>Ga0102943_1000892_pt1 | contig 19122 bp, 19 predicted proteins | sample SalPonC_black_MG_FD_78174 | JGI IMG/M metagenome (GOLD analysis project Ga0102943, IMG submission 78174) | Salt pond soil microbial communities from South San Francisco under conditions of wetland restoration - Salt Pond MetaG... | ecosystem: Environmental > Aquatic > Marine > Intertidal zone >...
TATGGCGCCGATGGAACCCGTGTGGGAATGCTCTTCGCTTCTCCTGCAGGAAACGACCTGCTGTTTGATGAATCGCTCTGTGAACAGGGACGAAATTTTTCCAACAAGATTTGGAACGCCTACCGGTTTCTAACCATGAATATGGAAAAGGGAGTTGAATATACGCCCACTACCGAGATTGATCCGAAGAATGTAGCTGACAAATGGATGATGGGCCGTATCCAATCCACGTTGAGCGAAATGGAAGATGATTTTTCAAAGTATCGCCTCAATGAAGCTCTGAAAAAAATCTACTCTCTGGTTTGGGATGATTTCTGCGACTGGTACATCGAAGTCTGTAAAGCGGATGAATATGGTAAAAACATGCCAAAAGAGAATCTGGAAAGAGCTCTCGGTTTCTTTGAAATGCTGATGAAGATGCTTCATCCCTTCATGCCGTTCATCTCGGAAGAGATCTGGCAGCGAATTCAGGAGCGATCCGCTGATGAGGCATTGACTATTAGCGCCTGGCCGGAAGTTCAGGATAAAGCATTCAAAAACTCTGTTTCTCTTTTCAAAACCGTTCAGGATCAGATCACATCCGTACGGAATATTCAGGCAGAGATGAACCTTTCGCCTAAAACGGAGCTTAATATCATCATTAAACCAAATGGTGATGAACTTTCCGCAAAGTTGAAGAGTACAGAATGGATTTACCGAAAACTTCTGCCTGTTCAGACGATCTCATTTGATGTGAATGCTGACAAACCAAAAGCCTCTGCCGCAGCGGTTGTTGCAGGATCAGAAATTTACGTCCCGCTCGAAGGCTTAATCGATCTTGATAAAGAACGCGAACGTATTCAAAAAGAGATTGATCGACTGGAAGGTTTCCTGAAAGGTGTTGAGAAAAAGCTTTCCAATGAGGGTTTTGTGAATAATGCACCTAAGGATGTGGTTGAAAAAGAAAAGCAGAAGAAAGCAGACGCAGAGACAGACCTTAAAAAACTAAAGAAACAGCTGATAGAATTTAAAGAGTAAAATAAGTTTTCACTTCACAATTTTGTGTTTAGATTTCGTGATAACCGAAACATTTATCATTTTTGTGAAGTACGGTTGTTTTTTTGATCTGCCGCAACTTAAACCAGTTTATTCACTTACGGGAGTATTTATGATCAGCTCAAGCATTTTCTGGAGAACTGTAATATCCGGTTTCATCGCAACTTTTATCATGGCAATGGTCTCATTTTTACAGGCCGGATTTGGTTTACCAACCATTGATATTGCCTATCTGATAGACCAAAGCCTGAATCATGTTCATGGAGCTGATGTCTATTCAATCTCATGGGCAAATACGGCATATATCATCGGTGGTATACTGATGGCTCTTTTTTGGGTCGTATTTTTGCACAATCGGATTCCTGGAAATTGGATCGTAAAGGGAATAATATTTGGAATTATGATTTCAATATTCTCAGGTGCAGTCGTTGGCCCGCTCGTTTCGTCTGCAGCAGGAGATTCATTTGGATTATTTTACATGAATACCTGGTTTCCCGGAAAGATATTGCTGGCCGGAGTAATTATGCATCTCAGCTACGGAATATCACTGCTCTTATGTTTGGAAGTTGCAGGTGTTAAAGGATTGGACTCAGCCTCCTGATTCCATCATTGGTAAAATTTCTATATCAGATTTTATCGAGTTTGCTATAAAACATTTACTGTGTGCTTGCCGGTGCAGCCCGAGAAAATCGTTTTGGCTGGGCATTCTTTCAGTTTCAAATGTCACGACCGGCCTTATGATCACTTTCGCCATAGCCAATTTTCCCTCGCTATTCTTCTCCAATACTCCCTGTGAATTATCCATGTAGTTATTTACTACAAATCCCCTCCCGGCTGCAAGCGATAAAAACCACAGCATATGACAACTCGCAACAGAAGCTGTGAATGCTTCTTCTGGATCAATAGCTGAAGGATCTGTATAGGATTCACCAACAATGTGAGGTGAAGCGGCAGCCGTCATTGTCAATCCGCCATCAAACGTCCACGTGTGCCTTCTCTGATATTTATGATTCAGAAATTTGGCACCACTTCGTTTCCAGTGTATCGTAGCTTTATAATTTGGCATAACTATTTTTCGATTGAATCATCATCTTGAACTTAATTATCTAAACTTTATTGATTTTAAAGTCGGACATATGGCTGAACTCTGATAAATTACTCTGTGTTAGGATATTAGATGGCTGAAGAGAAAAAATAAAGTATAAATCAAAATTCAATGGAGAACTATTATGAAGCTTAAAGATTTGTCTCGGGAAGAGTTAGAAAAACTAATCGCTGAAAAAGGAATTGGGTCCGATTATCTTAACCGTGCTGAACGTATTCAGAGAGACGTGAATTTGGCTTTGCTAGTGGGTTCTGCAACTGTTTTATTAGGACTTACTGCCTGGACAATTTACAAATATAAAGGTGAATAGCGGTACATGAGAAAAAACGCATTAATCACCGGGGCATCCAGTGGTATTGGTCTGGAACTAGCAAAGACTTTTGCCCGGGAGGGTTTTAACCTGGTATTATGTGCCAGACGTGAAGATCGTCTAATGCATTTAAAACAGGAGCTAGAGGAAAACCACTCGACCAACGTTCACGTATTCGTAGCCGATCTGTCTAAACCTGATGCTCCGGATACCCTCTTTCAATTTTGTGAAAATCAAAATATTCAGATCGATGTTCTGATTAACAATGCCGGAATTGGTGATTATGGTTTTTTCTCAGAATCTGATTGGAATAAAACGGCAACCATGATTGATCTGAATGTAAGATCACTCACACACTTGACTCATCTTTTTTTACCCGGAATGATCAGCCGAGGAACCGGTAAAATCATGAATGTAGCGTCTACTGCCGCTTTTCAACCCGGGCCTTTGATGAGTGTCTATTATGCAACTAAGCACTATGTTCTTGCTTTTAGTGAGGCGCTAGCAAACGAGGTTGCAAAGCATGATATTACGGTTACAACTCTATGCCCCGGCCCTACTCAGTCTGAATTTCAGGCAACCGCCAACATGGAAAAATCAAAACTGATGGACCGATTTCCCGTTCCTTCATCTGCGGAAGTTGCTCAGTACGGTTTCAATGCACTTAAGAATGGAAAACGTGTGGCCATCTATGGAGTAATGAATAAAATAATGGCAAAAATCATAAAATTTTTCCCACGCAGGTGGGTGACAGCTATCGTCAGAAAAATTCAAGAGAGAGAATAAATCTGTTTTAGAAGCAGCATTTTCGATATAATATTAGCGAACTGCCTACGTAGATAAATTAAAGAGTCCTAAACAGTTCCGTGCTATGAAATCACTTTCAATCATTGCCAGATATTTTATTCTTACGATCTTCTTAATTCTCAGCTCATCCTGTGAAGAGCTATCTACAGACAATTTCGAAGAGCTTTCTATTGATGAGGTAGCACAGTTAATCGATCAGGAAGTAGGTGATGCCAGTGCGGAAACACTTAGCAGCTGCAGTATACTGGCAATCGGTGCAAAACCCTGTGGGGGTCCCTGGGGATATCTGGTCTATTCAGAAGAAGAGAGTGATCCTGAAAAGCTGAAACTACTTGTGGAGAGATATAATGAACTGGATGAGATAAGAATGAAAGAGGAGGGTTATGGTTCTACCTGCGACTATGCTACAGAGCCAACTCTTACTCTCGAAAATGGAAATTGCCACGGTGAAGGGTATGCCTGGAATCCCGGTGATATAATTGAACGTCATAACCTAAATGAATGATATGGATTTTCCGACACTTACTTTGATTCTTTTCAGCACAACTTTACTTCTCTTTTCGTGCGCCTCTACTAATCAGGATAAAACGATCGAACAGATAGCCGAAGAGATTGATGAACTGGTAGGGAATGCTGAAGCTGATTCAATCGAACAGTGTACCATTATGCCAATTGGCGTAAAACCCGCAGGCGGTCCCTGGGGATATCTCGTTTATTCATCTAAAGATACGGATCTCAAGAAGCTGGAAAAGTTAGTAAGTGATTACAATAAACTGGATGCAGAAAGAAATGAAGAATCAGATGCTTTTTCCACTGCTGATTTTGCAACGGAACCTTCTTTAAAAATTCAGGATGGAATGTGTGTCGGAGAGGGTCAATATGCATGGAATCCGGGAGAAGTCCGGGAGAATACCTAACTCACCTTTATTCAGATTTTGTCATAACCGTGTCAATATAAGATGGTGGAATCATACCCAAATTATTGCATTCGTCCACAATCATCTCCGTCAGGTCGCTTTTGAAAAGAAATTCAAAACGGATATCCACCACGTAAGCTTTCACGCGCAGCTTGTAGACAAAATGCCGATTCTCCAGTTCATTCAATACAATGACCATAACCGGTTTATTTAAAAAGGTATATGAGGACGCATATACTGCTTTATATGCGATCTGCTTCACCTTTTGGATGTCAACGGTTGCCGGGAGATAAATTTCCGCAACCACCTGGCAGTCCAGTGCACTTGAGTTTGTGTTCGAAACGGCAGTATTCATCAATTCGGCATTCGGAATGGATACAACCGAATCATCCGGAGTGACAACCCGGCAAGATCTCAGGCCTATATTTAAAACCTCACCATAATGCTGGCCAACCTCGATTTTATCACCCACCTGAAATGGCCGGTCCAATATGATGATAATACCGCCAAAAATATTCTTCAGAATGTCCTGAGATGCAAAACCTACGGCAATACCGACCGATGCACCAATAGCAATAATCGTCTCAAAAGGAGGCGCTATCACCCCTGCAATCACAATATAGATAGCAAAAGACCAGATTACTATCCGACTGATCGGCGCCAATCGTTTAATAAATAATCTGTAGTTCGTTGCTTTCTCAGAAAGATTATCGAGGATCAGAGTCAGATACTTATTTATGAAGTAGGTTATAACAAGTATGATGATGATGTAAAAAACCTTGCTAAGAGAAATCAACTCACGAATTTTGGCAATCTCACTATTCTCTTCGGAAATTTCTTCTCCAGACGCCGTGTCAGCTTCCGCTGTACCTTGCTCCTGATCAGCTCTTTCATCTATTACCCATTCATCAGCGAAAAAATGTTCTGCATTATTTGCCCTGACCGGTTCTGCCTGAAAAATTTCAGCAGAAATTATTACCAGGAACAAGCTGACCCCGATTTTAAAAAATAAATGCCTATAGTTTTTCTTCATAGCTCGACTCTCCTCAATGAATAATATTTCTGCGTTTAAGCAATCTCACAACCTGCCTGTAAATAAGATGATTGAGTTTATACCTCTCATCACTGCTTTGTACGATACCTTTACTCTTCAGCCTTGCAAGCATTAGCCGGCTCTCGGATACATCCTGATGAAGGGCCATGGAAAGTTCTTTTTCAGTTAAATTTTCGTGCAGTACCAAGGCAGCCAGTGTGAAAAGAACATCCCGGGACGGTACTTCAAGCTTATCCAGATCTGCAATTTCCGTGGGTAACTGTTTAACTGATCTGTCATCAAACTCTTTGATCGACTGTAACCAGAAATTCATGGCAATTGATAAATTTCCCTCCGCTATTTGATTCAGTCGATTGAAATACTGCTCGCGCAAGTATTGCTGCTTTTCAGATTCATCAGACATGATTTTTTTAAACGCTCTGCTTTTTTGTGTGGCAGTTCCCGGCTCGAATGTCAATTCATATCCTGTTGCCTTATGTCGGGTTAAAATCGATTTTTCAAGCATTTCACGATCTAGATTGTCGGTCCTAACGAGGTGGGAGAAATATTGATCTGCACCAAACATCTTCTCAAAGAATTTCCATGCAAACGCCGAACAGGTTACAACCCAAAATAACTTATCTCTTGTAGATGCCATCAACACCCAAAAACTCTCAATGGCCTCAAAACCATGGATATTTCGAAGAAAAATGTTGTGGATATTCTCCACAATCAAAATTGTGCGGGTTCTTCTATTTTGAATCTTTTTAATGAGCTCGTCACGGGTTTCTATACCTTCAAATCCAAATGCATTGCAAATCGCATCAATCAAATCTTTCTCTTCATGAATGGTGTTCATGAAGTTAACAGTGACAGTTTTTTGACTCTCAATAAAACGTTGTCCTATAAATTTAAGAGCCAGTGTTTTTCCGCTGCCTCGCTCTCCAACAATTAAGAAGTTGGTATCGATATTGAGGTTCCAGTCCTCGAAAGATTGTTCGAAATACGTAAATAATCCCTGTGGCTGGATATAAAAGCGTTCATCAATCTCAAATTCGTAGCTAAACATACGCTTATACACGAATGGAAATTTATGATGAATATTAACCTTTGCCAGATACTCTGCAAGATTACGTTTTTCAGTTGTGCTGACTGATCCTTCATCTTTAAAGCCCAGAAAACGGCTTATTATATGTTTGACCTCCTTAAACTTTTTAACAAAAAAGCGTCTGAAAAGCTCAAATTTCTCAAGAAATTTGTAATAGATTTTTAATAATTTTTCGCTCCAGTTATGTGCTTTTGCTTTTACCTGAAGCGCTTTATCCTGCATTTCCAGGTCACCATAAGACCTCGAAAGCATGCTCTCGGCAAGAGATTGTATACTCCGTGGAAAATCATCCTTAACTAATTTTTCATACGAGTTTTGACGCTCGCGGACACGCTTTATGGCCGATTCAAGCTGACTCACTGCCCGATCTGTTCCTGAAATCGCTATTTCAAGCACAGACTCTTCTTCATCCTTCTCTTTTTCAGACTCTTTTGCGGAAAGCAGATTTACATCCACCACCTGCATAATCTCTTCCGACTCCGATGAGAGTTCCTTAAAAAAGGTAACCCACTCCCATTTCTCCGGATCCATTTCCCTCAGCGCTTTCTCCTGCACGTAACGTGTGGCAAGTTTTTTCCAATTTACGCTGTCAGTTTTTACCTGCGGCTTCCCGTTCTCAATCGATCTTTTCTCTGCGAGTGTAAATGTCTCTGTAAAGTTGTAAAACCCAAGCTGAAGGTCGGTTATTGTTTTCTGAATCTGTTCGATCAAATGTTGCTGGCTCTCTTGATTTCCTATCCTTTCCAACAATTCAGTCGATAACTTTTCAGAAATTTCCGCTCTTAGCTCATGTACAAGTTTGGCAGGCAGCTTATCAGTTTTTTGTTTTTTTAAAACTTCTGATATCTCTTTAATTCGTGTAACGGTATTCTCTAAAGGCAGATAGCCATAATCCCGAAAAAACCGGTGCGTTAATCCCAGAATCTCTTCCCTTGCTCTTTCGGCTAGAAACGAAAACCTTGCAATTTCGATCTGAATCGCGAAATCTGAATATTGAGACTTTATAAACGTTTGCCACTCTTTTTGTCTTTTGTTCAGTAAGCTCTCTTTATCAGAGAGTTTTCCATTTAACCCGACATCTTCCAGCAATTTCCTTTCATCTTCTACAGTACCGCTTTTCACGGCTGCTTGATAGCACTCATTAAAAACCCTGCTTGAGATTGGTGAGTCGGTTTCTACATTTTTCAGAATTTGAATGGCGTCCTGCAAATGAGACTCAATCTTGTCAATAACCTCAACCCGATAACCGCTTTTACCGTTATTGTCATTTTTCTCAGATTCATATTTTTTCGGCTCCTGCTTATCAGTAGCCGCCTCACTTCCTTCTCCATTCTCTACACTCTCATCTTTTTCAGCCTCAGAGGGCTGTTCTTTAACCGGTTCCTGTTCCAACAGTTTACCAATGGCCCGGCTCAGGAGTTCGAACTCTTCACCCATCAGTTCTTCAGGTAACTGCGATATACCTGCAAGCTCCAGTTTTGCACTCTTTTTAAGCTGAATAACCTGCTTCCAGCCGGTCTTATCTGTCTTGAATGTCATACTGACCGTTCTGGCCAATCGCTTAATTCTTTTTTGGATCTTCAGTTTATAGGAATCTTCCTCCTGTTCTGTGAAACGCTCTTCTGATTGATACTCTACCACTGTTTCGGGAAGCGGTTCTGTTACTTCATCAACCAGCTTTTTCCACTTTTCGGACCACAGATTTTCATCATATCTCTCTACAATATGCCACAGATCAGAGATATTTTTATTCAAAGTATCAATTACACGCTTTTTACGTAGTTCATCCTCTTTCTTTATTCCTAAAATCTCTTTGTAGGTTTTCTGAAACCACTCTAAAAGTTCGTTTCTGAAATCTGATTTTAATTCGGAATAAGCCTTATCAAAACTCTCACCGATCTGCTTTTGTAGATGATCCGTTACTGATGGATAGTTTTTATTCATGTTTGAGTATACTGAAGGATTGTACAGCGCGTTTGATGTAACATAGACAAATTTTTAAAAATAATTGGGTGGTTCTCTACTCTTTAGCTGCATTTATTATACTAAACACAAAAATTTGTTTACATTTAAAAAATCATCAATCAGGCTGCCCTGAATTATAAATGCTTTAGTCAAATGAAGAGGAAATTTCTCTCCCTTCTCTTACTTTGTAGTACGATTTTGCTGATCATACCGGCCGAATCACTTGTTGCTCAAACTGAGCTCAACAGAATATCTATCGCTGAACGAAGTGACGGGAAAGGTTTTGTAGTACGCAGTCACCTCTCCAATATGGTTGATTCCGTAAAAGTTGAGCAACCATCTGCCGATAGAATTCAGATGCTTCTATTTGCCCAGGATCTGGATACCCTGAATTTCCAGTATCCTCCAGAAACCAGCACGTTCAATCATTTTGATCTTTATCCGGTTGATAACGGAATTGGTCTTGAAATATCTCTAAGTGCGGGGAGTTATTTCAAAACCAAAACCTATCCCGACCAGAATGGCAAAGATTTGCTGTTGGCAATGGAGAATATATCCTCTTCTGAAATAGATGAAATTACGGCAAATTCATCTGAGATCGACTTTACGAGTTATATCGCAGACATTCACGGGTTTGACGATGATGAAGGCGCAGATAACTCATTTCTTCGGATTAGAGACAATCAGGAATTTAATGTCATTATTCTGGACGCTGGCCATGGTGGGCACGACCCGGGTACTGAAAATAGATCCATGCGCCTATATGAAAAAAACATAGCTCTTGCGGTTACTTTAAAAGTGGGCGAATACATCAAAGAACATATCCCCGACATGGAAGTGGTCTACACAAGAACCGATGATACATTTGTTCCGCTGAGTGAACGGGGATTAACTGCCACTAGAAATAATGGTGATCTTTTTGTGTCTATACATGTGAATTCAGTAGCAAACTCCCCTTCAGCTCACGGTACAGAGACGTTCTTCCTTGGATTAGCTCGAAGTAAATCGGCCCTGGAAGTTATGAAACGTGAAAACAGTGTGGTTGATTTGGAAAATGGACCGGGTTCACTCGATCTCAGTGAGGAGGAACTGCTGGTCTATGAGCTTACAAATACAGGGAACTTAGCAATTAGTGAACGCATCGCCTCCATGGTTGAAGATCAATTTAAAAACAGGGCACAGCGCAGGTCTCGCGGAGTGAAACAGGCCGGTCTTGAAGCCTTATGGCATGCCTCCACTCCGGCTGTTTTAATCGAGCTGGGCTTTTTATCTAATCCTTCGGAGGCAAGATTTTTAAACAGTGATTATGGTCAAACCGTCATGGCTTCTGCAATTTTCAGAGCAATAAGGGATTTTAAATTAGAATATGATAGAAGCATCAAAGCAAATGGGGAACGGCAAGCAAGCAACGAGTGACAAACCTTTAATTATTGGGGTTGCCGGCGGCAGCGGTTCGGGAAAAACCACGGTTGTAAGTAAAATTATTGATTCCATTGGTCCCGACAGAGTTCTTCTTATACAACACGACTCCTATTACAGGGATTTAAGCCATTTACCATTCGACGAGAGAACAAAACAAAATTTCGACCACCCCTCCTCTCTTGAAACAGAGTTAATGATCCGCCATCTCGATGCCTTAAGAAGTGGTTATCCGGTAGATATTCCCGTTTACGATTTTGTAGAGCACACCCGATCGGATGAATCATTATCTGTACTTCCTCACCGTATTATTTTGGTTGACGGTATTTTGATTTTCAGTGAGCCAAAGCTCAGAAAACTCATGGATATCAAAATTTTTGTGGATACCGATGGTGATGTTCGTCTTCTGAGAAGATTACAGAGGGATATTAACGAACGCGGCCGTGACCTAAATGGTGTTCTTAATCAGTATGAAAAGTATGTCCGCCCCATGCACCTCGAATTCGTTGAACCAAGTAAACGATATGCGGATATTATCATACCCAGAGGCGGTGAAAATCTGGTAGCATTGGAAATGGTTACCGCGTTAATTGAAGGAAAGCTCTCTTCTTAATCTCAGTTCACTTATTGCTCCTTAACTCCGAGAAGGATTTTTAAACTGCCCAAAAGCTTTCAAAATGCTGGTGTTAAGGAAAATAAGCTCCCAAAATTTTTAGAAGTACTAAAAAGCTGATTGCCAAGGAAGCACGGAAAATTCAGTGTATTTTTGTGCTTCCGTGGCTTTACAATTTCAATATGTAAACCTGTTCTTCATAAACTGAAGATCTTATCCCAAACTCAGATACTCAGGTTATGTTCTCCTGATCTTTCCAAAACATCTCCATCCCGTCAAATAGAAGGTGTGGTCTGTGATGCATCCTAAGAGAAGATTGTAAATTTTCCGTTAAATAGAGCGAGTCTCCACCGGTTATAAACAGATCGGCTTCGAATTCTATGTGCTCCATATATTTTCGGATAAATCCCTCTATCGCCATAACAAAAGAGCCTCCTGTGCCCCATTGAACACTCTCTGCTGTGGTTTTACCCGGCCAATTCCCGGGAATTCGAAAATCCACCGATGGCAATTCCGGAAATTCATTATCAATTGCCTTATGGAAAAGTTTTAGACCCGGCATGATAACTCCCCCCCTGTAAATTCCCTCGTTCGTCATCCAGTCAACCGTGCAGGCTGTTCCCGCATCAATACAAATTACATCGTTATCTGTGGCTGACAATGCTCCATAGCAGGTCAAAAACCGGTCCACTCCAAGCGTTTCGGGAGTTTTATAATCCAAACTGTCCCGATCCAAAAGTGTATTGGTCAGAACTTTTACATCAATAAAATGGAGAGCTTGCATTAATTTTTGTAGAACATCTTCGCGTACAGAACTAATCACAACCAATTCTGTATCAGAGTGTTCTTTAATCACATCAGACAGGTTATTGGACGTTCCGTTCGAAGCCTTATATATGATCTCCCATTTAATCCCTTTCTTTTGAGCTAATTTTATGTGGGAGTTGCCGATATCAAGATATAAAATTGACATTTTTTCTTTTCAATTTGGAATGATTGCTGCTTTTCATGTTTTATATTACCAAACAATTAAATTAACGAAAAATTGATCCTTCCTAATGGAATTAAAAAATAAAGTGGCCATCGTTACGGGCGCAAGCAGTGGAATTGGAACCGCATTTACTCATAAACTGATTGAGAAAGGTGCTACTGTTTACGGACTTGCTCGCCGGTTAAATAAACTTAAAGAGATACAGTCTAAGCTCGGTGAGCGTTTTATACCCGTTCAAATGGATGTAACAAAACATAAAGATCTTGAGGGGTGGGTAACAGATCAGTTTTCAGAAGATCACCTTCCCGATATTCTCGTCAACAATGCCGGCCTTGCCAAGTTTGGCAACGTAGATGAACTTTCTGTAGAGGATTGGGATACAATGGTTAACACCAACTTAAATGGTATTTTTTATCTAACCCGCCTTATTGTTCCGCTTATGAAAGATAATCCGGATCACTGCCATATTGTTAATATTGCATCTGTAGCAGGATTATTGGGTAATCCTCAAATTTCCGGCTACAACGCTACAAAATTCGGTGTAAGAGGTTTCAGCGAGGCTCTCTTTAAGGAGTTACGATACGATAAGATCAAAGTCTCAGCCATGTTCCCGGGATCTATTGCCACAGACTTTTTTGAAAAAGTAGGCAGCGAAACTCATTCAAATATGATGCGGCCCGGTGACGTTGCAGATACATTAATACATCTGATTGAAACACCGGACAACCTGTTAATTAATGAAGTAACCATGCGACCATTAAACCCCAAAAACCCGGATACCAAAGCGTGAAAACCTACTTAATTTCCGCTCTGATTTTGTTCTTCCTTATCACATTTAATGCTTGTGAGAAGGACCCGGAATTGGTCGATGAGGAGTTGTATAAATCCATTATGGTAGAACTCGCAATTCTCAACCATATGGATCAGGAAATATTGGGAGAGCGGGATAAAGCTGAACTAAGGGATGAAATCTTTGAAAGATACGGTGTTGAGGAGGAGAAATTCGGCAGATCACATGAGATTTATCAATCCGATATAGACGCCCAGATGGAAAGAGTAAAAGATATACAGGATCGTCTCAAAACTGAACGCGATTCAATTCAGGCAGCAGAACGCAGGTACAAAGACGAAACCAAACTTGGTCCGGATGAAATTCGTGAACACATCCGAAACAGATCCAAAAGTTCAGATGCAGAATCAGATTCGCTTTAGCTTACCTTTATGAAAAATCTCGCTTGAAACTCAATTTCAAATTGAAGCCTTTTTCGGATGCAAGCTCATAATCAGCGTGTAACTGTCCTATCAGTGCTTTGATTATTGTTATGCCCAGCCCCTTACCCTTTTCAAAGTCCTCTCTGTTAAATCCCGGACCGTTATCAGAATAATGAACATGGACATATTCATTATCAGAAGTGATTTTTATATGAATCTCTCCTTCGCTTTTATCTTTAAATGCATGTTTAAAAGAGTTTGTGACCAATTCACTAAATAAAACTCCAAGAGGCAGCGCCTGATTAATACTTAGAGTTTCAACGGAGCTGTCTATTTTTATATCAATGTTCTTTTTGTCTTCCACATAGACGTCCAGATGCCTGTTAATCAAATTACTTAAATACTGCCGAAATGGAATACTTGATAGGTCATCAGAATTGTAGAGAAGTTCGTGTACCCCTGCAATGGAGTGAATACGGTTTTGTGTTTTCTGTAAAATATCTATTACATACTCATCATTCGTTTCAAGCCTCTGCAGATCGATTAAACTGGAAATAACCGCCAGATTATTCTTTACTCGGTGATGAATCTCTGATATCAACACTTCCTTCTCTTTAAGAGCCTCTACATTGCGCTTATTTGCCCTATAAGCCGCAAGCATAAAGTAGATGGCACTTCCAAACAGCAGTGCTATCAGCATTCGAAAAAACAGACTAATTTGGCTTGAAGCCAGGATACCTGAAGAAAAATAATCCTCATCCAAACTCAGTGTAAGCGTCCAACTATTCGATGAACCGCTGATGAAATTTAGTTTTTGAGTACTCTTAAATTGCCCATTACTCAACGAGTTATTCTTCGAATATTCATAAAATATCCGATTGTTTTCATCACGAATTTCCACATTAAACATGTCTCGCCCGGCCATGATGTCATTAAAATCATCAGTAAAGTCCATTCCTACCGTTAAAGACCCTTGAAATTCATTATTGTAGTACAGAGGAGCATCAACCAAAAAAGCACTTCCGCTTTGTACAAGATTAGTCCAGGGAGTCATATTAATAGTTGAATCTCTCTTCATCTCTATCCAGTCATCACGCCGGTAATCAAGTTCAAGAATGTTAAGTCCTATCGCTTCCTTATTCTCTTCATAGGGTTCAATCAATTGGACAACCCCATCTTTATCAATCCATTCAAAAAAGGTAAATGCAGGTTTTACATTTAATAGGAGGTTTGTTTCGAACTCAAAGTTTTCAAAATAGAGCTCCTTCGAAAATTCTACCCTCGATTTATGATTCGCCAGTAGAAGAATGTTCTCGTTCACTGTTTCCTCTATCAGCTCTGTGAGAAGGCTTGCCGTAGACTCTACAGTTTGTGTTCTTGCTTCCCTGATTTGATTCTGATCAACTCTCCATCCAAAATAGAATATCAATACCAGCCCGAGTGAAACGGATAAAGCTGATACTAATCCTTTTGTAGAAAATTTTTGCAATGGTTTACCCGCTATTTGTAGATGTTTTTATCCCGAATAAGATAAATAAATGTTATACAACATTGATGGATTTAAATGATCTCAAACAGAAAGATTACAGATCAAAAAATCCCAAATTTTTATCCCCTAAAATGGCGCTCTTTCATCGTCACTGTCTGATCCAAAATCTATAATCACTTCGTCTGCCGCCCCTTCACCTTTTGCCGGAGCACCTTTCTCTATTTTCCAGGCTTTCACATCGGTATACCAATTTCCCTTGTATTCCCTGCTTTGAATATCTATGAACGCCGTCACAGTCTCATCCTTCGTTACAGAATTTTTATCAATTTGATCTCCCCACTGAGTGATGCAAACTTTGCGCGGGTAATCTCCCTCCGTTTCGAGAATGAAATCACGTTTCCTCCATGGACCGTTTTTTCCCTTGCCTGTTTGTTCTTCTAAAATCTTGATGACTTTACCTGTGATGTGCAGATCCATAATATTACTGCTTGTTGAAGGTTAATTTTCTTCTCATTACACTGAGTCCCACTGTTAAAGTAACGTGATTTTTGTGAATTTCAGAACTTCAGAATATGTTCATGTAAAGTAGTACAAATTTATCCCAGCTTCATGGCAAAATTAAAACTCGATCTGCACGACATTTACAACAAAGGGGATCTAATTGATCGCGAACTGGAAAATATTATTGATGAAGCCATTGAGAAAAAAATCAAAACTGTAGAAATCATTCCGGGAAAAGGATCCGGACAACTAAAGAAACGAGTATTAAAGTTTCTGGATCAAAAACACATCAAACAGAAATATCATCGTATAGATAAAGACAGCAAAAACCATGGCAGACTTTTCGTCTATTTCAAATTTTAACAGCTATAAAGCCAACTCGACTTTTTGTTTTTGCTGTTTTTCATCATTTTGTGAGATCTCTTTAAATAACAACAAAGTCAATGGATGAGAAAGAGCGATTGAAATTAGCGAGAAAACGTCGCCTTGAGCAAAAAAAGAAGGCAGAACTGAACAATTTAAAACGTAAGCTTAATACCGGTGACCAAAAGCTCCGTCAACAAGAGATCCGGGAAGAACATACCGGGAAATATGGAGACAGGATAATGATCTTTTTCACCACCTTTGGCATCCTCTACCTATTCTATTATTTGATCTCTTTTATTTTCAATTACATGTTTGGTTTAGGTATGGGTTTTATGGGAATCAGTTTAAGTTGGCTCACTCCGGTTATTCATGTTTTAATCCTGGGTGCATCCGTAATCAGTGCTGTCAGAAATAGATCTATTGTGGATGATATTGTTGATCGATTTTAAATGACAACACACCCGTTTAATTGATCGAGTTCATCGAATTAGCTATTAAGATCATTCTATTCGCGAACGAATCTATAAAAACCTATTTTGTGTAGGTTAAAACAGGTTACAGAATCCACTCTATTTGTCATTCAACTCAAAAGAAATTTACAGGTTTGAAAAATAAGTCTAACCCATCGAATAAAAATTCGGATAACAACCCCAAAAAAGGACCAAAGAAGTCTCAGCGACCAACAGGTTTTATCTACTGGTTCTATCTGATCATATTTGTTGTACTCGGTTACTGGATTCTCACAGACGGCAACGGTTATTTCGGAACACAGCCGGAAATTGAATACAGTACGTTTAAAGAGCAGCTCAGAAATGATAATGTAGAACGTGTTCATATCCAGGGAGATCGCATTGACGGCACCTTCCGTACGGAACAGCAACTGCAAATTACTGATGCTGATACAACAAGTTACAAGAACTTTATCACGGTGATTCCCTCTTTTGGTGATGATCGTTTAACCGATCTTTTGGAAGAAAAAAATGTAGTTATCTCTGCAGAATCTGAAGCGGATGGTTTTTGGTGGTACTTCCTGATTTTTTCCATGCCTCTCTTCTTCCTGCTCATAATCGGTTACATGTTCTACCGAAGAATGCAGATGCAGGGACGCGGAATGTTCAATATCGGTAAGAGCCAGGCTAAGCTTCAGGAGCCCGGAAAAAATAAGACTACATTTGACGACATAGCCGGAATGGAAGGTGCCAAAACCGAACTTCAGGAAATTATTGAATTTCTTAAAGACCCCAGCCGGTTCGAAGAAATCGGTGCAAAATTACCCAAAGGTGTTCTCTTGATGGGACCTCCCGGAACAGGTAAAACGCTTCTGGCCAGAGCGGTTGCCGGTGAAGCGGATGTTCCCTTTTATACCATTACGGGTTCCGACTTTATGGAAATGTTTGTAGGTGTGGGTGCAAAACGTGTCCGCGAAATGTTTAAGGAGGCAAAGGAGAAATCTCCGGCCATTATTTTTATTGATGAGATTGACTCCATTGGACGTAAGAGAGGTGCCGGTCTGGGAGGCGGACACGATGAACGCGAACAGACTTTGAATCAGCTTCTGGCCGAATTGGATGGTTTTGAACCGAGTGAGAATGTAATTGTGATGGGTGCTACAAACAGACCCGACATTTTGGATAAAGCTCTTTTACGGCCGGGGCGATTCGATCGGCAGATCAGCGTTGACCTCCCCTCTCAGAATTCGAGACATGAGATTTTAAAAATTCATGCCCGAAATAAATCCATTGATGAGAGTGTTGATCTCAAGAAAATTGCCAGCAGTACGCCGGGTTTTAGTGGCGCCGACCTGGAAAATCTTCTAAATGAAGCTTCACTTTACGCCGGAAGAAATAAGCGTAAAAAGATCATCATGGAAGACATTGAAAATGCCCGTGATAAAATCATGATGGGATTGGAGAGAGAAGGGATGCAAATAGATGATGAAGAGAAAAAAATTCTGGCATACCACGAAGCCGGCCACGCGATTGTAGCCGCAGCACTGCCTAAAAGTGATCCCTTGCATAAGGTTTCGGTGATCCCAAGAGGAAAAGCTATGGGAATTACCATGCAGCTGCCCGATAAAGAAAAATATCTTTATAACAAGGAGTACCTGCTCGATAGGATGGCTGTAATTATGGGCGGTCGCGCAGCCGAACAGCTTATTTTTAACACCGCTACAAGTGGCGCTCAAAACGACTTGATGCAAGTAGCAAAACTCTCCCGTAAAATGGTTGTGGAATGGGGAATGAGTGAAAAATTTGGTCATCTCGCATTTGGCAGCGACGAAGAGGATGTATTCCTCGGCCGGGATATGACCCGTCAAAAAAGTTACAGCGATTCAACCGCCAGGGAAATTGATCAGGAAGTTCAGGCCATATCTCGCGAAGCCTACGACCGGGCTATCGATATCCTGAAAGAGAACAGAGACGCTTTTGATAAGCTGGCAGAACTACTCATTGAGAAAGAGGAAGTTTCCGGCGATGAAGTTTTATCCCTGATGGGCAAAAAGAAAGATGAAAATGAAGAGGATTAATTTTCGGTTTTAATCGGCTGATTATTACTTCTCCATTTCTTCACGGCTTTGTTTTTAAACAGAGCCGTGATTGAACAATCTCTGTAATTCAGGTAATTTTTTACACTTTTTCACTTCAATTCGCTTTTGATTCTTTAGAAATATGATGTAACGTTCAGAATCATTGAATTAAATCGAATTGAGTGCATGTTTTTTACGATTACGAACCGCTTTTTTCTCGCCCTTTTTAGCATAGCAGCCCTATTCATTTTTCTATTAAGCGGCTGCTCAACAACCCAACAAACCTCAGAACAGACTTCTCAAGAACAGACTTCTCAGGCTCGGGCCATAGAAACGCAAAGACAAAACCATGCTGAAATGGAAGAAATTTACTGGGACCGTATTGAACAGTCCCGAATGAATTTCAATCAGGCGGATGTCGATTTTATGACCGGAATGATTGGCCACCACTCCCAGGCTTTAATCATGTCGCGAATGGCACCGGAAAATGGAGCCAGCCGATCCGTTCAAGTTCTTGCCAGCCGTATTATCAATGCACAGGCTGATGAAATTGCTTTCATGCAGCGTTGGCTTCGCGACAGAGGACAACCGGTTCCTATTGTTCACATCGATGGTATCAACATGACAATTGAAATGGAACAGCCCGACGATGCAGGCGATCACAACAATCATGACATGGACTCAGATATGAATCATGAGCAAAATCATGACATGGATCACGATTCAGATATGATGCACGATCACAGTGATATGCCGGGAATGCTCACTCAGCAACAACTTGAAAATCTTGCAGCAGCCCGTGGTAAAGAATTCAATCGTCTTTTTCTAACTTATATGATTGAGCATCACAAAGGAGCTGTTATCATGGTTGAAGAACTTTTTGCCGCAGACGGAGCGGCTTCCGATACTGCCTCATTTGAACTTGCATCGGGTATCAATGCTGAGCAGGTTACAGAAATTGAAAGAATGAAATTAATGTTGGAAAATATCGACTAAACGCTACTGCTCCTGTTAAGCTCTTAATTGTGCTCAAAAAGACTATCGTTCTATTCGGCAGGAATAGGTTTGCTTCTCTGTATTTTCCAAATCGATCTCTTAAAAACCCAAACAAACAATCCTTCAAGTATGAAACGATTACTACCCGGGATGATTCTTGCACTGGCCTCTTTACTGGCTGTGTACAGTTGTGCATCCTCTGATATGCCTGAACAAAATGTTCAGCCTACCCTATCTCCAATAACCGAAATAGACCAACCCGATCCTGATCCGCGTGTGGGTCTTGCCGGTGGCCTTTTTGATTACGAAGAAGCCATCTGGAACCTAAATCTGCTTTCAGCTACACCCCCGCCGGAAGAATTTCTGGGATCCTGGGGAACCGATTTAGCCTTCAAAGATAACTACATCATCCAGGGGAACTACAACGGTTTTATCGTATGGGATATGAGCAACCCTGAAAATCCTGAAGTTGTGGTTGATTTCCTATGCCCTGCTTCTCAAAGTGATGTTTCTGTTTACGAAAATCTTCTCTTCGTTTCAGGTGAAGGATTAGGCGGTCGATTAGATTGTGGTACTGAAGGAGTCAGAGAAACTGTCAGTTCAGAAAGACTTCGCGGAATTCGAATTTTTGATATCTCCGATATTGAAAATCCGGAGTATATCTCCAATGTACAGACTTGTCGCGGTTCTCATACTCATTCAGTACTTAAAGATCCAAAAGACGATGA
>Ga0102943_1000893_pt1 | contig 19121 bp, 18 predicted proteins | sample SalPonC_black_MG_FD_78174 | JGI IMG/M metagenome (GOLD analysis project Ga0102943, IMG submission 78174) | Salt pond soil microbial communities from South San Francisco under conditions of wetland restoration - Salt Pond MetaG... | ecosystem: Environmental > Aquatic > Marine > Intertidal zone >...
CCCCTGGTGGTGTCCTGTGCCCGGCCCGAGATCTGCGGGGGCCTGTCTGCATAAGAACAATGAAGTGCAGCCAACCGCCCTCTGTTTGGGATCATCCCGGCAAATTTTACCAGGCCCCCTCCGGATCTGACGGTCCGTTCACAGGACACCACCAGGGGCTCCCCATAGCGGGTACGCTGCTATGGCAAATATCCAGGTGACGAGGTTATCCTTGATTTTATGGGCTGCAAACCCTATACTCCAGTAAAACCAAGACATTTTACAACAGTATAAGGCCCTGAGTCCGTGAAAAATGGGATGGATGACAATTTTTCCAGGGATGGCGCTGACATATCATTCACGCCGGTCCTGAAACGGTTGATGATTCCGCTGGTCTGTGTCTTTGTACTGATTGCAGCCGCTTTCACCGCATTGATGACACACCGGCAGAATACCCGGATGGACAGAATTGCACAGCGGACGCTTACCCAGGCAGATGGAGAGTTTTCCCGGATGTTGGATGAGCAGTCCCTGGCCATGGCTGCCATGCAGGATATCCTTATACATGAAACTGATCTTGCCGATTTCCTTGCTGCAGGGGACCGCGAAAAACTGCTGGACAGGTATGCCCCGGTTTTTTCCGGACTGAAAACCCGCTACGCCATTACCCATTTCTATTTTCTGGACCCCAACCGTATCTGTCTGCTCCGGGTCCACAAACCCCAAAAATATGCTGACCATATACAGCGGTATACTGCGGTGCAGGCGGAAAAAACCGGCAAAACTGCTTTTGGCATCGAACTGGGACCTCTGGGCACCTTTACCCTGCGGGTGGTGCAGCCGGTTTTTGACGATGGTGCGCTTGCAGGGTATGTGGAACTGGGCAAGGAGATCGAGGATATCCTCGGCAGCATTCACCAGCAGACCGGGGCTGAACTGGCAGTGGCCATCCGAAAGACTGCTTTGAAGCGCAGCAGCTGGGAAGCGGGCATGAAAATGCTGGGCCGCACCGCTGACTGGGACCGCTTTGATGATGACGTCCTGATCTATTCCACCCTGACACCCTTTCCGAAAAAAGCAGCCGCATTTGTGGGAGAAAACAACCATATTCATGGAACAACCTTTGCACAAACCCGCTTCAATGACCGCTCATGGCATATCATGGCCAGCCCGCTCCTGGATGCATCCAGCACTGAAGTAGGCGATATGCTGATCATGGCAGATGTTTCAGGACTCAAGGCGGAGTACAGACAGCTCGTCATAACCGGCGCCGGGGCAGGTATTGTGATTTTTGCCGTTTTGTCAGCGCTGTTTTTCATGCTGCTGCGCCGCATTGATGCACAGGCATCTGCCCAGCATGCCAGACTGCAGACGTCTCTTCTGTTGCAAAAACAGGCCCAGGAAACACTCCAGGAAATCAAGGAACGGTTTGAACTGGCCATTACCGGCACCAATGACGGGATCTGGGACTGGGACCTGCGGACCGATGACCTGTTTTTGTCAAAACAGTGGAAAGCGATGCTCGGGTTCCAGGACCAGGAACTTGAAAACAGGTTTGAAACCTTTACTGATCTGCTCTATGAAGAAGACCGGGACCGGGTGGACAATTATGTGCAGCAATACCTAAACGGCGAAATTGAAAAATATACCATTGAATTCCGCATGAAGCATAAGGACGGCTCTCTGGTATGGATACTTGCCAAAGGAGAAGCCATCCGTGATGCCGACGGCCGGGCGTTTCGGATGGCCGGTTCCCACAGTGACATCACCGAGCGCAAGCAGGCGGAAACCGAACTGGAAGAGCAGACAGCCCGGGCCAACGCCATGGCTGTGCAGGCGGAAATGGCCAGTATTGCCAAGAGTGAATTTCTGGCCAACATGAGCCATGAAATCCGCACCCCCATGAACGGGATCATCGGCATGACCGGCCTGCTTCTGGAAACCGAGCTGGACCAGGAACAAAATCGGTATGCCCAGATTGTACGCACCAGCGGGGAAGCACTTTTGAACATTATCAACGACATTCTGGATTTTTCTAAAATTGAGGCGGGCAAGCTGGACCTGGAGACCCTGGATTTCGACCTGGTGAGTCTGCTGGATGATTTTGCCGCCGCCCTTGCACTGCGGGCAGAACAAAAGGGACTGGAAATAATCTGCAGCCCCGACCCTGAAGTACCGGCACTGCTCCAGGGAGATCCGGGCCGGCTGCGTCAAATTCTCACCAACCTGACCGGCAATGCCATCAAATTCACCCAAGCCGGCGAGGTGGCAGTGCGGGTTGCCCTGGTCTCTGAAACATCTGACAGGGTGATACTGCGCTTTTCGGTCCAGGACACCGGCATCGGCATTCCCAAAGACAAGATGGCGCTGCTGTTTCATAAATTTTCCCAGGTGGATGCCTCCACCACCCGCCAGTACGGCGGAACCGGCCTGGGATTAGCCATCTCCAGGCAGCTGGTGGAAATGATGGGGGGCACCATCGGTGTTGAGAGTGAACCAGGCAAAGGATCGACGTTCTGGTTCACCGCAGATCTGGGCAGGCAGCCCCGGGCCGGCCATCCCCAAAGTACTGTCCCTGCAGATCTGAATGGTATACGGGCATTGGTTGTAGACGACAATGCCACCAACCGGGAAATCCTGCTCAGCCACATGGCCTCCTGGGGCATGCGCCCGGAACCTGCTGCAGACGGAACGGATGCGCTGGGGGCTTTACACCGTGCAGTGGAGGCGAAGGACCCTTTTCAGGTGGCTGTCATCGATATGCAGATGCCGGGTATGGACGGCAAAGACCTGGGGCGGGCCATCCAGGCGGATCCAGACCTGACCGATATCCGCATGGTCATGCTCAATTCCATGGGCACCCGGGGTGATGCCAGGCATTTTACCCAAATGGGATTCAGCGGATACATGACCAAACCGGCCCAGCACCAGGAGCTGCAGGGGGTTTTGTCCCTTGCCCTGGCACAGGAAAAATCCAGTAATGTCCAGCCTATTGCCACCCGGCACACCGCCCGGGAAGCCCTGAAAATAAGTGTTGACAGCAATGCGCATATCCTGCTTGCAGAAGACAATATCATCAACCAGCAGGTGGCACTGGGTATTCTAGACAAACTGGGGCTCCAGGCCCATGCCGTGGCCAATGGCCTGGAGGCTTTGCAGGCCCTGGAATCCTTCGGCTATGACCTGGTACTCATGGATGTGCAGATGCCTGAAATGGACGGCCTGGAAGCCACCCGCCGTATCCGCAGCGCCCAGTCATCCGTTTACAGCCATGATGTCCCCATTATTGCCATGACCGCCCTTGCCATGGCCAAAGACAAGGATGCCTGTCTTGCTGCGGGCATGAACGGCTATATTACCAAGCCGGTCAATCCGGTAGCACTGGTCGATGAATTGAAAAAATGGCTGCCCCAAGAAAAAACAGTGCCGCCTGGCCAGGAGGAAACCGCTGACCATCAGGGGCCGGCCCATGGCAGTTATGCGCCAGAGGCAGGGGGCTGTATCTTTGACCGCACCGAATTTTTCCACCGGGTGATGGATGACGTTGATCTGGCAAAAACGATCATGGCCCAGTTTTTGTCTGACATGCCCAAACAGCTGGCTGCAGCCAGAACTTTAGTGGAAAAGGGCCGGGCAGATGCGGCAGGTGCCCAGGCCCACAAGATAAAAGGGGCTGCGGCAAACATGTCAGCCAAACAGATGCACAAAACCGCCCAGGCCATGGAAAAGGCATGCACAGAGAAAAATACCAGGCAGGCGGCCATCCTGATGGCCCAGCTGGAACACCGGTTTATCCAGGTCAAAACAGCCATGGAGGTGGAATGGTAACGTCCATTTTGGACCGGAAAAAAATCTGTCTGAAACAAAGCATTAAAGGAGTCTTTCATGAAAATTTTAATTGCTGAAGATGATGCGGTATCCCGGGCCATGCTCCAGGCGGTTCTGACCAAATGGGGATACACGGCTGTCAGCACTGAGGATGGCAATGCCGCCTTTAAGGTTTTTCAGCAGAAAGATGCCCCCCAGCTGGCACTGCTGGACTGGGAAATGCCCGGAATAAACGGCCCAGACCTGTGCAGAAAACTTCGGCAGCCCAAAGACACAGCCCCTTTGTACCTGATCCTGCTCACCTCCCGGAACAACAGTGAAGACCTTGTCCAGGGCCTTGAAGCCGGGGCAGATGATTATGTTGTCAAACCCTATAACATGGCTGAGCTGCAGGCCAGAATCAATGTGGGGCGGCGCATGATTGTTCTGCAAAATGAAATGCGGGAGCGGGAAAGGCTGCAGGGGGTGCTGGAAATGGCCGGTGCCATCTGCCACGAGCTGAACCAGCCTTTGCAGATTGTTTCCGGCCATTCTGAAATACTGATGATGGATATGAAAGAAGACGACCCGCATTATAAAACCATGGAAACCATCAAAACCAACATCAACCGGCTGGGCGAACTGACCCGGAAAATCATGCAGACCACCAGTTACCAGTCCAAGCCATATTTGAACCAAAAAATTATCGACATTGACCGGGCAGCCCGGCAGGATAAACACACATAGCCCACGACACCAGGGTCACATGTTACTGACCATGCCGCTTTCCAGCCAGACCATCAGGCCTGAACCCCCTTTAACCGGGACCCTTCCAGTCCCTGCGGGGTGATTCAATCCCCGGGAATCATCCCTTTGTCAAACCAGTGCCGGGCCAGGTAGATAAAGGGGGTATCTGCCGCTCCCACCAGCCATTTAAGGAGATAGGTGGTCCAGAAAATCTCCACCAGAACCCCCAGGGGAAATACCCCCCAGAAGGCCAGAAGGGTAAACATGGTGGAATCCATGAACTGGCTGACCATGGTGGAGGCGTTGTTGCGCAGCCAGATCAGGCGGGTGGCAGGAAACCGCCTGCGCCAGAAATCATATGCCCAGACATCATGGGTCTGGGAAATCAGGTATGCCAGCAGGCTGGCCCCGGCAATTCTGGGCATGAACCCAAAAATAACCGACAGGCTGTTTTGGACAAAATCATCCGGTGCCGGGGTGAACAGCAGGGCCAGATTCATGAGCAGGGTCATGGTTACCAGGGAAAAAAATCCGATAAACACCGCTTTTTGCGCCTGTTTTCTGCCGTACATTTCAGACAGAATATCCGTCACCAGAAAAGAGGATGCATAGACGATATTGCCCAGGGTAGCGGTAATGCCGAACAATTCCACCAGCTTGAGCACCTGTATATTGGCCACAACAGCGGCCAGGGGCACCCAGGCATAAAGCCCCATACGTCCGAAAAATCTGTAAGCGATAAGAATGCATCCAAAATTGACAGCCAGCAGGGCCAGCCAGAGCAGTTCGTTCAAGAAAACCTCCAGTTTTGTTAAGGCGGGTGCTGTTACCGCCGTATTTCATGAAAGGTGCTGCAAAACAGGCATCACCGGGAACAGGACGAGCACTCTATCAGGTCGATTTCACAAAATCAACCATATTTCTTGCACAAAAAATCATCTTATCCCTTTTCATTCCCATGAAAGTGTACTACATAAACCAACTTACCTGAAAACATATTAACTTTGCACATCCCGGAGCCGACCCCGGGGTTTACAAAACAGCATCTGGAGATACATGATGGGAAAAAACAAAAAAGAAGAAACATTAATGGACAGGGTGATCTCGCTTTCCAAGCGCAGGGGATTTGTATATCCAGGCTCGGAAATTTACGGCGGCCTGGCCAATTCCTGGGATTTCGGCCCCTTAGGTGTGGAGCTGCTCAACAACCTGAAACAGGCCTGGTGGAAAAAATTTGTCATTGAAAGAACCGATATGGTGGGCCTGGATGCCGCCATTCTCATGAATCCCGACACCTGGGTAGCGTCCGGCCATGTGGGCAGTTTTGCCGATCCCCTCATGGACTGCAAAAAGTGCAAATCCCGGGAGCGGGCCGACAAATTGGTGGAAGGATGGCAGTTTGACAATGGTTCAGATCTGACCCCTGCCAACTGGGCTGGAGAAAAAACCCCGCCCCGGGATATGCTGGATTTCATCATCGAAAAATCCATCACCTGCCCCCAATGCGGGGCTTTGGACTGGACCCTGCCCAAAGCCTTCAATCTGATGTTCAAAACCAAACAAGGGGTTGTGGAAGGAGAAGGCAAAGACATTTACCTGCGGCCGGAAACCGCCCAGGGCATTTTTGTGAACTTCAAGAATGTCCAGACCACCTCCCGCAAGAAGGTGCCCTTTGGCATTGCCCAGATCGGCAAGGCCTTCAGAAATGAGATCACCCCCGGCAACTTTGTGTTCAGAACCCGGGAATTTGAACAGATGGAAATCGAGTATTTCTGCAAGCCCGGCACCGAACTGGAACACCATGACTACTGGAAAACCTTTACCATGGACTGGTACAAAGGCCTGAACGTCAATCCGGACAACCTGCGGCTGCGGGATCACGATGCATCCGAACTGTCCCACTATTCCAATGCCACCTCTGATATTGAATACCAATACCCGTTTGGCTGGGGAGAACTGTGCGGGATTGCATCCAGAACCGATTATGATTTAAAACAGCACATGGCCCACTCTGCCAAGGACCTGCAGTACTTTGACGAGGCCACCAAAGAAAAATATATTCCCTTTGTGATCGAGCCTTCTTTGGGTGTACAGCGGTCCGCCCTGGTATTTCTGTGCGATGCGTATGAAGAAGAGCAGCTGAATGACGGTGACACCCGGGTGGTGCTGCACCTGCACAACCAGCTGGCCCCTGTCAAGGTCGCGGTCCTTCCGCTGCAGAAAAAACTGGGGGATGAGGCCAAAAAAGTCTTTACCCTGCTGGTGAAGGAGCTGGGTGTGAACATCGACTTCGACATGGTGGGCAGCATCGGCAAACGATACCGCCGCCATGACGAAGCCGGCACCCCCTACTGCGTGACCTTTGATTTTGATTCACTGGAAGATAATGCTGTCACCATCCGGGACAGGGACACCATGGACCAGACCCGCATGAAAATTGCCGAACTGCCTGCCTGGTTTCAAGAAAAATTCCGGTATTAGGGCATACATCTCATTTTGTGTCGGGCCGGATGCATCCGGCCCGACACAAAAGGCCACCCAAAAGAATGCTGCACCCATGGCCTTGCACGGCCTCGAAAAAACCAGCTGTTTTCAGCGGCTGTGGTTCAAAGACAGCTGGCCGGGACAATCCATGATAAAGGGAAAAAGATATTATTCCGCCTGATCAGCGCACACTTTCATAAGCCGGCCTGACCCCGCCTTTGGAGAACACAATCTGCCACAACTGGTTTCTGCGGGAACGGAAGGAACCGGCGCAGGCCAGCAGGTAATAGGTCCACATGCGGAAAAATCGGTCGTCATAGACATATTTTATCTTGTCCCAGTTTTCCACAAAATTGTTGTACCAAGCCATCAGTGTGGGGTCATAATCCGGACCAAAGCTGTGCCAGTCTTCGAGCATCAGCAGGTTTTCAGCTGCCGTGGCAATCTGCCGGCTGGACGGCAGCATGGAGTTGGGGAAAATATAGGTGGAGATCCAGGGGTCGGACCAGCGCACCGACCGGTTGCCGGCAATGGTGTGTAGAAGAAACAAACCCTGGTCTGTCAGGCAGCGCTTTACCACCGCCATAAAGGCTCTGTACCGGCCGGCCCCCACATGTTCAAACATGCCAACCGACACGATGCGGTCAAAGGATTCTTTCATATCCCGGTAATCCATTAGCCGAATATCCACAGAAAGGCCCTGGCACCGCTCCTTTGCAAAGGCCACCTGTTCTTTTGAAACTGTGATGCCCACGACATTGACCTGGTAATGTTCTGCCATGTAGGCGGCAAGACCGCCCCATCCGCAGCCGATATCCAGAACCCGCATGCCCGGCTGCAGCTGCAGTTTGCGGCAGATCAGATCCATCTTGGATTCCTGGGCCTCATCCAGGGTATCGGCCTGTTTCCAATAGGCACAGGAATAGTTCATCCATTTGTCCAGCATGAGAGAAAACAGATCATTGCCGATATCGTAATGGCGCCGGCCGATTTCAAAGGCCCGGAATTTTCCCGGAGACGTGGTTAAAAATGCCTTGGCCCGGCACCACAGGGCAGTAAAGGATTTTTTGGCTTTCTGGTCCATTCTGACCTGGAGAATTTTGTCAAAAAAATGGTCCAGCTGGCTGCATTCCCACCACCCGTCCATATAACTTTCACCCAGGGCCTTGGAACCGCCGGCCACCAGCCGTTTATAGAAAAAATCCTCTTTGACCTGAATATCCCATGGCCGGGATCCGTTGATTTCTACATCAGCAGCGGCAAACAGATCTGTAACCAGTTTTTCAGAAGTCATATTTTTCATGATGCAACCTCCCTTATAAAGGTGATCAGGCAGATGCTTTCGAAATGGCTTATTCTACCACAGCATGAGGGAGAGAGAAAAGAAAAAACGGTAAAAAGAACACCCGGGCGATCAGGGCTGGATTACTTTTTGGGCCAGCTGCAGGGAGGTAACGATATCCAGCATATTGGTGGTATCCCCCACCTGTTTTTGCTCCAGCAGGTCAAAATGGGACAGGCAGGTGCCGCACACCAGAATGGAGAAACCCTGCCGCTCATATTCCTGCAGGGTTTCCAGCACAGGAGAACCGGTGATGGTCAGCTTCACCCCGTTGTTGACAAACACCAGGCGCCACAGATCATCCCCCATTTCTCCCAGGGTTTTGACAAAACTGATCATCAGCTTTTTTCCCAGTTCATCATCCCCGAATCCCATGCGGTCTGTGGCAATGAACACCAGTATTTTCTGCTGGATATCCTGGCTGTCAGCACCTGAAACCGCCGGTGCCGGTTCTGTTTTTCCGTTTTTTTCTGCAGTGCTGCCCTGTGCCAGCACTGCGGTGACGGTAAAATCATCACCCTGCCCTGAAGATGTGGTTTCATACCCACGGGTTCCCAGAAACCGGGAGACATTTTCCACGGCTGCCTCATTATCCACCCGCACCATCAGCCGTGCGGGATGGTCCTGGTCCACTGCCTGCTTTGCCGTGAGAACCGGCTGGGGGCAGGCAAGGCCCCGGGCATTGATATCTGTTGTCATGGTTTGTTTCCTTGTATTATAATGGTTTTACTGTACTTTTCTGACTGTTTGTAATGTTCCCGGCTATTCAATATTCAATGGCCATCATGCCCGGACCGGTATCTGTTACCCGGCCGATGACGGCGGCATCGGCAACCCCCTGACGGTAGAGGGCATCCAGAAGCGCCTGTGAATGGTCCTGCGGGCATCCCATGAGCAGCCCCCCGGATGTCTGGGGATCGAACAGAATATCCCGGAGCACCGGACTGACCCGGCTGGCTGTTGACACCATGTTTTCCCGAAATTTCCGGTTCCGGAAGGCACCGCCCGGCACCATTCCCATGCCGGCAAATTCCAGGACACCGGAAATCAGAGGCACCTTGTCACTGAAAACAGTGACCCCGACCCGTGTGCCGGCTATCATTTCAGCCAGGTGCCCCAAAAGCCCGAACCCGGTGACATCGGTGCAGGCGGTGACGGGAAACCCGGTCATCACTGCTGCAGCCTCCCGGTTCAGGGCCGCCATGAGTTCCGTGATGTCACGGATCTGCTCTGAAGATGCAAGGCCCGCCTTTACCGCTGTATTCATGATGCCGGTACCCAGGGGCTTGGTGAGTATCAGGTCATCACCGGGCCGCAGCCCCTGGTTGGCCAGAATCTTATCCGGATGAACAAACCCGGTAACAGACAACCCGTACTTGAGTTCATCATCTTCTATGGAATGCCCGCCCAAAAGCACGGTGCCTGATTTTTCCAGAACATGCAGGCCCCCGGCCAGGATATCCCGCAGCACCTTTGGATCCATTTTTCCCAGGGGAAACGCCACCAGGTTCATGGCGGTTTTGGGAACCCCGCCCATGGCATATACATCTGACAGGGCATTGGCGGCTGCGATACGCCCGAAATCATAGGGATCATCCACAATGGGGGTAAAAAAATCCACGGTCTGAATCAGGGCCAGGTCCGGGCTTACCTGGTAGACCCCGGCATCATCTGCCGTTCCCATTCCCACCAGCACATGTTTATCTGTGGGGATGGACAATCCCTTCAAAACAGCCGCCAGGTCCCCTGGCGGCAGTTTGGCAGCTCAGCCCGCCCCTTTTACACACTGGGTCAACCGAAAATTCTGCAGTATATTATCTGGCTTTTTGCTCATATTATCTCCCTTGTTCAGCCGGCCATGGCAACCATTCACACACTTCATATACAAACCAGCCCAAAACTGTATTATCCCTGAATTCAGGCCATCAATCAAATTGAATATATCTTTGCGAATTTTCATTTCCATAGAAAATATCAATAGCACCCCCGCCGGCGCAATGCCCGGCACCAAACTGACCAGCAGACCATATGCGTTGTTTACCGTTCTCTGCTATACCTTTTCCGCGGGTTTGTGTTTTCCTGGAAGGCTTTCCGGTTTTGAGGGTAACAATTTGTTTTATTGTGAAAAACCGGTGCGCTATGGCAATCACATGGCAGGCACAGGCAACCCCCTGAGGCGGTAATAGGCAGCATAGATCTGCCGAATCTCGCCGGATACAATCATCTGCCGGACAAGGCCTTCAAACTGCGGAAGCTCTTTGCAAAGGGTTGAATTTTTAGAAATACCGATATGGACATCTTTTCTGCGGCTGAAACGGAAATGGGCGATCTCGATCCGGCCTGATATGCCCAGTTTATACCCAAGGTCAATGCCGGCCCCTTCAGGGAAAATAACCGCATCAATCCGACCGAGCAGCAGTTTTTTCAGATTCAGCTCGCCTCTGGGTAAAGGATCCTTTCGAATTTTTTCATCCGCATCAAACCGGGGAAAATACCTGGCACCAATGGTGGTCCCGATGGTCAGATCATACAGGTCTTCATACCGGGTGATACGGTCAGCCCGGTTCTTCGGAACAAAGAAAACCGCATCAGATCTGTTCTTGTAGGCTGGTTCCACAAAATGGATATACCCTTCCCGCTCCGGAGATTTGAGCAGTCCCACCATAAAATCGATTTCCCCTTCTTCCATCATGACCAGGCGCCGCTTGAAAGGCGCCTGCAAAAGCACCAGTCTGACTTTCAGCCGATCTGCAATGGCATGCAGGACATCTGCATTGGGTCCTTCTTCTTCCGCGCTGCCGGTTACCGATGACACGATAACCTCCCGTGCTCCTGCAGAAGAAGAAGACAAGACCGGGACCAGAAAACAGATGCAAAGACAGATATTGATTGCAGAAATTTTCATTTTTCCATACGCCATGCTGATACACAGTGTTTGAATATTCATGATGGAAAACAGGCATACAGGTCTGCTGCATTCCCTGTTTTTTCCCTGTGTTTCCCTGATATCAGCTATTTTCCCGTCTGTAAAGGCAAAAATCTTTGCCATAAGCAGGCCAGGTTTTCGATCGTTCTGAGCAGTCCTCTGTCCCTCCCAATAAAAAATCCCGATAAGCATTGCCTATCGGGATAGTCTTTATTGAATTGGCTCCCCAGCACGGACTTGAACCGCGGACCCATTGGTTAACAGCCAATTGCTCTGCCAACTGAGCTACTGGGGAGCAGCGCCTTGAATCAAGACTTGCCGTTTATATAAGATCATCCGGTTTCTGTCAAGAAGAAAAAAACAAAAATTGACATTTTATGCGGTAATGGTTAATATTAAATTTTAAAATAAAGAATACAGCGAAAAGGACTATCGTACCCATGGAAAACATACAGGCACAATCTACAAATACCCTGTCAATACCCGCAAGACCCCAATCCGGCAGCATTGATCCGGCACGTCAGAACCAGCAGGTACCGGCCCAGGATACAGATATTGCCCAGGAAACCAACCGTCCTGTACAGGAGCCGTTCGATGTGCAGATTTCCCCTCAGGCCCGGGATCAAGCAGATGCTGCTGCATCTGACACAGCACAGAATACCCGGACACAAAGGGCGGCGGTTCCTTCGGAAACACAACCGGGTGGTCAGTCATACACAGAGAGAGGAACTTCAGTGGATATAATAATATAATGCGGGAAACCCGTAATCCAGTTGCCCCTCCTTATTTTCTTGTTTTTTTTTGACAAGGACTGAGGCGTGAGGAACTAATACCTTTAAAATATGGTATTATCTGAAATACGTCACACATTCAGGATAATATAAAAACCATGATCACTGAACACGGCATTGTCACCCGGACATCTTCCGGCACCGCCTGGATAAAAACCAACCGGGCAGGCGCGTGTGAAGGCTGCACAGCCAAAGACAGCTGCGGCACCATGCACAGGGGCCAGGAACTGGTAGTGGAAGTTTCCAACACCCTGGGGGTTCAGGCAGGAGATGCGGTGGTCATAGGCATTGAAACCAAACCGGTCATGCTGCTGACTTTCCTGGTCTATGTGGTACCCATCATCTGCCTGGTGCTTGGCGCCCTGGCCGGTGATACCCTGGCACCGTTACTGAAAATTAACGCATCTTTTTTTGCCATGGTCCTGGGATTTTCATCATTTGCCGCGGCTTTTTTTATTCTCCATAAAAAATCTGCTGTTTTAAACCAGAAGCAGGGGTACAAACCTGTGCTTATCCGAAAAACAAAAACCATTGTTCCGCCCTCCTGCACTACCCCCGCAAAATAATTTTTTTTCTTGCCAACCTCTCTTCAATATACTATATACCCAGCCAGTTGTGGGTTTGTCACCTAAACTCTAACCCTTAAACTGGAAGATTTACATATGACATTACAACCACACCTGAAACTGGCAGGTCTCATCATGGCCGGCTTTCTGATCACAGGAATTGTCTGTTACGCTGCGTTTTCCCCTCCGGCACCGGCGGAACCAGTGCGGCTTATGTTCCAGAATGATGCCGGCAAAGTGCTGTTCACACACCAGATTCACACAGAAGATTATTACATAGACTGCATGGACTGCCACCACAACCTGATGGATGATGAAGAGTACGACTGCAGCATGTGCCATGAAGAAACCGGTGATGAGTATATGCCGTCAAGAATGGATGCCATGCATGACACATGCATCGGCTGTCATGCGGATTACGGCGCTGGCCCGTTCGACTGCAATGCGTGTCATGTTATGTAAGCAACCGGGTTCCCTTTATCCCTCAACATATGCATAAACGGGCATAAGTCATGACAACTGCTTTTTTCGAAAAACAAGGACGTAACCTATGATGAAACGATCTTTTTTCGCGCTGTCCAAACCCAGGCTGGTCTATGATCTGCTGGAGCCCAATCCGGATCCCCCCCTGGCCATCGACCTGCCCCTGCTTTTTACACTGCTGCTGCAGGAACCCCTGGACCTGGCCGGAAAAACCCTGATCCAGAAAGGGGATATTGTTAAAAAAGGCCAGAAACTGGCGCTTTACAAAGACAGTATGGACTATGCGGTAGCCCCTGTAGCCGGCACCATCAAATCTGTGGCCCCTTTTTCCGACGATGTCAACGGGATGCGGACCTGTATCACCATCGAAAAAGATGCCGGCCTGGACCAGGACACCCAATCCCTTGATTTCCAGGAAACTCAGGGGTTTGCCGCAGATCACCTGAATACACTGCCCGGTGCCCCGCCCTTTGACATACTGAATGGTGAAAACCGTCGGATCTCCACCATTGTCATCATGGGAACTGATACCGATCTGTTGTCCACCACCGCCCAATATATGAGTACGGTCCATGCCGACCTGCTGATCCGGGGAGCCCGCATTCTCAAACAGATCACCCATGTTTCCAGAATATGCATGACAAAACCGCAAAGGCTGAACAGTACTGCCCGATTCGAGGGCATCCAGGTACTGGAAACCGGCCTCACCTATCCGGAAACCCTGCCCCCCATAGTCATGAAAAACCATCTCGAGAAAATTATCACCGCCGGTGCAGCACCGGAAGATATGGGAATCTGTTTTATCCGGGCGGAAGCGGTGGTTTCCCTGGCCAGGGCCTTTGAAAAAAAAGAACCGGTGTTTGAAAAATGCATCACCCTGACTGACAAAAACGGTTTCCGGCACCGGATCGAAGCGGTCATCGGCACCCCGTTGAAACAGATCTTCAACCAGCTGGAAATTCAGATCAACGAACTGGACCGGATCATCATCAACGGCCCCATGCAGGGGTTTGCCACCTTCACCCCCCATCATCCGGTCACCCCGGATATGGATTCGGTGCTCATCCAGGCCCGGGAACAGATTCCGGCCGTGCCGGACAATGCCTGCATAAACTGCGGCAAATGCATCCAGGTGTGTCCGGCGGATATCCCTGTGAACCTGCTGTTCCGCTTTCTGGATACGGCCCAGTATGAAGCCGCCGCCGAACAGGCTGATCTTGCATCCTGCATCGACTGCGGATTATGCGCCTATGTGTGCACCTCACAGATCGCATTGTTCCACTATATCCGGCTGGGCAAACATGAACTGAACAAACTGCGCATCGATGCATAAAGGGAGACTGTCCATGAATCACACCACACTCACCGTTTCCCATGCCCCGTTCTGGCATGACGGAGACAGTCTGTTTCAAAGAAACCTCAATATCATTCTGGCCCTGCTGCCGGCCGCCATATTCGGGATCCTGCAGTTCGGTGCACCTGCCCTGGGTGTTCTGGCCCTGTCCCTTTCCTTTGCCATGCTCTGGGAAGCGGCCATCAACCTCATTTCCAAAAAGCCACCTGCCATCGACGACCTGGACTCGGCAGTTATCGGGCTGTTGTTCGGCATGATGCTCCCGGCTGTCACCCCCTGGTGGCTGATACTGGTAGGTACCTTTGTGGCAGTGTTCGTGGGCAAAATCATTTTTGGCGGCACAGGGGCGAATCCTTTCAACCCGGCGCTGGTGGGCATGGCTGTTCTCATGATGTCCTGGAACATGTTTTTTGACTTTGACACTGCCTATGTAAACTATGATTTTGCCTTTACCGCCCTGGCGCCGCTGGAGGCGGTCAAGGCACAGGGGGCTTCCGCTGCCCAGCTGTTTCCCCTGGGAGACCTGTTTATGGGCCGGGAAGTGGGGGCCGTGGGCTGCGTTTTCGGACTGGGGCTCATTATCGGCGGCATCTACCTGATCCTGCGGGGATATACCCGGTGGGAATTGACAGTGTCTTTTATTGCCGGTGTCCTCGTGACCGCATCCATCTTCCATATCGCCAGCCCCCAGGCATATGCCGGGCCTCTGTTTCATCTGCTGTCCGGATACACCCTGCTGGGGGCGTTTTTTCTGATCACGGAAAGCAGTTCCTCGCCGGTCAACCGAATTCCCATGTTCATTTACGGATTTCTGGGCGGGTTCATGATCATTCTGATGAGAAATGTCGGATCGTATGCCGACGGTACCGTACTGGCCGTTCTGCTGGTAAACCTGGTAACCCCCCTGGTGGACAATATCAGACCAACCGCTTTGGGAAAGGATATAAGCAATGCGTGAGATGATCAGCATGATAGTGGTGTTGACCGTGCTGGCCTCTGTTTCAGGCGGTCTTCTGGCAGCGGTCAAATCCGGCACTGAGGTGAGAATTGAAGAACAGGTGCTGAAATTTCAAAAAGCCCCGGCCATTGAATCCCTTTTCACCGATGTCTCCAACGACCCCCTCAAGGAGCGTTTCAATCTGGATAATGGGGAAACCACCGTCCAGATTTTTCCTGGGAAACTGCCGGACGGTTCCATGGCCGTTGCCTTTGAGACCTTTGGCAAGGGCGGTTACGGCGGTGACATCGGCGTTATGGTGGGGTTCAACCTGGATTCGGATCAGCTGGTGGGGGCCCGGGTTACCACCCATTCGGAAACACCGGGCCTGGGATCCAGGGCCAAGGATGACCTGTCCTTTGTTTCCCAGTTTGATGATAAGCCGCTGGACTCCAACCTGGCTTTAAAAGCGGACAACGGTTCCATCGATGCCATTTCCGGTGCCACTGTCACCTCCCGGGCCGTAGCCCGGGGTGCCATTCAGGCCCAGGAAATCTACAGGCAGCTCAAACCTGAAATTCTCAAACAGCTTCAATAGGTATAACAAGGAGACAAAATCACATGGCACAATCCTTGGTCAAAGAATTCAAAAAAGGACTATGGGCTGAAATACCCCCTTTCCGGCTGGTGCTGGGGCTGTGTCCGGTGCTGGCGGTGACCAAGTCCGTCGAGAACGGTATCGGCATGGGGATGGCCACCACGTTTGTACTGGTTTTTTCCAATCTTCTGGTGTCGCTGCTGCGGAACATGATCCCCCCCAAAGTCCGGATCGCCTGTTATATCATTATCATTGCCACTTTTGTCACTATCGTGGAACTGGTCATGCAGGCCTTCACCTACCCCCTGTTCCTGAAGCTCGGCATCTTCATCCCTCTGATCGTGGTCAACTGCATCGTGCTGGGACGATCCGAAGCGTTTGCCAGCAAGAATCCCCCGGTCATGGCGGTGGCTGACGGGCTTGGCATCGGCATCGGATTCACCTTGTCTCTGAGCGCCATCAGTATTGTACGCGAATTTATCGGTGCCGGCACCATTACCATCTGGGGCGGCAACCCGGTATTTGCCATGCCGGAGTGGTTTACCCCCCTCTCCTTTATGGTGGAAGCGCCCGGCGCGTTTTTGGCCCTGGGATTGATGCTGGCAGGAATGAACCTGATTGGTAGCAAATAAGGAGTTGCCCCATGGAATTTTTTGAACTCGCCATCGGCAGTATTTTCATCAACAATATCATTTTGGCCCAGTTTCTGGGCATCTGCCCCTTTATCGGCACATCCAAGAAAATGGAAACCGCTGTGGGCATGTCCATGGCCGTGGTGTTTGTCATGGTCATGGCCGGCATGATCACCTGGTCTGTGGACACCTTTCTGCTCAAAGCTCTGAATGTTGAATATTTGCGGACCTTGTCTTTTATTCTGGTCATTGCCTCTCTGGTCCAGTTTGTGGAAATGTTTCTGAAAAAGATGATTCCCGGCCTGTATGCGGGGCTGGGAATTTTTCTGCCTTTGATTACCACCAACTGCGCGGTCATGGGTGCCTGCCTGCTGAACATCGGCAATGAATACCACTTCACCAAAGCGTTGGTGTCCTCATTCTCCTATGCCATCGGATTCGGCCTGGCCCTGATTCTGTTTGCCGGGGTCCGGGAACGGGTCAACCTGGGCCGGGTGCCCAAACCGCTGCAGGACACCTCCATCGGCCTTGTCACCGCCGGCATCATCGCCCTGACCTTTACCTCTTTCAGGGGAATGGTATAAACTTTTCAGGGAGAACCGCAGTATCCGAAGATTGAAAAACCGCACAAAAATCCTGCTGGGGCTGCTGATCCTTGCAGGATTGCTTTTTTCCGGCACCAGCCTGTGGGTATGGCGGTCTTTGCACACCCCTGCCGCTTCTGACAGCCGTGAAAAGATTTTCACCATTGCACCGGGCCAGCCCCTGAAACAGATTGCAGCAAATCTTGCATCCCGGGGCCTGGTATCAGATGCGGTCTTGTTTACCTGGTATGCCCGGTATAAAAAAGCCGGCACCCGCCTGCCGGCCGGGGAATACCGGTTATCGCCCAATCTGACACCTGTCCAGATACTGAATACCCTGCTGGAGGGAAAAGTCCGGCTCTACCGGCTCACCATTCCTGAAGGCCTTAACATGGAGGAAACTGCATCCCTTGTTGCAGCTGCCGGATTGTGTGATGCAAAAACATTTCTGGATCTGTGCAGGGATCAGGCGTTTATCACTGCCCTTTCTGTCCCGTCCCATACACTGGAAGGCTTTTTATTTCCTGACACCTATTTTTTCCCCAAATCACCCCCCTGCCGCCAGGTGATCACAAAAATGGTGGACACCTTTTTTAGCGTTTTCACCCCCCGGTGGCAGGAACGCGCCCAAACCATGGGCTTTACCCTCCAGGAGACCGTCACCCTGGCATCCATGATTGAAAAAGAAACCGGTGATGCATCTGAACGCCCCCTGATCGCCTCGGTATTTCACAACCGCCTGGAAAAAAAAATGCGGCTGGAAAGTGATCCCACGGTGATTTATGGAGATCCGGAATTTGACGGCCGTATCAGGACCCGGCATCTGCGCAGAAAAACCGACTACAACACCTACCAGATGCACGGACTGCCCAAAGGCCCCATTGCCAGCCCCGGGGCAAAGGCCCTGGAAGCGGCATTGTTCCCTGCCCAAAGCGATTATCTTTTTTTTGTATCCAAAAACGACACCACCCATTATTTTTCAAAAACCCTGGCAGAGCACAACCGGGCGGTGAGAAAATACCAGTTGAACCGGTGAGGTAACCGCTTTGGCTGTCGGCTGTCGGCTGCCGGGATTCAGTCATCAAACCGGCGCAGATACACGATCACAGCCCCTGATCTGGATTTTTTTTTGCGCTCCCAGGCAAATCCCAGCACAATATTCCGGGCTTTGAGCGTTGCAAGCAGATCTTCGACCATATCCGGCAACACCGGCCCCAGCTCGGAATGCAGTCCCCTGCCCACAATAATGCGCACGGTGAAATATCCCTGCTGCTGGCAGGATATCAAAAACGAGCCGGCCTTGAGTTCCGCCCCCAGGGCGGTGAACCCGTGCAGATCCAGGTCTTTTTCCGGAGGGGGATACCGCTTGATCCTTTTGTGATATGGCATGGGTTCGGGGGATGGCCTGGCAGGCCTTTCCGGTCTGGATAAAAATGCCTCCAAAAGGGCGGGAAAACATTCTGTTTCTGATACATCTGTCTCTGATACATCGGAATCAGGGGGGCGAACACCATTGTCCATGACCGGGAGACCGTGGCGGTTTACCTGCCGGGGACTGATGTTATCCGATCCTGCTTCTCCTGCTTCCGGCCCGTTTTTCCGTGTAAAGGCCTTCAGAAAATCTTCATCCGACCGTAACCTGGGGGGCCTGTATTTTTTTTTTCTTCCCATGTCAGCTCTGGATTCTACCCCAGATTTCCCTGTTTTTCAAGCCAAACCATAGTGTTCTATGTTTGACTTTGCCCCCCCTTCCTGTTATTGTCTGATACATGAAAATTGGCAGCATTGTTGAATACATTGATCAACAAAAAATCATAGCAGCGGTAATATTAAGCGAGAAAAAGGGCAAGCTCAAATTACTCAATGAAAACAGCCGGGAAGTCAGCTTTTC
>Ga0102943_1000894_pt1 | contig 19117 bp, 17 predicted proteins | sample SalPonC_black_MG_FD_78174 | JGI IMG/M metagenome (GOLD analysis project Ga0102943, IMG submission 78174) | Salt pond soil microbial communities from South San Francisco under conditions of wetland restoration - Salt Pond MetaG... | ecosystem: Environmental > Aquatic > Marine > Intertidal zone >...
ACTCCAGACAAAGCATATTGAGTCCTTTCAAAAAGAGTTACTACCGGATCTTGAGCGCCAGAACCTGGAAAGAAATAAAGCCTTTGAAATGGTGAGGTACAGCCTTCACCAATTTTTTAAACAGGCCGATTTCAGCGAGGAGCCCCAGACCGAAGACATGGTGGCAACGGTCAAAAACCTGATAACAAGGCTTCAGCAGCAAACCCAAATACTTGTGGAAAAAGTCGAAGCCTACAAAACAGATCTTCAGGCAAGGATGGGCAACCTGTCAAAGGGTCGCCAGGCCATTAAGTCCTATGGGCCGCCATCATCCTTTTCAAAAAGATCCAGAGTGCTCAGCTTAACAAATTAAAGGAGGAGACATGAATATCAACGCGACAACCTCGGTCAACGGTTCCGGAGGTGCTGTTGGTCAGGCAATGCCTGCCCCGCCCACAATCAAAGAAAATCAAGTCAGCACAAACCAACTCCAGCAGGACCAGAATGAAACCGCCCTGGCGACAGAGGATACAAAAGAACTGGTACAAGACTTAAATGAATTGATGGACGGACTTCAGACCAGCATTGGTTTTTCCATCCATGAAGGAGACAACAATCAGGTTGTTGTCCAGATCAAAGACAGGAGAACCAGTGAGTTGATCAAGCAGATTCCTTCAGAGGAGCTGCTGGTCATCAAGGAAAAAATGGAAGAGTTCACAGGCCTTATTTTTGACCGCCGGATATAGATAATATACCCAGATATATTTACAGGGACTCCTCTGGTTTTAATACATTGTACTGGCAGGAATAGGCAGTGTCAGCCAACACAACCTGAACGGCAGAATTGCTCTTAGAGTTGATGACAATGGGCCCCACAAGATTTGCGGTGATCTGTTTATCATCGCTTGAACCGGAGATATTGACCACAACGTAAATCACCGCCTCATCAGGAGAAATCCCCTTCCATCCAAGCGTGTTGATTATTTTTTCAAGGCCGATATCATAGTCGGGTTTAAACACCGCTGGATTCATAACGACCAGGGCCAGGCTTGGCTCTTCCACAGACTGAAACCAGCAAAAAGGAGCGGTTTTAGGGTCCTCAAGCAAAACAAAGCGCTTATACCCGGCAAATCCTGGAAGCCCCTCAGGCATGGTCAGAATTTTTGTTTCATCAACCTCAATCTCACCAAACTTTCTCGTACCGATCTTCAACGTTCCGGCTCCTTGAAAAATTTATTCTTGAACAGCTCAGCTGCCTCAGTGACATCTTTCAAATCTTTTTCAGAAGATTGGATATTCTCCTTTTGAATCTGTTCATACACTTCCATTCTCAGGATGGTGATTTCCCTGGGGGCATCAATCCCTATTTTGACATTGCTTCCCTCTACGCCAAGGATGCTGACAACCACCTCATCGCCGATCCTGATCTTTTCATTTTCCTTCCGGGTCAGTACAAGCATGAAGCAAGTCCTTATGTTAGATAGTCAACAAGGCTGATGTTCAGCACCCTTGAGGTCGATGCAAGGGCGGCCTGATAAGCGGTTTCGATATTCTGAAGGTTCATGATCGATTCAATCATATCAGCATCCTCAATATTGCTTTTCCGGTTTGCCAGGCTCAGGCTGACTTCACTTGTGATGGTTTGTCTGATCTGAAGCCGATTGGTTTTCATACCGATATCCACGATCTTGGATGTCATATTGTCATAACTGGTTTCAAGCCGGCCAATAGTTCTTTCAATACCATCCCTGTCATTTTCCGACAAGTATTGTTTTAAATCAATCAGGGTGTCAAATATCCCCCACGCCACCTGGCGATCCCCTTGCATGGCGGTATGGACATCATCGGTATTGGCATCAAATCCCAAGATACCACCGATACTCTGCCCGGTACCACCCAGGCTTGCGGGTTTGTTGTCCCCGGAGTGCCATTGAAGCTGAAATTCTTCTAATTCACTGCCGTTTTCCTTGATAGTAAACTTCTGGGTGACCTCATCCCAGGCCACGGTATAATCGATCCGGTTCCCCTTGGCAAGAGACTGATCCTCCATGGATTTTTCCACAGCCTTTGCCAGGCCCTCATGACTGGTATAGCTTGCCTGGGGAATGGAGGCTGTCAGGCGGCTTGTTTTCAAGCCAGCCTCCTCTTTTGTGACCTCAATAAAATCCAACTTGTCATTGCTAGCATCAATGGTGATGTTAACAATTTGCCGGTCGCTGATGGCAAACCGGGTCTTATCGTCACTGGCCCCGTCAAATCCAAGTTCAAATGCCGCATCGCTCTGGTTGTAGCCGCCGCTGTACCAGAGCATCTCAAAGGATGAAATCTCTGCGCTGCCGTCTTCCTTGAAAACAAACTCCTGCTCCACAGCATCATAGGTCACCTTGTACCCGACATTATTGAACGAGGCCTCTGTCATGGCCGTTTCAATTGCAGAGGCGATATGGGCTGGGTCTGTATAATCGCCTTCAGGAATCTCAATGGCAGCCTGAACCCGGTTGCCCCTGGCATCGGTTTCAGCAAACTCAATATACTTGTTATGGCTGTCAAAACTCATAATCACCGGCGGTTGACTGCTGGCGTAGGCGTCAAATCCGCCATAATCCAGATCCGGGTCATATCCCAGGGATTTGGCCAGGGTCCCCTCGTCAACCTGCGGAACGCCGCTGTCAAACAAAAGACTGAAACTGGACAGGTTCCCACTGACATCCTGGATGTTAAACCGGTTGGTTCCGGCATTATAGGTGACTGAATAGTCTGCCGGCGGCACATTGCCTGAGGCGCTGTCCAGGGCGGCCTCCACAGCAGCTGCCAAAGAAGAGGTATTTCTGTAAGTGCCTGTGGCAACAGCGGCAGTAATGGCCGTGCCAGCCGTACCCAAAGCCCCCATCTCCTGAAAGGTGATCTGGTTGTTGTCTGATGTCAGGGTGATGGTCCGGTTTAACGCTGTATCACTGGACGGATAAACCGTACTGTCCGCCACCGGATAAAACCCCAGGGTTGAGGCGGCATTGCTTGAATCCCAGTCAAGATGAAACTCATCAAGGCTGCTGCCATCTTCTCTGATGTCAAACCGGCTGGTCTCAGGATCGTAGGAAACATTATACCCCACCTGATTAGGTCCTGCGTCACTGGCCTGTTCAAGCTTGTTTTCAATGTCCTTTGCAAGGGCATCCATGTCCGTGTAGGTCACATCGGCACCCGTGGTATTCAAATCAATACTCAGCGTGGTGGAACCGCTTGTGGAATCCACCTCTCTGAATGTAATCTGATCATTTGCGCCGTCCACAAGGGTCAGATCCGTGATAAAGGTGCCCGGAGTATCCGACACAGGCGGGGCCTGTATTTCATCTGTTCCGTTAAACCCGATCTCATGACCGATACTCTTATCCCCCTGGGCCGCAACCATCTCAAAGGAAACATAGTCACCCACGTTATCCGCAGGCGTATCCAGGGAAATACGAATATCTGGATTGCCGTCCTCATTTAAATCAACCGTGACCGAATCCCTTGTTCCGCTTATGGTTTCAGGCGTGATGACGTAGCCGGGATTGTTGACGATCTTCCATTCGTCATTTCCCTGCCAGACCAGAGTAAAAGGCGCTGACCCTTCAGGTTCCGGGGTGCTGATCGATACGGCCTGTGTTTCAACCTGAATGTCAATACCGTCAGGATCTATGGTATCACTGGCTTTGATGTCGTTGATATAGGACTCGCCGCCGGTATCCCATTTAAACTCTGTTTTCAGATAGCCGTCATAGGTCCCGTCTTCCCGGACGGAAAAGCGTTGGGTCTCACTGTCATATGCCACCTGATAAATCGCAGCGTATCCAGATTCAGCCGATGCCGCATTCAAGGCATTTCTCACGGCGGTTTCAAGATCGTCTGCGCTGTAACTCCCGTCCGGAACAACCGCAGTCAAAACCTTTTGAGATGCAGCGCCCCTGCCGTTATCCTCGGTAAACACAATGGTGTTGTTGGTTGAGTTGATCTCCACATCCCGGTCCCAGAATGTGGTTTGCCCGTCTCTTCCCACCGCGACCTGGGAGTTGCGGTCCGTGCGGACTTCAAAAGGATCATTGTTGCCGGAATAGATGACCCGGTTGGGATCCGTGCTCTGGTCGTAGGTAAAAGGAATGGTACTCGTCTCAGTGCCGCCGAAAATATAATTGCCGTTGACCTGGGTATTGCCCAGCGAGACCACCTGCTCGATAATGGAATCAATCCGTTCGATGGCATCCATCCGCTCATCCGCCGTCACCGAGTCATTGCTCAGGCGAATCACCTCGGATTTGGCCTCCAAAATCAGATTGTTCACACTGTCCAGGGCATTTTCCCCACTTTCCAGCCAGGTCTTGCCCATGATAACGTTCTTTTCGATCTGATCCAGGGTTCCCAGAGAATTTCCCAGGCTCAAGGTCTGGCTTAAGCCTAAAGGGTCATCAGAAACCTCGTTAATCTGTCTCTGGGTGCTGACCACCTCGTTGGCATTCTGAAGATCATCGGTCAGATTGCCTAGACGGTAGGTGGAGGTATAATAGGCGCTGATGCTTGGCACTCTCATCTTTTATCACCTCATGGAAATCAGGGTATTCAGCATCTCGTCAGATACCGTGAGCAGCTTTGAAGCGGCTGAAAAAGCATGCTGATACCGCATCAATTGAATCATTTCCTCATCAAGGGAAACGGCGGATACCGAATCCCGCTGCTCGGTAACGTTGTTCACCATGGTATCTGAAAAAGACTTTGCATTTTTTATGCTCCGGGATTCAATGCCCAGAGAACTGATAATGGTATTATAGTAATTGTCCAATGTGGCGGTGGTGGTGCTGGAGACCGCCTCGCTGCCCCGTTCATAGGTCCAGATCTTCATGGTCTTGTCAATGAACTGAACATCGGCCATAGAAAGGGCGTTGGCATTGTCGCCGGGCGACAGCACCCCGGTTTCGGAGTTTACTTTGGCAGCGGCAATCCGTTTGGTATCGCTGAGGGCGGTATCCACAGCCATGGTCATGGCATCCCTACCGACAAAAAAAGTGTTGATGCCGGCGGCTGCTGCAAGTCCGCAGTCTTCAGAAACATCATCCGAAAAAGAAAACCCCACATCTTCAGAGTTTCTTTTACCCAGATCAAACTCTACCCAGCCGTTGCCGGAGACACGCGCGCTAAAATCAATCCGCATGTCCACAAATCCGTCTCCTGAAAAATCAATCCCAAAACCATCATCGTCCCCGCCTTCCGGAATGATCTGCATGGTGCCGCCGGTGGGATCGTTCAACACCCCCCAGACGCCGTCCCCGGATCTTTGGAACCGCAGGTCCTGGGCGGCAAAGTTTATGGCGCTCCAATCGGTGACTTCCAAACCAACGTTGTCTTGGGAAAACCCGTTGGAGCCGGAATATTCCTCATTCTGGACCGTGTAATACTTGTCCGAGGCTGAAAACTCAAGCCGGTTGTCCAGGGTCGCCTTTGCCGTAATTCCGTTGCCCTGACGATTAAACTCTTGTGTAAAAGAATCCAGGGTCCAATGCCAGTCAGACATGGTTTCTCCGGTCGGGTTGCCTTCTGTGGTCAAAGACTGGGGAATCCCGGTTTCTCCTGTGGTGACGGTAAACACATCCCCGGCAAACAAGGTGCCGTCATTAAACTTGAAATTCATGCCATCCACCTGGACCTCCACCGGGGACAGCGGAGTATAGGGCGGTGTATGGCCTTCAATGGTAAACCTGCCGGTTGTCACACTGTTGGACCACTCGATGACCAGAGGCTCTTCTTCGAGCCCCGGTTCATGCCCGATCTTTCCTCCGGAAACCACCTTGAACCGGTAAAGCTCGTTGATACTGTTGGCCCGGCCTGTTATTCGAAAATCCAGAGGATCAGGCCGCCCTTGGGTATCGGTGTTGATCGTCAAGGTATTGCCGGCCACAAGGCTTCCCTTTGAGATGTCAAAGGTCAGTGTGGTCGCCCCCCCCTCCTGGATGACAACCTGCCCGTCATCCTCCACATGAACCAGACCGTAGTTGCCCGTACTCATGCCTTCACTGTCCAGGCGTTCCCATCGGATAATGCCGTCATCTTCATAAAGGGTTGAGGTTGTTGAATTCCGGTAGGGTTTAGACAAGTCCGCATCCAGCACATCATTTTCCGGCTGGCTGGTTCCGCTTCCGGTTCCCGTTCTGACTTTGAGGGTGGCATTATTCCCAAGGGAATCGGCAAAGTTCTCGATTTTAATGGGGTCGTCCAGGCCTGAATCTTTGATAATTGAAACAGCCGCTGCCGTTCTCACCACATTGTATTCGGCAATGACGCCGGCAGCCGTCAGATCGTTGATAACTTCCGCCTCAAGAAGCTGGGCCAAGTGAATGTCCGAACTGCTTGCGGCTGATGTGGTATCAAAAGAGATGGCGTGCCCGTCCAGATCAAAGGAAACAGCTTCACCGCCAGCGGTTGAAAATCCTGAAAACCCGCTTTCTCCGCCAAGGGTTAGGACGGAACTTCCCTTGGCCGCCATATTGGTGCTGAAAAGACCGCCTGACCCGGCCCCGGCCACCGTAGACTGAATTTCCATACCCTTTTCCAGCACCACGGAAACCGTGCCGGTGATCACGGCATTTTTATTGCCGGCACCTGCCGTGCTTTCAAAAATGGTCCGGGTAAGCCCTTTGCCGCTAAAGGTCATGGTATCGATTGAAACAGCATCGGCATCGTAACGCACCGCGTCCGAAGCGTCCGGGGCATTGTTGAACAGAATCCTGGTATCGGCAGGGCCTGATGCAGTGGCACTTCCCCCCAGAGAGGTGACATTGATCTCAGCATCATCACCGGTATCCCCCCTGCCGCTATGGAACCTTATCCCCGTACCATCCAGGGTTCTCAAGACAACCGAGTTGGATGTGGGATCATGTTCAACGTTAAAGACACTGGTGTCAAGGGTCTGGGACAATGCATCGCTGAATGCCTGTGACACGGCATTGGCATCGGTGACGTCTACACCGTTTAAATCCACGCTCACCGAGGTGGTTGATACAGCGGCTGTGCCGGAACCCGAAAGGCTGGAATCGATTTCAAAGGTCACTGTGTCTCCGGAATCAAAGTTGGAAAAGGTGTCCAGTCGGATACCGCTGTTGTCCTGAACTTCAAAATCCTGAAGGCCCAGGGTCTTTCCGGCAGTGGAGGTCAAGGTCAGCCCGCTCAGGTAAAGGTCATCATCTTCATTCACCTGATTGACCGCATTCACGCCGACGGTAAGGGCCTTTTCAAACTGTTCCTGAACACTGCCCTCTCTGGAATCCCGGATAAAGGACTGCTGCTGGATCACCCCGTCCACATACAATGAAAACCGCACCTCATCCCCGTCCTGGATGCCGCCGTTGTCAATCAGCTCAAAGGTGGCAGATGTTGAACTGGCATAGGCGTTGACGCCATCCACCTTGCTCAGCGCCTCGGCAATGGAGGCGGCTGACCGCTTGGCATCCCCGCCCGCATCCTTGACTTCGATCACGCGGGTGCCTGAAGGGCCGTTGTAGACGGTCAGGGTCTGGTCTGCAATGGCAGAGTCCAAAGATGTGGCCACCCCTGACGTGGATCCGTTGGCCTGGGGAACAGCCAGGCCGTCACCGTCAGACTCCATCACTTCCATATCCCCGAGAACGGCACTGTCCATAACGGTCAGGTTATAAATGGACTGCAGGCCGCCGGGGGCGACCCCCTGCCAATTGGTAATCCTGGCTTGGGAAAGTCCCATGTCCATGCTGATTTTATTATACACCGCTTCGGCATCGGTGGTGTCCTCGGACCACATGGTCAAGTCTTTTGAAAAATCGATATAGTTGCCGAATTCATAGCTGGTCAGCCACCCGCTGTCATCCACCTGGTAGTTTCCGGACAGCGGCTCATCAAAATATTCCAGGCCGGCCCCCTGGGAATGCTGATAATTAACCGCCCAGACCATTTCCCTGGCCAGTTCATGTACTTCTGCCTGATACTTGGGAACCACTGAATCCCTTATTTCAAGAAGGCCGCCGATGCGTCCTCCGGCAACCTTTTCAGTGATGATTTGGGCCCCGCCGTCGGAACTCTGCCAGGCCACATCTGCGCCCTGCATTTTCAGGTCATAGGTATTTACCCCGTTCACCAGGGTAAATCCATTGGCGGCATTAGCGGTCACAGACCCGTTGGACTGCTCAAAGGTGGTAATATCTATGATATCAGCCAATTGTTTTAACAAGGCATTGCGCTGGTCCCGCTGATCGTTTGCGCTGCGGTTCACCTCGGCTGAGATGACCTGCTTGTTCAGGTCCGCAATTTTTTTTGTCAGGGAATTGACCTGGTCCACCGCCGCAACGATATCAGAGTGGACATCGGTTAAAAGGTCATCAAGATCCAGCACCGTTGTTTCAAACCGATCTGCCAGTTTATTGCCGCTCTCGTAAATAGAGACCCGCTCGGACGACCCCTGGGGGTTGTCTGACAAATCGTGCCAGGAATTCCAGAACTCTGTCAGGGTATTGGTCAAACTGGTCTCAGAGGTCTCGTCAAAGAAACCCTCCAAAACCCGCATATAAGATTCTTGTTCCTCAAAAGAGGCCTGCGTGGACAACTCCATTGACAGACGCTGCTCCAGCAGCTTGTCAACCCTCTGCTCAACCTGGTTCATGTCCACACCGGTTCCAAAAAGGAAACCGCCGTAGGCCGCCGGGGTCCGGTTTACCTGCTCCGCGTTCTGGACTGAATAATCCGGGTTGTTGACATTGGCAATATTCTGACCCGTAATGTTTAATCCGTACTGCTGGGTTACGATGGCGGTCTTTGCAATGCTGAGTGTGGAGTTGATGCCTCCCATGGCTTATACCTCTGCGTTGATAATCCTTGTGTTTTCCCCGGAAGCGTAGACCTGACCGGTCTGGGAGTATTGTTTCTGACCGGTCCCCTGGCGAACAGTATTAAAAATGCCGTCAATAACAGACAGGTATTCTACAATAAACCGCTTGTTTTCGTAGGCCATCAAGGTGATTTCTTTTTTACAGGCGTCAATCCTGTTTGCAAGGGTCTTTAGTTTGGATTTGACTTCAATTTTAAGAGGCAGAGCAGCAATCACTTCCCTGATTTTAAAGTTTTGGACCGTCATGTCAAAGCTGGCAGTGCGACCGTTGACCTGCTCTAAAATTTTGGCAACCTTATCCTCGATAGATTGGACCAACCGCTTTTTCTTTTCCGTTGTTGCCCAGAGGTTTTGAACCTCCATCTTTTCAATATGGGATTTTTCAGTTACCAGAACAGATTTCAGATCCTGGTATAGGTCCAGGGTTTCCTGAAGCAGGCCTGACATATCACCGGCAATTTTTTCCATGTTGGCGCTCCTCCTTTGTACTGTCTGTTACCCCGCGCAAGGGGTGTTTTCCCTGATCAAGGGAAAAAATTTCCGTTTTTATCGAAAATTTCAATGCCTAATCAATGATAGGAGCAACTTCCATACCAGTTGCATCTTCTGTTTAGGAGGAAAAGGAAACCTTTTTGATTATCCCCTATAGATGAGCAAACTTTTTTCTTATTCTCACGATCATAGACTTTGAGGAATGTTATTGAAATTGGCTTTCATCAGTTCATGAAACGCTACAAATCGGCTGGGAATTTCCTTGATATTTGACAGTATACTTTTTAGTTTTACATGCAAAATGTAAGGAATGTTTAAAATCAAAATCTATACATTTATCATCTTGGATAAGATCTTCAATTTGATCGATACTATTGGAAAAAAAAGTCTTCATTGACAACTTCATGCCATGATCCATTGTTTTAATATATTGCCCATCAATATCATTTTTTGAGTATATAATAATTTGAACATTAAATCCTTTGTTTTTCATTGTGTTTGCAAGGAATAGTTTTTGTTCTGTGTCTGCAATAGTATCGTTTTCTGAATGCACAAATCGATAAATTGTCTTAGTTTTTCCTACTTCAGCCATAATTGCTAAATGCTCTTCAGGGAAAGAGCGTATTAATTGACGATTAGCATCAAAGCCGTTAGGCAATATAGCTAAATAGGACCATGGAGAGAGAACATTTGCCGAAAAGACGATATTGGGCGAGACTGCAACATTGGGTTGGAATTCTGGTGTGCCAAGTCCCTCGCCTATAATGTATTTCATATTCGGATTTGCCCAAGAAGAATTATCAAATACTGCGTTTAGAGTACAAGGGGCTAACTTTGACATGAGATTGGCAATATATCCCCCATATGAACTACCGATGGCATAAACGGTCTTGGGAATATTGGGGTATTTTATAAAAACATCATTTATGGCAAAAAGATTATCCAATGCAGGAAGAATACCAAAATTTTGGTATTCATTTTTTTTGGGGTATATCGTCGCTGGAACTTTGATAGGCACTTTTGGATTAGAGTTGATTTTACCTAATTCAAAAAGGACAGTATCCACATCTTCATCATTTATGCAACCGGTGATTGAGCGAAGAAGATTCATTGTACTCTTTTCGATTAATACTTTTGCACCGTTGCCTGGTCGACTGAAGAAACAGTGGTAGTCAACAGTCAGACAGGCCATTGAATGGTTATCACATATATATTTCTGGAAATTGTTACGATAAGCTCCAGAGTCACTTCCAAAGCCACTAATATAAACAATAAGCCCTTTTATCTTCCCATCTGGAAGACAAAGAGAGTAATCGACCGTTCTCTGATTCTCACTATGAAGCTCAAAATCATAATGCGCATTAATTGTGTTGTTAATTGTTTTCATATTTATACCTGCGATTCTTAAAAGAATGAACTCCTGCGCCAGCGAATAACATGCTATAATATTTGTAAAAATCCACCAAAGTTATCGCAAACGATACGACACCCAACAGGTAGAGGACTTCATGACAGCTTTTGTATCTTTGGGTTTGGGGCCTCACGAATCATCTTTCACCGGTTGGAATGCTTCTATTATGAGATCTATCCATTTTCATTGTTCGCTTGCAAGCCTCATCCTAATTTTATTACATAATCAAGATGTTATGCATAATTTATTTTGACTTCTAATATCCGTTGAAAAGATTGTATATGCAGGACTTTGCTTGCCGACCTGAGAAATCATTTTTTTAGTTTCTGCCCTTTAGGGTCCGCAACATTGGCGAATACCTAAAGGGAGGACTTGAGCTGGTTATACAAAAATTCTTTGATTCCCACCCCATGGGGGGCACTTGAAAGATCCTCGGCCAATTGCTGATCCCGCATGGATTCAAAAATATCCTGGCCGTTGCTTTTGGGAAACAGGGCATTGCCGGGAAGGGTGTCGCGCATGCTGTCCAGCATGGTTTTGGTGAAAATGGCCTCAAACCCCTCACAGGCCTCCATCAAGGCCTTTTCATCGGCAGTGTCTGTGTGTTTCGTTTTGACAAGTTTTCCAGCCAGCATCTGGCTATGAATGGTATCAATATCCTGGATCATAATCACTCCTAAAGAATGTCCAATTCAGCCTGAAGGGCACCTGCAGCCTTGATCCCTTCAAGAATGCTGATCAAATCCCTGGGCTTGACCCCCAGGGAGTTCAGCCCCCGGACAAGCTCACCAATGGTTGACGTGCCTTCGAGCATCATCACCCGGTCCTGATCAGCCTCTTCGCCCTCCTGATCAATGGTCACGGAAAGGTCCCCGTGGGCCACCGCAACACTGGAGATGGTCACATCCCGGCCAATGACGACAGTGCCGGTCTTCTCGTTGATCACCACCTTGGCCAGGGAATCGGGGATCACAGACAGGGTTTCAATATCTGCTATGAATTGCGCCACGTGTTTATCGCGCATGGTTTCGGGCACCGTAAGTTTCAAGGCGCTGGAATCGATCATCTCGGCACTGCCCTCGCCCACGGCAATATTTATGGTGTCTGCCATCCGGCGGGCCGTGGTAAAATCCGGTCTTAAAAGAGAGAGAATGAGATGAGATTTGCCGTTAAGCTGAAAGGGTATCTCCCGTTCCACAGAGGCCCCGTTGATCAGCCGGGCCACCACAAGATGACTGTCCCTGTCATCTGCATCCGCCGGCAGGGCCAGGCTCAACGACCCCTGGGCCAGGGCATAGACCTTGCCGTCCACCCCCTTGAGCTGGGTCATCAGCAGGGTGCCGCCGGAAAGGCTGTCCGCATCTCCCAGAGAGGACACCGTGATATCCAGCCGGTCCCCGATTCTTGCAAAGGGCGGAATCTTCGCCGTCACCATCACCGATGCCACATTGCTGACCTTGAGGGCGTCCCCGTCGTCGGATATGTTCATCTTTTTCATCATATTGCTCAATGACTGCGTGGTAAAGCTGACCGAGCTATTGTCTCCGGTCCCGGCCAGGCCCACCACCAGACCGTAGCCGGTCAGTTGGTTGGACCGAATCCCCTTGATGGCGGCCAGATCCTTTATTCTGGCTGCAAATCCGGTCACTGGGCATAGCAGGCACACCACCAGAGCGGCGGCAACAAGACTGAAACAAAAGGCTTTAAATCGGAAAATCATCATTCCCCCATTACCAGGGCCAGATATTGTCAATAATCCGGGTGCCCCAACCGGGTTTCTGCTTGTCAGACAGGGCCCCTTTACCATAATACTCAATACGGGAATCTGCCATATAGGTGGAATCCACCCGGTTGGATGAGCTGATATCCTGGGGCCTGACCACCCCGGTCACCACGATATACTGAACCTCATTGTCCACCTTCATGGCTTTTCGCCCAAATAAACTTAAATTCCCGTTGGGAAGCACCTCTACCACCCTGGCGGCAATAGAGGCGGTAACCTGGCCTGATCGGTCGCTTTCTGCTTCTCCTGAGACCGAGTTGCTGAAAGAGGTGCCGACAAGGGTTTGGGTATCAGTACCAAAAAGGGTCTTTCTCCCAAGCAGGCCGAGGGTTGGCGCACCAATGGTCATGGCGCTGTCCCTGGCAGCATCTGTGTTGACATCCATGGATGAACTTGAATTCTCCACAATATCAACAATAACCGTGTCCCCCTCATAATTGGCCCGGGTATCCTCAAAGATAGACCCCCGGCTCTCACTCCACAAAGAACCTTCTGAAGCACCGTTCGCGGTATAGGCCGGCTGTATGGCCGAAGGAACCGCAGACCCTTCAGGGACACTTAACACTTGCATATCAGACGGCCCTGATGTGGTGCATCCCATCACAGCCATGCACCCGGCAATCAACACGGCCCGGGTCATCTTACCCTTTATTTTGGTCCCCATGGTTCTCTCCTTGAAAATCAATAGACCACTTCAACTGTGGACATTTTGCGCACCAGGCCCCGAACCACTTTTCCGGACCGGATATTCTCGACTTCGATTAAGCTGTTTTCAAATCCGTCCTCCTGGGAAACGCCGGAAGTCCGGATCAATATGCTGTCTTTTTGGGCGATCAGGGTTACCACATCCCCTTTGTGAACCAGGGGAATCGGCTCGAGCCAATCAGAAAGTATGACCTCTCCTTTTTTAACCTTTCGGGTCAGGCGCATACCGTCCAGAGCTGCCGGGTCATTCACCCCCTTTCCGTCCAGGGTAAACGTATTGTGTCGGGCAAGGACACCGTCGGTCTTTGACAGACAAAGCCCCCGGGAAAGATCGCCCAGGGCCACCACCACCTCATCAAAAGCCGATATCCGGCCCGACGTTCTTATGCGGTCTTCTTTGTGCCCATCCACAAAAATCTCAATCCCCAGGGAAAACCGGCCATCCCTGGTAATTCTGGGTGCGCCTGCTGCAGACAGAGTGATCTCTCCTACGGGGTATTGGTCTGTATCCGGGATGTCAAGCCGTTCCAGTATAATTTGCCTGTCGTTAAACTCCCGCCCCATATACGCTTCAAGGTAGGATTGGATATTTTTCCCGGAAACGGTCTGACTGGTTCGTTTGACAAATACCCGGTCCGGAATCTTTATGCCCAGGCCATCGATTACATCCTGATGAAAGCGAAGACGGGATAAAAATTGCCGTTTGGTAATGGTCTTCACCTTTCCCGGCCTGGGGGCCCGGCCCAGGGAAATTTCCGCCAGCATTTGCCTGACCAGGTCCTGGGCCTTGATTTGGGCAAGATCTCCCAGACGGATTTCTTCGCCGTCGACACGGGCAGAGGACTGCACGATGATACCCGGGTCCTGGGACGCAGCCACAGATCCCCCCCCAAAAAACACAATAGCCAGTCCCCAAAAAACAAACGTTATGCTGGTAAAAACCCTATTCATTTATACCCTATCGCTTGAGTCCGTTGGCAGTATCAAGCATGGTGTCTGCCGTCTGAATGGATTTGGAGTTGGCCTCATAGGCCCGCTGGCCCACAATCATATTCACCATCTCCTCCACAACAGACACATTTGACATCTCAATCCAGTTGTTCAAGGTGGTTCCCGCCCCCTCTTCCCCGGGTGTCACCTCAATGGCATCCCCGGACCCGTCTGTGGGAAGAAACAGATTCTGACCCACGGCATGGAGTCCGGCCGGATTGATAAAGGTGGAAATCAATACATTTTCAGTGGCAAGAACCTGTTCCTCATCATCAAAAATGGTCATGGTACCGTCGCTATCAAGGGTGACGGTGACAGCCTCGGCAGGGATCGCGATCTCAGGCTGAAGCCGGTCCCCGGCAGGAGAGGTGATAAACCCCTCACTGTCCAGGGAAAAATTGCCTGCCCGGGTGTAATGATCGGTGTCACCGTGAAGAACCCGGAAAAAGCCGTCTCCCTGGATGGCAAAGTCAAAGGTATTGCCTGTTTCCGTGTAATCCCCCTGGGTAAAAATCTTCTGGACACCCGCGGTTTTGACCCCCATGCCCATCTGAATGCCTGCAGGAATCTGGCCGCCACCGGGCGTGGTCTGACCCGCCACCTGAATGGTCCGGTACATAAGATCCTCAAAATTGGCCCGGGACTTTTTAAACCCTGTGGTACTGGAATTGGCCAGGTTGTTGGCCACCACATCAATCTGGGTCTGCTGGGCCCCCATGCCTGTTGCTGCCGAGTAAAGCGATCGAATCATAGTCTACCTCCGAAAAATTATCTGATGGGTGTTCCCACTTGGCCAATAGCCTGTTCATCCAGCTCGTCAAAGGTTTGCATGGATTTGGTAAACGTCTCAAACATTCGGTGATAATCGATCATCTTGACCATCTCTTCCACCACCTGAACATTGGACCCCTCCACCACCCGCTGCTTGACTTTCAGCTCAGGCTGGTCCAGGGGAATCTCGTCAGCAGGGTCTCCATCGTAGGACAGCATGTTCTGGCCGATTTTTTCCAATCGATCCTTGTCCTCAAATGTCACGATATCCAGGGCGCCGATCAGGTCACCTCCCACACGGATCTCTCCGATCTCATTGATATCCGCCCCTTCAGCCTCGGTACCGGTAAGGTCCAAGGCAATGGCTCCGCCCTGCCCCAGAACCGGATGACCGTTCATGTTCACCAGAACCCCTTCACTGTCCAGGGTAAAACTGCCGTCCCTGGTGTACTGGATTCCGTCCGGGGTTTCGAGTTTAAAGAGCCCGTCCCCGGCCAGGGCAACGTCAAAGGGGTTCCCGGTCTGCAACAGATCCCCCGGGCTGAAATCCTTGTTGAGCTGGGCTTTGAATTTTCGGTCAAAACTGACCACATCCTTTTTGTAGCCATTGGTATCGACATTGGCCAGATTATTGGAGACGGTGTCCAGTTTTCGTTCCTGGCGCAATCCCCCCTGCACCGGCCGGGTCATCTCAAGAATCATACACTGACTCCTCACTTTCATGATTAAACAGAGCACTACTGTTTTTTACACCAATCAATGCAAGACAGATGCCAGATTTTCCGGGCAGGCTGCTGCTGCCGGACAGGCAAGGAATAAATTGATTCAACTATTTGAAAACAAAGGGATATGCGGCAAGACGGATGTGATTATATTCGTAAATGAATCTGGATGGCCCCTGGGGCTCAGGTCCTGGTGCCAAAATTCCAACACCCGGCCCGGTGTCACGCTTGACGCAGGCAGAAAAATTTTCCCATGTCGGATCAGGCGCGGTCCGAGTTGGAAGAATAGACAAAGGCAAGCAGTTCAGCCACGGCCACATAGATCTCGGAGGGGATCTCCTGGCCCACGTCCAGAGAGGACAGCACTTCCACCAGGTCCGGGTCATCGTGGATGGGAATTCCGTGCTCTTGGGCCAGCTCAAGAATTTTTTCGGCAATACGCTCCTGTCCACTGGCTTTAACCTTGGGAACTTCGTCTCTAAGCCGATCATACTTCAGGGCAACGGCTTTTTTTATTTTCCTGCGTTTGCTCATAACAGTCAGATCACAAGGTCCAGTCCCCGGACCTCTTTTTGGGGACCCATGGCATTGATCAGAGCACCAGGTGAAAGCTGGCTGGGTTCGGCCACAACGCAGTCCACCTGCCCCATATGAAACCCAATCCCTGAAAGCCGCTCTTTCAGGACGGGCATGAGGCTTTTCATATAGTTGCAGATAGACTGATCTTCCAGAAGGAACCGGCCGGTAATACTTTTTTTAAGAATGGAAAAATCCGCCCGCAGGTCTCCTAGTGCGGTAAGGTTCAAAAGAAAGGCCAGGCGGATGATCCTGTTTTCCGGGTCCTGGTTTTCGCCCGCTTCTTTTTTTCCCATATCCATAAACAGCTGGCCAAAGTTAAACTGGTCGCCGGCCATCACAGGAAAAGGAATGATAAACCGCTGGGATTCTGCCGGCTGGGCATTCAGGGTTTGAAAATTTTCCAGGGCCGATGCCGCAGACCTTGCCAGTTCAGCTGATGGGGACTTGTCTCCGGACACTTTGTCTGTCCCCCTGGCAACGAGTGACAGCAGGGCTGCCTTCAGGTCCCCCTGGATCAACCTGTGCATGCCCGAATCCCGGGCCATGCTGTCCTGGGAAATGGCAAGGGTGGCCATTTTCTGTTCCATGAGCATTCCGCTGTTGGTCAGCAGTCTGGTCAGAACCCCCTGGTCCCGTTCCCCGGATTTCAAGGCCAGATTTTCAAGAACCCGCCCCAGCTCCATTCCCGGTTCCCTGCCCAGTTTTTCAAAAGACAACAGGCCTTCAGCCATTCTGGCCAAAGAAACCCCCGCTTTAATACCGGAATCCTGGGCAGGCATCAGGGCGTTTTTATTCTGGATCAGCTTAAACGTGGCCAAATCTTTTTCCCGGGTAAATTTTAGGGCAATTTCCTGGCCCGGGCTAAGGGAGATATGGGTTTGGGCCGTCACTTTCTGGCCACCGATGAGAAGGTGGGCTGTTGAACCGGAAGGGGTTCCCAGAACTTTGGCGCGAACCACCTGCCCTTGTTTGAGCCCCCTGAACACAGGATTTTTTACCGCCTCCTTGTCCAGGGTGATTTCCGGAGCGGAGATGCCCAGGCTTAAGATCATTTCTCCTGCTCCATTGCCATGAACTTCTCTTTGAGGTCAACCACCAATTGGACCTCTCCTTTGGGAATTGAGAGCTGTTCGGCAATGGTATCCACATTCATTTTGTTCTGGTAGAGTTGGATGATCTGATTTTGCTGGTCAAGGACATCAGGCTCTCTGGGCGGCAGGGACTGGGCAGCAGGGATGCTGACGGTCTGGGACATCCGCTGCTGCTGCTCTTCCATCTGTTTTTGGAGGGTTGCGGCACGGGAGAGAAGCAGATTAATGGAGATGATCCGGGAGTCCAGGGCATCGTTCAGATCCCTGGATATTTTTCTCTTTTCACGGATCAGGTCGTCAAAGGCAGCCGCGGCCTCCTGGGATTCTTTGACAAGGGGCTCAAGCATTCCCAGAACTTCACCCGCGGATTCAAGGGCCTCCTCCTGGGTTTGACGACCCGTATCATCCACTATCATCGGGCCTGCTTTCCTGCCCCCGGCCTGGGATCGATTCACCCGTTTGACAATCAAGAAAATAAGAAAGAACAAAAAAATATCCAAAATAAATAAAACAGCGACCAGAAATTCCAGGGAAAACAATTTTATCATGCGGTTGTATCCAGCAACCGGCCCGGTGCATCCGGATCTAGGGCCAATTCTTCCTGCTGCTTTTTTATCAGTTTCTTTTTTTCCCTAGCCTCTTTTTTTTTTCGTTGTTTTTCTTTTTCCTGCTTGAGGCGCTCGGACTCCTCACTGCCCTGAACTTGTTTTTTTTGAATCTGGGCCTGGGCCTGGGCAATGGCCTGGGCCTGATCAGGCCCAGGTTTCAGGGCGTGGTTTTGCTGATTATGTTCCTGGGCAATGGTGGACTGGGGTAAAATATTGTTATGTCCCGGAACCGTGGTCATGGTCCTTCCCCTTAACTGGTCCTGAAGGTCTTGAAACTGATCTTTTCAATGAAATGAGGCGGCAATACCTTTTTTAATGAGGTTTCAACCCCCCATAAAAGATCCGATTCCGTGACCTGGTTTCTCTTTTCCGACACAAGACTGGTCTGAATGGCTTCGTAGATCAGATCCCTGTAGAAGGAAAGATTATTGCTGATTTCATGATAGGCCCTTTGATCGGAATAATCAATAGAGATATCCGCATAAATATAGGTCATATCTGTTTCCTGATCAGCGGAAAGGATGACAAAATCCGCCAATACAATGGTGCCCGACTGTCTAACTGCGGGCATTAACGAGTCCTCCTCTATGGAAACACTGGCCACATCAAGGTCGCGGGTAAGTGTGTCTGCCACAGGGACCGCCTCTTTTTCCGGAAGGGCCACGGGGGTTCCCGAAAAAAACAAAAAATACACCCCGGGCACGGAAATACCCAGAACCAGCAGAATGGAAGCGGCCGCCAGCACCAGTTTTGACTTTAGCAGGGCCTTGATCTTTTCCACGCGCTCATTGTCGCCGCTGCCCCCTTCGGCCTTTGGCTCGTCCCCCGCCCCCTCTTCAAGAACCACCGGCTCCGCTTCCTGGGAGGCCTCATCGCTGCCGGAGATCACCTCCTGCTCATCAAACTCGTCCCCCATGTCTTCGCCGTCCCCCAGAAGATCGCCCAGCACATCTTCATCTTCCTGGTCGGCCGCCATGAGCAGCGTGTCAATGTCATCCTGGGAAATAAGGATATCATCATCCCCATCCAGAAAATCATCAGCGTCGTCAGATTCCTGAAGCAGGGCGTCTATATCCTCCTGACTCACATCACCGTCCGCCTCTGC
>Ga0102943_1000895_pt1 | contig 19101 bp, 6 predicted proteins | sample SalPonC_black_MG_FD_78174 | JGI IMG/M metagenome (GOLD analysis project Ga0102943, IMG submission 78174) | Salt pond soil microbial communities from South San Francisco under conditions of wetland restoration - Salt Pond MetaG... | ecosystem: Environmental > Aquatic > Marine > Intertidal zone >...
ATATAAAATCAAGGCTTCATATCCGGGAGTGAATTATGATTTCAATATTCCGCGGCATGTTTGTTATCTGCAAAGCATGATCTGCGATGCTTGCCGCAGGTTGGTTGGGTAGCAACCATACCCCTCGGTGAACCGGTGGGTTATTCTCATGGATTATAATAGCAAACGGCAGAAATAATATAAGCCGTCAACCGTCTTCTTCAGCTATGCAAGACAACACCCTGTTTACCGGGGTGGATTGATGAACTTGTTTTTCCCGGGAAGCTGATTATTTTTATTGTATGGCGATTCATGTCCGGATTGGCATGGTCCGGCGAGCCGAAAAACACGTACAGTGAGCGTTAAAAAAATCTGCTGTTTGAACCGAGCATTTTGTGCGAGCTCGTCGAAGGCAACCACTGATTAGAGTGAAGTGCAAGTTCAGCCTGACGTATTCATAAATAATCTATTTTCTAATATTTATGAATAGTGTAGCTACATCATTCATGAAATTCATGAATGATGCAGGTTAGATTTTCTAACTCACATCCCGTAGTTTTTCGAGTGAGGCGGGCGCAGCCTTGAATTTCTTTGCATCCTTTCTTGTTTCAAGACCAAAAAGTATGTGGGGTCCGGGGCAAAGCTCCTGAAATAAAAAATTGATAGATGTTAAATAAATTTAGGTTTTCAGAATAGATGTAATTTTTTTATCGGAAAACATTGATATAAAAAAAGAACACATTCATCCTAACATAGCAACCATCCGTCAAAATTGAAATTTTTGTAACAATATTCTTTCATTTTTTTTCAGTTAGATAAACCACTCTCATTAAATGCGTTACATGCACTTAGTCTTTAGCAGAAAAAACATTAAAAGTTATTCTTTTCTGACATTCAGGATTATAGAACATTTAATGAAAAAGAAAGATTTTTTTTCAAAATCTACCATATCATGCAACAAAGACTATACACGAAACCTTCATGCTTAAGGATAAAAATTAAATTAATACAAGCACAAAAGGATATAAATAGATAAGTATCTGACAGAATTAAGTTGCATGAGGGTTTGCCGCAGAGGCTGTGGGGAGGCTTTTGCGGGAGACACCAACAACAAAAAAAGATTATTAAAAGAAGAAGTAGCAAGTAGCATAAAGACAGTTGTTTAACTAAACCATATTCTAATAAAAAGATCCAGACAAATATTAATTATTAACTTATAATTATCTGTGTATGAATTTACGAAAATTACTTATCACAAGTATCTTAATGCTTTTTGCCCTGATGGCATCTGCTCAGGGCATTATTTATGTAGATGCTGATGCCAGTGGTAGCAATGATGGTACCAGTTGGCAAAATGCTTACGTAGACCTGAGCCAGGCAATAGCAGCCGCACAAAGTGGCGACGAGGTCTGGGTGGCGGCAGGAATTTATTATCCTACCAGCCAACCCAATTACGAAATTGGTGTTGCCGAGCCGGAATTTAACCACTTTACCCTGAAAAACGGGGTGAAAGTGATGGGTGGTTTCGCAGGAGACGAAACCAGTGTGAATCAACGGAATTTAGATGTAAATAAATCCGTTCTCAGCGCAGACATCGACCAAAATGATGACGTTGAAAACGATGGCTATGTGACTGATCATACTAAGGTTAATGGTCGCAATGGCTATCATTTATTTTATTTTCCCGAAGGAAGTCAATTAGACTCAACCGCTGTTTTGGATGGTTTTGTGCTAAGCGGAGCGGTTTCCGACTATTACGATAGATATAACACGGTGTATCGAAATGGCGCTGCCATTTTTTGTCGCGATGCCTCACCAAAACTGATGAACTGTGATTTTTTCGGGAATTATGCCATCATTTCCGGAGGAGCAATATATCTGGAAAATAGTTCCATGATCATTGACAACTGTACCTTTTTAGGTAATTATGCTGCGACTGAAGCATCAAATAAAGGAGGTGGCGCGTTGTATGGCATAGAATCCAGCCCGACGTTGAGAGGCAGCAGATTCATAAAAAATTACACTTCTCAAGAAGGAGGCGCCATTTACTTAGATAAAGGCATCGGAACCACTGTAATTAAAGATTCTCATCTTGAAGAAAATGGCGGTGGTATTTATGTTTATGAATCTAAAGTATATATAGAGAACACGAAAATCCTCAACAGCCCTTACGGTTATCAGGGCGGTGGTCATTTTAATTCTTCTGAAGTCGATTTGCTGAATTGCACCATCAACGGTAATACTTCAGGTTTGTATTTTAAGGATTCCAAGGTAAGAGGCATGAATTGTAAGGTTCAGGGGAATAATGGTGTAGGTCTCTATGTAAATGGTTATAGTGACCTTTCGTTATACAACTCCCTGATTACCGGAAACAAAACCACCGGTGATGGCTCGGCGCTGAACTTAGCTGTACGAGAAGCAGTTATAAAACTTTATAATGTCACCATAGCTGACAATGAAGCCGGTAGTTCTAGGGCACCCATCCGTTTGATTTTGTGGAACGACTCGAAATTTTATATGTATAATTCCATTGTAGCTGATAATAATGGGGGTGATCAATATCTTGAGTTAAATTCAGATAATATTGAAATCCATAATTCAAGAGTTTACGGGCTTTCTTCGGCTAATGGTAATACTACTGATGATGCCTTGTTTGGTCAACTTTCATCTGATGAATGCCCAACTGTAAAAGGCGATTTTAACCTTTTGGGCAACTCCCCGCTAAACAACAGGGGCTCCAACGCTCATTTACCTCCCGATATCTTCGATCTGGACCATGACGGCAATAAAGAAGAACCTCTTCCTTACGACATGAACGGGAATGAGCGTGTTTTTGCTGGTGTTGTAGATATGGGATGCTATGAGCAACAGTTTGAGACCGTATCCGGAAATATGCTCTCAGTAGACAATACCCAACATGTGGATATGGGAACGGGTATGACACTAAATAATACAGACTTTACCATTGAGTTATGGTTATACCCTAAAAGTTCAATGGATGGAAATCATCATGGTATTTGTGGGAATAAATATCCGGATGTGGCAGCAAGCGACCGTGCACCTTCTTTATATATATTTCAAAATGATAGGATCCATTATGGTTATGGTGATGGCACCAATTGGAATGCAGGGGATACGGAAAAGGCCTTGAAAACTGAACAGTGGAATCATGTGGCCATGACTTTCAACAATGCTACCAATACCCTGTCGTTATATTCCAATGGAAAACTATTGGAGCAAGCCAGTTTTGCAGGTGAAGTATGTGCCTCACCCCTTCAGTTTATCAATCAAAATTTGACCACCATTGCCTATTTGGATGAATTCCGTGTTTGGAAAGAAGAACGCAGCCAGGCGGATTTAATCGCCAACATGAACAAGGCCCTTAAAGGGAATGAAGAAAATCTGGCCCTGTATTATTCATTCGACCAGGTTACCGGTGGCGAAATCGAGGATAAGGCGGGTCTAAATGATGGCAACCTGGTAAATAACCCGGGAATTCGTAACAGTGACGCCCTGTTAACTCCTGTAATTGAAGAAAATAAAGTGGGCGTTGATCATGTTTCCTTTAGCTGGCACCCGGTTCCTAATGCCAATGATTATATTGTGGATGTTGCCACCGACCAGAATTTTGAAAATACTATAAGATCCGGTATATCCACCCATGCCGATACAGCTTATCAGGTCGATGACCTTGCCGGGGGCACCGGTTACTATTATAAAGTTACGGTGATCACCCATAGCGATAAGAGAGGCAGTCAATATGGTTATTCAACAACGAAGTCACCTTTGCCGGATAGCACCCTGGCAGCAGTTTCGCATAACCCTTCCGGTTTTACCATCAAATGGGATGCTATAGACGGTGCCAGCCAATATACCATTGATGTTGCTACAAATTCTGAGTTTAACAATCCGGCAATAAATGCGCAAACAACCGTTGATACCTTTTACCAGGTTACCGGGCTGGATGCAGGCACAAAATATTATTTCCGGGTAACCGAAAACAGTGGCAACCAATCCATGGTAAAAAATACTTACACGCCTATGCAGGTGCCGGGTAATGCCTTGTTTTTTGACGGGCAGGATGATTATGTGGATGTTAGCCGGATTGCCGATTTTGGTGAACAGTTTAGCGCTTCCATGGAGGGTTGGGTTTACCTCGATCCTACAGAATCCCTTGCCCGGATTATATCGGTTGATTCCCAGGATGGGAGCAACAAATACGTGCTCTCCTATGAAAGCAATTCGGGATACAATTTATATCATGGAAATGCCGATACCCTCGTAGCTTCAAACATTCATACCAAAGGTGTGTGGGTACACCTGGCGGTTACCTTTGATCATGATGTTGCCAGGTTTTACCTGAATGGTGAGTTGATCAGCGAAATTAGTGGTGGCCATTCACCTGCCATTGAGCCGGGCAACCTGGTTTCTCTTGGTCAGTCTGTGAATAGTAGCAACCCTTCCGGTTTCCTGGAAGGTGCCCTGGATGAAGTGCGCTTTTGGAATAAAACCCTCACCCAAACCGAGATCAATACGAATATACACAAGAAACTGACGGGGGATGAAGAGGGTTTGTTCGCCTATTATGATTTCGATCAGCAGCAGGGGAAATCCTTAAATGAAACGGTTAATGAGCTGTCCGGGGTGGTCTTTGGAGATCCGCGATGGCAACGTTCCGATGCCCTCATCACACCTTTGATTGCTTCAACGGATGATGCGCCCTCAGCCAGTATTACCGTAAACTGGAAGGCCATTGACCATGCTACCGATTATAAACTGGAAGTGGCTACGGATGCTAAATTTGAAAATATAGTCAAATCCATCGGCTCAACTTCCGGTGGCACAAGCTATACCATAAACGGACTGGAAGAAGGAACGGTTTTTTATATCAGGGTAGCCTCCCAAACTTCACGATGGGGAGCCTGGAGCGGAACCCACAAAGCAGCTACTATTGCTACCCCGCCTGGTAATGCTTTGGCTTTCGACGGCACCAACTACATCAGCCTGGATGATCTGGCGACCAAGGAGGATTTGTCCGATAGTGCTACCGTGGAAATGTGGATAAAACCCCAACGCAAAGGGTATGATTTTGCCCGCCCGGATCGTTCTGTAATATGGGCAAGTCAAGGTTCAGGCAATGCTTATTATAGGCTGGATTACAATTCGGTAGACGGTAAAATTGAATTCCATAATGCAGGAATTGTTGAATCATTCGATGCAAACCTGAATGACACCTGGAACCACATTGCTGTGGCTCTCAGAAATGATGGCCCCTCATACATCTATTTGAATGGTGAAGAAATGATCTCTTTTACCCATGAATACAGTTTATTAAGGAGCAATTTCAAATATGCCAGATTATTTATTGGACAGCAGCAATACTCTAGAAGTTTTGGTGAAGATCATACACCCAGTGATTTTTTTGTAGGCGCCATGGATGAGGTGAGAATCTGGAATAAGGCGCTATCCCGCAATGAGATTAGATCGTATTATCATAAGGCTGTACCGGTCGGTGAACCGGGTTTGGTTAGCTGTTACAATCTAGATGAAACAGAAGGAGCCGTTATATATGATGGGAATCAAAAATATAGAGGTGAAATAGTAGGGAGTACTCAACGGGTGGCTTCCAAAGCCTTAATCACACCCTTTACAACCACCCCCGCAGATAGGTTGAATGATGGATTTACGGCGACCTGGGAAACCATTCCCAATGCCACCAACTATTATATAAAGATAGCCAAAGATAGTTTGTTAACCGAACCGGTAGAAGGCTGGGAGTCGGTTAATGTGGGCAATGATACTTCTTTCAGGGTGACGGGCCTGGAAGAAAATACCCTGTATCATTATAGTGTAATGAGTGAAACGGACCGTTTGAGTGCCTGGTCGCCAGGTTCTTACCCTGTTCAAACCACCGGAGGAACAACCGGAGAGTTGGCTTTAAATCTAACCGATAATCATTCCCGAATGGAGATTACCTCTTATCTGGGCAAATTTGAAGGCGAAAGTTCCGGGGCTATAACCGGCTGGTTTAACACAAAAACCAAAGGCGATTTGTTCCTGATTAGCGATGGAACATCGGGCAATTATACCCGTTTGAGGGTAGGTGGTGACGTTTCAGCTAACCCGGAGGAGAGTTTTGCCTTTGTTGTAAAACGGGGTGGTGTCGACCAACTGCTCATGTCTGTTCGCAAAGGTCAGGATTACTTTACCGACGGGAAATGGCACCATTTTGCCGTGATCACCGGCGACGGGAATAACCGGATCCTGGTAGACGGCAAAGAACAGGAAGTCTATTTTCCTGCAGGCCATGCGCAAACCTACGAATTTACAAACATTAACAATCCAAACCATTTGTGGATTGGTGATAACTTCACAGGTTCTCTGGATGAAATCGCCTTCTATAAAAACCCGTTAACCAATAAGGAAGTAACCGAACGGGCTCATAGAAAGCTGGCCGGCGACGAAATCGGCCTGGTGGCTTATTATAATTTCGACCATTCATCGGCTGCTGATGCCTCTGGTATGGGACGGAACGGCACGATAAACGGGGATGTAAACTATATTGGCGCTAATTTACTGAAAACGCCTTTCCTGAATGAAACAAAGGCCGATGTAACCCTGGCCGAATTAAGCTGGCAGCCTGTCGAAGGAATCAGCCAATATAAAATTGAAGTTGCCACCGATGCCGACTTCCGGAATAAATCGCTGGAGCGTGAAATCACCAGTGGTACATCATTACGTTTAGAAGGCCTGGACAAAAACACCATTTATTATTACCGGGCAAAATCAAAAGTAGATTCCCTTTGGTCTGAATACTCCGGTACTGACAAATTTATCACCATACCCGGAAAGGCATTGTCCACGGACGGACAGGATGATTATACGCTCATTAACAATCCGTTGAATGGCAAAAGGGCATTTACAATAGAGTTTTGGATCTCTCCACACGAGAATACAGTTTATGATGGTAACCCGTCGGGTTCATATAATTGGAATCACATTTTGCATGACAATTATCTTAGTGGTAGTGAAAACGGTATTAGACTTGGGTACCAGTCAAATAACATCTATTTATCTTTTTATAATTATCAGACTAACGGCGGCCCCCGCCTTCAATCCAGTCCGTTTCACAAGACCCCTGCTATTAAAGAATATAGCTGGACGCATGTGGCTGTTACCTATGATATGGAGAGTAGTAAGATAAAACTTTATGTGAATGGGGTATTAAAGGATGAATCATCCACAACCATCACTAATCCTTTGCTTTTTCAGGGGGGGATGTATGTCGGTGCATATGATGATCATGAAATTCCGGAAAGGAGCTTTAATGGATTGATCGATGAATTGCGGTTTTGGGACAAGGCGCTGACACGCGATGAAATACGAGCCAACATTAACCGCTCAAAACCCCAACAAGCCGTTGAAAATTTACTTACCCACTACACTTTTGATGAAATTTATGAAGGGAAAACCATCAGGGATCTGGCCGGCGGAGATGAAGCACCGCTGATTAATGGCGCTACCATTGAAAACTCACAGGGTGTGATCAGCCCGGTAACCTTGAAACCGACCGACAGGGCTCCGGGAAGCTTCGTGCTTAACCTAAAGGATATTGAATCGGCAATAAGCTACGAAGTGGAAGTGGGTTATGACAGTGAGTTCTTGCCCCCAATAGCCCTGAAGGAGAATATTGGTAAAAATGCTGTTTATAAAGTTGAAGGATTGTGCCCGGGTGTGAACTATTATTACCGTGCACGAGCCATTTATGATGAAAATACCATTAGCAGCTGGTCGGGTTATGACACCGTGAGCACCGTAAACGAAGCTGCCATCATTGAAAACCTCACCGCTACACAGGGTGATTTTTCCGGAGAGCTGAGGTTGAACTGGGAATGTCAAAATGAATACCTCTTTTCGGGCTTTGAAATAGGAAGAAGGCTGGCAGGTACGGGTGATTTTGTGATTATCGATTCCCTTGAAAACAATCAGGGTATTTTTAGCTTCACCGATTCAACGGCAAAACCGGGTACCTATTATGAATATACGGTTAAGGGGCTGAACGATTGTCGCGGCAGCATTACAGCAATCGACACCAGTAATGTTGGGTTTAACTTACCAACGTTGGTTGCTTCAAAAGACGACGGACGCATCCGCCTCGACTGGGAATATGCCGAAGACTTTGCACAGAATGTTGAGATTGTCCGTAAAGACATTGAAACAGGCATCGAACAGGTATTCCAGGAAGTAGCAGACAGTACCCATTACTGCGACGAAACCATGGACTTGTGTGTCGCTTACCAGTACAAAATGGTTTCCAAAACGGAAAATTTCGGGGATGTGACAACAAAACCTGTTGTTTACACTTTAGAGGAAGACATCTTTGAAGCTATCGATACATTAGATGCTTCCAAAGGATACAAGGACAACAAGATAACATTGAACTGGGTATCTCATAAGCAGTCTATTATTGACGAATACCAGATTTCCCGGAGAAAATATACTTCAGGAAACGACTGGGAAGTAGTAAAGATTATTGACAAAGGAACCACGCAGGTGTGGATTGATGAAGATGCCAGACCAGGTGAATACTATGAATACAATATCATCGGTATTGGTTCCTGTGGAGAAAATGCCATCTTTACCGATTCACTTCAAAGTGTCGGTTTCAGACAACCTGAAGGAATCCTTAATGGTCAGGTAACCTATGAAGGTGGAAACCCGGTACGGGATGTACGCATTACTGTAGATTACGATGATTTAGATAGATCCTATGGAAGTAGCTTATTATTAGATGGCGCCGACAGTCTGAAGCTGAAGCCGGTTGAAGCATTTACATTTGAAAATGGAATGACTGTTGAGATGTGGGTTGAACCTACAGATATCAATACTGCAGCAACCTTATTCAGCAATAACGGCATAAGCTTTGGAACTGATGGAACAGGAAAACTGCTTGTTGCAAGTGGTTCGGCCACGGTTGAATACGACCTTTTATCAGATATTTCTGATGTTTGGGAAAGCGGCTGGAACTATGTAGCTTTCAGCGCCGACGATGCTACACTCAAGCTCTTTGTTAACGGACAGCTTGTGAATGAAAAAAGCGCAGCAACGAATCTCGTGCTGGATTCAGTGAACGTGATTGGTGAAAACTATGTTGGTTTTATGGATGAATTCCGACTGTGGAATACCATGCGCAGTGACAGCTTAATTAACCGATACCATTCCATCGTGCTGCCTCGTGAAGAGGAAGGATTAATTTCAGCGTTACGTTTTGACGAGAACCTGGGAGAATATGCCTTTGACCACACCCGTATAGATGGAGAACCCAATAAAAATCATGCTACCATTTATGGTGCAGAATGGTCAGAAAACGTTCCTTCAGCAGCAAAACTTGCACTGGCAGCTATAACTGAACCAAACGGAAATTACCAGGTGAATGGTGTTTGGTTCAAGGGAAGCGGAGAAACATTCAGCGCAACACCTTCTTTTGGTGTTCATGAGTTCGACCCGGCAACCCGCAGCCTGCTTATCAGCGAAAATTCACTCATATACAACAACCAGGACTTTACCGATATTTCTGCTTTTATGATTACCGGTAATGTCAAATATCACGGAGCCGACTTTCCGGTTCAAGGCGTTATGCTTTCAGTAGACGGGCAGATTTGTGTAGATGCGGAAGGCGCTCCAATCAAAACCGATGCTGATGGTAACTTTGAAATAGAAGTACCCATTGGGGAACACTTCATCTCAGTATCCAAAATGGGACACACCTTCTCCGAAGGGTACTTCCCGCCAAAAGATCAACATGGCGAAGTAACTTACCATACTTTCAACGACAATGTTTCCGGAATTCAATTTGTGGATTCAACCTACAAGATTGTTGCAGGACGAATTGTTGGTGGTACTGTTGAAGGAGATAAGAAAATTGGCTTTGGAAAATCCAAAAATAACCTCGGTGTTAGTTCTTTCACTGTGGAAGCTGTTAAAGGATTCCCAATTGACGGAAACAACAAACAAATTACCGTAGAAACTGACCCACAAACTGGTGAGTACGAAGTAAAACTCTATCCTGAGCAATACAGTTTTGTGCAAAACGCTACAAACAAAATCGGGAATAACAAATACGAATTCAGTTCCATTGAAGACCTGGCTTTACTCGATCTCACCTCAGCGCCAATTCTGACTGAGGAAACAGACTCAGCCACCATTATGGAAGTCAACGGTACGGATACAACATACCGCGACACGGTTTACACGTATGGCTATCATCATAAACGCAACTGGATTTACAGGAGCGTACCCAATATTGAGGTGGTGAATGTTGATGGCAATGCCTTTATTTCCGATAGTGTATACAGGGCAACAGATGAGAATCAGGATACTGTAGACATTAGCCTGGTTGATGCAGAAGGGAACCATACGTTTGGTTACCCGGTATTTACCAAAGGCAAAACATATCAGACCATCATAAAGGTATTTGAAGAGTATGTAAATGCTGATAACGGAGAAGTTGATCGCGTTCCTGTAAACGATGGAAAGGTAACAGTGATTAACGGGGTTTCCAACTACCCTGCACCTCAGGAGTTTGAAATAAGTAAAGGTACGGTTGAGTATACCTTCTACGGTGGATTCCCGAATCCTGCAGTGGACAACCTGAATCCTGATTTAAGCTACACCAAAACATTTGAGGTGCATGCTGCAACAGGTGACGGTGGAAGTATGCAAAGTCAGTGGCCCGAATCGGAGCCTTACAGAGGTTATGTATTTGGAGGTATTCCTACAGGAAACAATTTTGTTACCCAGGGACCGGATCTCGTTGACTTTATTTTGCGTGACCCTCCGGGCTCCAATAGCCGCTCATTTTTCGAGAAAGGGTTTACCATTTCCAAAACTACCAGCAACAGCTTTAGCAATAGTGAAGCAAACAGTGCGGGAGTAAACGTTGACCTGGGTTGGAAGGTAACTACATTTGCCGGATTTGGTGCAGGAATTATTATGGAGAACGAACAGATTGCCAATGCCGAGACTGGTGTTACCAAGGAGAGTAGTTATGAAAGTGCACATACAAGCACTGAGACAACAACTTACACCAAGTCGTACAGCACGAGTGACGATCCGCTATATGTGGGCGATGAGGGGGATCTCTTCTTCGGTCACTCTACCAACATCTCCTATGGCGTGTCCAATTTTATTGAACCTGTAGTGAGTGGTACCGGCGAAAATGAGGTAGGCTCAGAAGTGAATGGATTCCGTATTGGATTGAAGAAAGCCATTAATTTCGGTTTGAACTACAATACAGACTTTATCTATACGCAAAACCACATTGAAAACTACCTGATTCCCGACCTGGAAGAGTTACGCGATTATCATGTTACTAATGGAAACCAGGATTCATCAAAATTCTATCAGGAGCAGGTAGATCATTGGAAAAAGGTACTGGGACAAAATGAGTATCAAAAGTATGAAGCATTAAATCGTCCGCATCCCGAAGACAAGAATATTTCATTTGATGCCGGAGCTATTTATGAAGAGTCCATGACCAGTGAAATTACAGAAACCCAGTCATCTACTTTCGAATTCTCAATCGATGCTTCGGTAGCTTCTGAAGTGGGAATCTCAATAGGAAGTGTGGGAACAACATGGTCATTTTCACATGAGACCAGTGAAAGTAAGAGCTCAAGTACTGAAAACTCAGAAACCCGGACAACCACTGTTGGTTTTGAACTGGCAGACGGTGATCAGGGTGACTACTTTAGTGTTGATGTCTTGAAAGATTTCTACGGAAATGGTCCGATTTTCTCAACCAAAGGTGGACAAAGCGCTTGTCCATACGAAGGTGGCAGTACTGTAGAATATGCAGATTACTATACCGAAGGCTCCTTTGGAGGTTTTGTGAACGGATTGGATTTGGACTTCCCCACAATGCGTATCGAAGTGCCTGAAATATCGGCCGAAAGTGCAGTAGTTGCCGGTGTACCTGATAATCAGCCCGCTGTATTTACCTTAAAGCTTTCAAACCTTTCCGAGGTTGATGCGGACAATTGGTTTATCCTGAAAGTTGATCCGGCAAGCAATCCATATGGCGCTAAGCTTAAGATGGATGGTGCCTCAATTGTTAATGGTGTAGCGGTGATGGTACAGGGTGGAACTACCCTTACCAAAACGCTGGAATTTGAGAAGGGTAGAGCTGATGTTAATGATTATGAGAATGTTAAGTTAATACTCCACTCACAATGTCAGTTCGATCCGACCGACGATCAGGAAGATATCGCTGATACCTTAAGTCTTTCAGCTTACTTTGTCCCAACCTGCTCCGATGTGGCCATAACAAGCCCTTCCGATAACTGGTTGGTGAATACAGGGAACAGAGACACACTGCCTGTTAAGATTGGACAGTATAACCTGCAACACACACGGTTGGAGAAGATTGCTTTCCAGTATCGTCCGGCGTCAGCCTCTGCATGGACTACTCAGGCTATGTTCTTCCACGATACTACCGAGTACAGCAATTATTCAGCCGAGAAATACAAAATCAACGGCAGTGAAGATATCACTTATATGTGGGATATGCGTAGTCTGCAGGATCGCGATTACCAAATTCGTGCAGTAAGCATTTGTACCGATGGTTCACTAACCGAGTCGGTACCGCTTACAGGAACCCTTGACGGGGTACGTCCACAGCTCTTTGGCGCGCCAAGCCCTGCCGATGGTGTACTCGACCCCAATGATGAAATCATGATTACTTTCAATGAGCCCATTGAAGAAGGGCTGGTTAGTACTTATAATATCGATGTGGAAGGTGTGCTAAATGGCAGTGAGCTTAATCATGGGACAAGTATCAGCTTTGATGGTGCCTCATCATACCTTGAGTCACCCGCAGGTATCAATTTAGCCGACAAATCTTTCAGCCTGGAATTCTGGGCCCAAAAAGAGAGTGGCGCAACTGGTACCGTAATGGCTCAAGGACTTAATGAAACGCAGAACCTTGCTGTAGGCTTTACCGATACCGATGTTGAGGTGGTTATTAATGGTACAGCATACAGTGCTACTAATACAGTTGATGACGGAAGCTGGCATCATTGGGCAGTGACTTACGACAATGGTCAAAAAGCACTAACTGTTTATGCCGATGACCAGGTATTGCTTGAAACAACTGCTGAAGCAACAGCTGCTTCAGGAGCTTTCAAAATGGGACGTGCCGCAAACACTAACTCCAATTTCTTTACCGGAAAGATCCATGATGTGCGTATATGGAAGCGAGCACTTAGCTTTACCGATATCATAGAAACCATGAATGTGCAGTTAACCGGAAACGAACTTGGCTTGTTTGCCAACTGGCCAATGAATGAAGGCGAAGGCAATCTCATAGAAGAAGTGGTTCACAGTCGTCATGCTGCCAATTATGCTGAATGGCTTGTAGAGCCGGCAAGTAGTGCTTATTCCTTTAATGGTACCGATCAGGCCCTTATTGCCAATACAGGAAGCATTCTGCTTACAAGAGAAATGGACATGACCATTGAACTATGGTTTAAAGGAAATGTGCCGGGAACAGAGACCTACTTGATTTCCAATGGCAATACCGCAATGGAAGTTTGTTTGCCAGAAAAAACAATGGGCGTAAAATTGACCGCCGATGGAAGAGTCGCTATTGAGAGCAATGGTATTTTACTGGTATCGGACCAGAGCTATACTGATAATCAGTGGCACCATATGGCCTTTGTCATAAACCGCCGTGCTTATGCTACATTGTATGTCGATGGTGAGAAGGTGAATAGTCTGCCTGCCCCTGAAATGGGCGCTATGGAGTCTGCCTATACTTATATCGGCGCGCTGGGCTATGTCGATAACACCCAGAATCATCAGCTTTCTAACTATTTCGCAGGAAGTATTGATGAAGTGCGTATCTGGAATACTGCACGTAAACAGGAGCAGATAGATCTCTATCAGAATACGCGCCTGGCAGGAACTGAGGCAGGGTTAATGGCTTATTTCCCATTTGAGACTTATGAGGAACAGATGGGTGTCTTGGTTTCTTCTACCACGCTTGAAGATCTTTCAATAGATCCCTACAGCTCTACAGGTAGTAATCATTGTGGTACTTTAACAGTTGAGGGTACAGAGTCAATCAGTGACATCGCCCCGAATATCAAACGTGAGCGTAGCAAACAATCGGTGAACTTCGATTATGTAATTAACAACGATAAGATCATCATTACGCCAACCGATGAATTGGCACGAATTGAGGGTTGCATCCTGGAGATTACTGTGAAGAATATTGAGGATAAAAATGGTAACGTGTTAGCCTCACCTGCCACCTGGACTGCTTATATTAATAAAAACCAGATTGGCTGGAACGAGGATTACTTCGAGTTCGAGAAAGAGGTTGATGAGTCCTTATCTTTCCAGACGACTATTAATAATACCAGTGGTGTGGTACAAGCCTTCACGCTGTCGAATATGCCTTCATGGCTTACTGTTACACCTGTGAGTGGTAATATATCACCGGATGACGAAGTGACCATAAACTTTGAAGTGGCCGAAGGATTGAATATTGGCAATTACAGTGAGGATATCTTCCTTTCAGGGGCTTCAGGTTATAATGAGCGATTGACGCTGGATCTGCGCGTTTACAAACAAGCTCCCGACTGGTCGGTAGATGAAACGAAGTTCTCATCTAGTATGAATGTCATTGGCCAGGTACGTGTACGCGAAGTATTTACTAATGATGCCTATGATATGTTAGCTGCCTTTGCAGGGGATGAGTGTCGTGGAGTAGCGCAAATGAGTTACCAGGAAAATTATGACGACTATTTTGCCTTTCTTGTTGTATATGGCAATATGGAAGTGGAAGAGTTGGAATACAAGTTCTGGGATGCAAGCGAAGGCAAGATCTACACAGATGTTACCCCCGAGTTTAGTTTTGAACCCAATGCCATATATGGTAACATGGCAGATCCTGTAATATTTGATGTGGGCATTCTTGAGAACAATACCATGGCGCTTATTGACGGTTGGAAATGGATCTCCTTTAACCTGGATATGGCAAAGTCTTCAGTAAATGATGTACTTAACGGTCTGTCACCTCAAAACGGAGACTTGGTGAAGCACGATGACAAATTTGCCAGTTACGATAGCAATACCGGAACCTGGATTGGATCATTGTCTCGTTTTGAGATTGGCAAACTTTATCGAATTAAGTATTCGGCAGATGATGAACTTAATTACGAAGGAGCTTCAGTAGCCCCTGCCGATTATCCTGTGGAGCTTGCCTATGGTTGGAACCGCATTGGTTATGTTGCATCACAAAACATGACAGTTTCAGAAGCACTTGCAGGGTTTGAGCCACAACCCAACGATGTGGTAAAAGGCCAATACCAATTTGCAACGTACGATGGATATGGTTGGGTTGGTAGTTTATCCTATATGGAACCAGGTAAAGGGTATATGTACAAATCACTTAACAGTGATACTGTTCAATTCGTTTACCCGGAGAATAGCCAGTTAAAATCAAAAACAAAAAATGAAGGGCTTGGCTCCTACCCAATAGCGTCTGCCAATCAATTTGAATATCCATTCAGTATTGTATTGAAAGTTGATGCTTCTGTGAATGAGGGAGATTCAATCATGGCTTATATGGATAAAAAGTTGATGGGAAAAGCTGTAATCAGAACAGATAATACATACCCTAACTACGCTTTTCTTACAGTATTCGGTAATTATGAGCAACTGAATAGAGAAATTCGCTTTACATTAAAAAGGAATTTGGAGGAATTCTACTTTGATAAGAAATTGTATTTTGGAGGGAATAAAGTAGAAGGAACGTTGAACAATCCTGTTCTGTTAGCGCTTTCGAAAAATGAGCATATAACAGAAATAGTATCAACAGAAAATAGAATAGAAGCCTATCCAAACCCATTTAATGATGAGCTAAACGTTTTGTTCTATTTGGAAAAATCGCAAGAAGTTAAGATATCTGTTTTTAATATGCTTGGAAACGCTGTTTTTACATTGCCTAAAACGCTGTTTAAGCAAGGTATAAACGAAGTTAATCTGAATTCATATGTTTCCGGACTAACTTCAGGTATCTATTTCATTAAGGTTCAAACTGAAGATAACGAGCATATCAAAAAAATCATTAAAGAATAAAACAAAATTGCTATCCGGTTTAGGCCGGATAGCATTTAAAATTTAAAACAATGAAAAAGATATTATTTACAATAGCCGGAATGCTTGCTTTTGGTTTGCTTTATGCACAACCAGATGGATGGCAGGTAAACAGTTCTGAATATGAGTACTCAATGACCCTAAGCGCTGTGGTTAAATATGAAGGAACGTCTTATGGGGAAGAAAATGACTATTTAGCAGCATTTATTGATGGCAGCTGTCGCGGTGTTGTAGAAGCAAGTTATGTTGAAGCCTATGACAGATATATGTTTTTTTTGACTGTGTTTAGTAATACTTATCAGGGTGAAGAGATAACTTTTAAATACTACAATGCCAAGGAAAACAATATTACATCCGATTTTTTAAATGAAACATTTACACATGGTGCTAATCTGGGTGAAGCATCAAATCCATATTGGGTATCAGATGAAGTACAGCTAGAGGAATATGATGTAACATTTATTGTTAACGACGGGGAAAATCCTATAGAAGGCGCTACAATTGTTATTGACACGGGTACAATATCAACGAACTCAGAAGGTACGGTAACTACCCAATTAACAACTGGCAAATATGCATACAGTGTTAGTGCCGAAGGTTATACTACATTTGATGATAGTATTGAAGTTGCAGAGGAAGCTGTCAGTAAAACAGTTTCTCTATCATTGAGCACAGGAACATTTGATAAACCTAAGACAATGCTAAAGGTCTATCCAAATCCGGCAAGAGACTATGTCATTATTAACTCAAATCAAATGAAAGGAGTTGATATCATAAGCTTACAAGGTAAAATAGTTCATCAAAACAAAAACTGTGGCGATGAAATCCGTTTAAACATCTCGAATTTAAATCCCGGGATGTATATTTTAAGAATTCACTCATCAGATAAATATGTTCGTAAAACGGAACTGCTTATTCAGTAAAATAAACATCTTAACAATAAAGCCCGCGAATAAATAATTCCGGGCTTTTTTTATTTTACAGTTTACCATTTTTTGTAAACAATAACTCAACCGCTCATTTAAAAGTTCTCCTGCATAGTGGCATACCAGCCTGGCGGTTTTGACCCAACTGGCGGCTTTTATCTCTGGTATTGGAATGTCTTTGTAAGTCATGACGGGGGATTTTAACGTTTATAAATTCTTACATCTGACTTTTTACTCCGTGAAACTCAGCGTTACAATCTGTATCCTCTGTGGCTAATATATACGTGCCTATGTAATTATAATAGCACAAAATTATACGCTGATTTAAAAAAGATTTATTTTCTTTGTTTATTGAAACAAGAAGTAAAAAAAGATAGAATTATGTTAAAACATCCTTTTGGGAAATATACATTCCGGATAAAATCGTACGATTCAGATCAAAACGGCCAATTGACACTTCCGGCGCTATTTCATTTTTTACAAGAGTGTGCCTGGGAAAATGCACGAGCCAATGATTTTGGATACGAGTTTTTAGAGAAAAATAATGCCTACTGGGTATTATCAAGAGTATTGGTGCAAATGGATCAATATCCGCAATGGCGCGATGAGATAGAAATTAAAACCTGGCCCAAAGGGGTTGACCGGTTTTTTGCTATTCGTGATTTTCAGATTTATAGCAATGGAAAAACTATCGGTAAGGTAACCAGCTACTGGTTAATTGTTGATAAAGACAAAAAAAGGCCTCGTAAACCTGAAGATTTTAATTTTGTCCATGAGAATTTTTTGCAGGAGTCGGCGATTGAACAAAAGCCCGAAAAGATTAAAGTTGATATTGACTTAATGGAGAATGAACAGCGCAAAGTATTTTACAGCGACATAGATGTAAACCGTCATGTAAACAATGCAACCTATGTACGTTGGATCCTTGATTCGTGGTTTTCAGACAATAACGAAGCTATTGCTGAATTTGAAATCAATTTTCTTTCCGAGTTAAAGCTTAATGATGAGTTTGCTGTTTTTGCCGGCAAGCAAAAGGATGATTACTTTTATTCGTTAAAGGATTCTCAATCCGGCAGCGATATCTGTAAAGCCCGATTTAAACCCAAAAATGCCTAAAATAGTTTAATCATTTTAGGCATTTGTAAGTATTTTAAAATTTTAAATTTTAAAAAGGTAAATCATCCGGTTCGTTTGCATCCGGCATATCTTCCAACGATGGGGGAGGAGGCGTATCATCAGGCATATTTCCCTGGTTCTGTGCATTAACTTTTTCAATCCGCCAGGCATCTAAGTTGGTAAAATAACTTACTTTACCGTCTTTTTCCCATTTGTTGCCTCTGATGTTAAAATTTACTTTAATGTCATCGTTCAGATTCATTGCATCAATTAAATTGCATCGGTCCTGGGTAAGCTGGAATTTAATGTGGTCGGTAAACTCCATCCCACCATTCGATTCTGTTTTTTCGATTACAAATTCGCGCTTTTTAAAGCGGTCGCTAACTTTTACTGTATCGAATTTTTCAATTAGTTTTCCTGATATTTCAAAACTCATACTATTATCTGTTATTCTTCGTGAATAATTATTTTTTCAATTTTATCTCCTTGTTGGATATCATCAATAATATCAAGCCCTTCGTATACTTTCCCAAAAACTGTATGTTGGCGGTCAAGGTGTTGCGTATTTTCGCGGTTGTGGCAAATAAAGAATTGCGACCCCCCGGTATCTCTTCCTGCATGAGCCATAGATAAAACACCACGGTCGTGGTACTGGTTTTCCCCATCTAATTCACATTTTATGGTATATCCAGGGCCGCCCAATCCTGTTCCGTCGGGGCAACCACCCTGGATAACAAAGTTGGGTATTACACGATGAAAAGTTAATCCATCATAATAACCCTGGTTGGATAATTTTACAAAGTTTTCGACTGTACCCTGTGCATCTTTTTCAAAAAATTTCGCTTTTAGGGTTCCTTTTTCTGTTATTATTTCTGCTGTTTTCATCTGTTTTTTGATGTTAAATAAAACAAGCACGTTG
>Ga0102943_1000896_pt1 | contig 19094 bp, 14 predicted proteins | sample SalPonC_black_MG_FD_78174 | JGI IMG/M metagenome (GOLD analysis project Ga0102943, IMG submission 78174) | Salt pond soil microbial communities from South San Francisco under conditions of wetland restoration - Salt Pond MetaG... | ecosystem: Environmental > Aquatic > Marine > Intertidal zone >...
AGCTTTTCGATCCTGGGACCCTGCTCCTGCGCTTTCAGGTGCCCGAGCGCCATGCCTTTCGAGTCGGGTTGGGGCACCCGCTGATGGCTCGCTTCGATGCCTTTCCCGGCGAGACGATCGCTCTGGAAATCAACCGGGCCTGGCCGGAACTGGACCGGCGCTTGCGCCACCGCACCTTTGAGGCCGCACTCCCACTCGACCGCTTCGCTTTCGCACCCGGGCAGTTTGTGCGCATCGCGCTGCAGCTGGACCGGGTGGAGAAAGCCATCACTATTCCTGCTACCTCCCTGCTACCCTTGTCCAAGCGGCAGGAGGGCGTTTATCTCATCGATACCGAAGACAAGGCCGTGGCCCGTCCGGTCAAGATCGGCGGCGAATCGGAGGGGCAGCTCTGGATCACTGAGGGCCTGGCCGCTGGTGACCTGCTCGTCGTGGAAGGTCAACAAAATCTCAAACACGGACAAAGCGTGCGCCGCGTCCAGCCCGCGGCTGCACCATGATTCAAAGCGCCATCACCCGCCGCGTTTCGACGGCTGTTATCGCTCTAGGCCTGGCCGTCTTCGGGGCAATGAACATCCGGCAAATCCCGGTCGATTTTCTTCCTTCAATCAAGTATCCGCTAATCAAGATCAGTATGGAGTGGCCGGGGGCCACACCCGAGGACATTGAGCGGAACCTGGCCGAGCCGATCGAGCGACAATTGGCCTCCGTGGACGGGCTCGACTATCTCAGCTCCCGATCCTTGGAGGGCCTCTATCAACTGGATGTCAACTTTCGCTACGGAGTCGACGTGGATGTGGCTTACCAGGACAGCCTGGCCGCCTTTCAGCGGGCAGAGCGCGACCTGCCAGAGGACTCCGAGCCGGTAGTCATCATCAAGGCTGATCCAGCTCAGCTGCCCGTGGTGCAGGTCGCTTTTGAGTCCGATTTCATGGATCTCACCGAGCTGCGCACCTGGATCGACACTTGGCTATCGGAGCGTTTGCTGGCGGCGGAGGGCGTGGCGGCAGTCGATGTAGCCGGTGGCCTCGAGCGGGAGATTCGGATTTACCTCGATCCGGCTCTTCTGGAGAAGCACGGATTGAGTCTCACTCGAATTGAGCAACGCTTGCTGGAAGGAAACATCGATCGCATTGGCGGTCGCGTTACCGGCGACAACCAGGAAACGATCGTCCGCACGCTCGGCGAATTTACCGATCTGGAAACCATTCGCGAAATTGTGCTCCTGCGCAACGAGCGCGGCACCCTGCGCTTACGTGATGTCGCCCGGGTAGAGGACAGTCACGAGGAAGTACGCATGCTCACTCGGCTCGACGGCCGCCCGGCAGTGAAGGTCAATATCATCAAGCAAGCCGACGCCAATACCGTGCAAACGGTCGAAGCGGTCGAACAACACCTTACCTCGATTCAGTCCGCCTTTCCAGCCGGCACCCGCTATGCCTTACTGGAAAACCAGGCCGAGCACATTCTCGACTCGATCAAGGGCGTGCGCAACTCAGCCTTTCAGGCGGCGGCGCTGGTGATTGCTACCTTCTTCCTTTTTCTTGGCAGCCCGCGTCAGGTCTTGGTTGTGACCTCTCTGCTGCCACTATGCGCCCTGGGGAACTTCTTTCTTATGAAGGTAGCCGGATTCACCCTGAACATCTTTTCCCTCGGCGGGCTGGTCGTGGCTATAGCGATTATGCTCGATGCCGCCACCGTGGTCATTGAGAACATCACACGTTTGCGCCACGAGCAGCCGGAAAAATCGCTCGTCCAGATCGCACTCAAAGGCACTTCGCAAATGAAGAGTGCGATTATTGCCTCGGCAGTGGCTTTCTTCGCGCTCTTCACTCCCTTCTTTCTTGTGTCGGGCATGATCACCTTACTTTTCAGCGAGCTGGTTGCCATCATCCTCAGTATAACTTTGCTCAGTTTGCTGGGGGCAATCTTCTGGATACCTATGCTGTCGGCCTGGATCTTACGGCCGGCAGGTCGAGGCAAACTCGGCTGGAATGCACGGTTGAATGCTGCGTTGGCAGGGGCCTACAGCTGGCTATTGGACCGGGTCCTGCGCTTTCGCGTCCTGACTTTACTGGTCTTCCTGGTAGTCCTGGCGGGCGGTGGGCTCCTTTTTGTCCGCGGCGGCGCGGAGTTTTTCCCTTCGATTGATGACGGACGAATCATGGTGAAGGTGCGCATGCCTGCCGGAGTGGCACTGGAGCGGCTCGATGCAACGGTGCAAAAGATCGAGACCCTGGTAGCCGATGACCTGCGTGTGGCTAAGGTCTTTGCTATGAGTGGCGGCGCTGTGCGGGGCCTTTACACAAACCGCATTGGCAACGAGGGTGAGGTTAATATCGAGCTCGTGCCCGCCGATCTGCGCGCGATCAGCACGGAGGATCTTGTCTACGAATTGCGGGCCAAGGTGGCCAAGTTAGCCGCTCCCGGCGCCAGCATCATGGTCTCGCAAAAGCAGATGCGCGGCATCCGTTCGCTGGGCCAGTCGGAGATCGAGCTGGAAATTAACGGTGCCGAGATCGATACCCTCTTCGCCACCGCCGACAGTTTGGTGGCGGCCTTGCGGGAGCGCCCGGAGCTGACCAATATCGACCTTTCACTCGACTACTCTAAGCCCGAGTGGCAGGTCGCCATCGACCGCACACGAGCCGCCGAGCTGGGGCTGACAGTGCGTGGTATCGCCGATGCCCTGCAAGGCTACATCGGAGGCCATGTGCCCACCCGCTTCCGCGAAGGCAGCGACCTCTTCGACCTTCGTGTACTCGTGCCAGAGCAGAGCCTGGACAACCGCGACGACGTGGCCAACCTCATTCTCAGTCGCCCGGACGGCGGCTACGTGCGGCTCCACGAAGTCGCGACGGTGCAGCGCGCCAGCGGTCCGGTCGAAATCGCCCGAGAGAACCAGGTCAAACAAGTCATCGTACGAGCCGACTCCAGCGCCGACGTCAGTCTCAGCGCTGCCGAAGCCGTGCTCCGCTCGGTCGTTGCTGGGATACACTGGCCTGACGGCTACACATACTCCATCGGCGGCAAAGCCCAGCAGATGGCGGAAATGAAGTCGGTGGTCTGGCAACTCCTGCTCTACGCACTCTTTTTCAGCTTTATCATACTCGCCTTTCAGTTTAACAACCTGCGTCTACCCTGTGTCATTTATCTGGCTGCGCCTTTCGCCCTTGCAGGTATGGGTTACGGGCTGGCTCTGGCGGGTATGCCCTTCAGCGCCACCGTGATTATCGGGGTCATGATTATTCTCGCCGCCAACGTAAACGACGGCGTCCTCCTTATCCAGACCGCCGAGAACCTCCGGGCCGAGGGCATGTCGCTGCAAGAAGCCGCACGCACGGCCGCCATTCAGCGGATGCGCCCCCGACTCATGACGACACTGCCCATCATCCTCGGCTTCGTGCCGCTCGCTTTCGCCTTCCAAAGCGGCGGGGAACTCCTCCGTCCCATGGCCGCCGCCGTCATCGGTGGACTCAGTATCGAAGTGCTGGCCGCGCTCTTCCTCGTGCCCGTGCTCTACACCTGGCTAGCGAAGAAGTAGCACTCACCTACTTTTTCCTTGCGTTTTGCAATCATCGGTCTTTTGTAATCCCTACCTGATTATCTTCCATTGTGTTGTAAACTTCGAGTCTTCTCGCTGCTGTCGACACGATTTAAAAACATAAATACCAGGTGCGGAATCGACCGCACGCCCCATTATCAGCGTGAAAAGGCTTTTTTTTAGTGATGAATAACGCAGAAAATGGGAGTTTGCAGACGCGCTTTTCTGAAAAAAACAACCGGGTGCATGCCTCAAACTCCTGAAAACTTTGGATGGGTTCGCTTGACGCAAGGTTGCCAGTTTGTGCACAACCAAACTGCAGGGATCTTGGTGGGCTGTGTCAGCGAAGCGATCAAATATCTGGCGCAACACAAACTCACATCGATTAAACTCGCAGCCATCGTCTTGTCGGATACGGCGCATGCGCATGGAGTTTCCAATTGGGCGCTGGAATTTCCGGTTTATAAAAATCTATTTATCGACAGCGGCTTGCAAACAGGACGCAAGTTGGCAATCATTGGGTCGAAAAAGCAAATTGCCCGGGCCAAAGCTATTTTGCGCACGACCCTGTTGGGGCCGACACGTTCACAGTATCGTAAATGGGCACGCGAATATGGTGTGCCCGGCAGCCATTACCGCATGATTATGCGTGCTTGCGATGCATTTGCCCTCAAAAAAAACGGTGCTGTGCTGCAACTGGAGGATGTGATTGAATTCATTCCTTACGATAACGATCGCAACGCGACCCTCCCGCCCTTTCATATTCAGCACCGGGGTGAAGATGTATTCAAAATCACTGACAGTACTGGCGCTTGGCACACGCACTGCCAGTTAACATTTACGACAAAACCAGCGCCCCCATTCAGCATCCAGGCTACTGCCGGGGTGCGCAAGGCACATCGCTTTGCGTTTCGCGTGCTCCTTAACAGCAATGGGTTTGACCATTTAAATGGCTGCACGGCCTACATCATCTGGATCGATGGGCAACCCTTCATCTGGGATGCTGCCCCGTTTGTGAATGAGTCGCTGCGCGCCAGTGGCCTCTCAATTGACGAGGTTGCGGGTGTGATCATCACCCACACTCACGATGACCATTCATCCCTGCTCGAATTGATGGCTGCTGGGCGTCGTATTCGCCTGTATGCGACGCCGGAGGTTTTCGAAGGGTTACTGATCAAAATCGGTGCGATTATCGACCGCAATTTGCAGTTGGCCGAGCATCGCACATCTTTTTTGCAGTTAATCGATTTTCACCCGATTACCTGCGGCGTCCCCGTCCAGATCGGCAGCGCGTGTTTCACCGCACATTATAATATCCACTCCATTCCCACGATTGGCGGCCGTATCACTTACGACGATGGCGCGAAAGTGCATCAACTGTTGATCAGTGGCGACACAGCTGGACCCGCAAAATTGCGTGAATTCGAACGCCAGAAATTGATTTCTCAGCGTTGGATAGACGAGACGCGCGCACGTATCACTGGCACAGAAGACCTCGTAATTCACGACGGCGGTGCCGACGCTGCCGGGCTGCACGCAAACCCAGAAGATCCTGAATTGCTCGAACTCGCCAAAACGATGAACGAGCGCCTTTATTTCGGCCATCGCTCCAGCCAATTACTGGCCAATGGGCAACGCATCAATGTCGCTGCGGCCGGGTTCGAAAAAGTTTTTTTGCCCAAAGAGGGCCCGGAAGATGACTTGAACGCTTTGGAAATAGCTTTGGCAACTTATGACATGCACGCGCCCAAGCTGGTCAGGACGCTTTTCGAAGTCGGGGAATCGGTGAGCGTCGCAGGGAAGCAAGTGATCATTCGACAAGGCGATCCGACCAACTGCGTGTATGTGCTCATTGCCGGGCAACTCGCCATCGAGATCGACCAGCGACCGGTCGCTATTTTAGGCAAAGGTTCGATATTCGGCGAAATGGCTGCGCTCACAGACCAGAAGCGTTCAGCGACGGTAAAATCTATCAGCGCCGCACGCTTGTTCAGGATCCCGCAACAGGCTTTCATCCGATTGGCTGATACCTGCGCCTTGCTGGACAAATTGAAAACACTCTGGAGTAAACGCGAGCAACTGATGCACACTTGCATTTTCAACTGCCTGCCAAATAAAACCATCGCCAATTTGACCCAGACATTGGCCGAGATTCACATAGACGTCGGCACACCCATCCTCAAACAGGGGGAACTCAGTAATGCTGCCTACATCATCGTTAAGGGCCAGGTGAGCGTCGTCAGAGATGAGCGCGTCATTGCCTATCTCGGCCCCGGCAACATTTTCGGCGAAAAAGCGGCCCTCGATCATGCGCCCACTCCGCGCACCGCAACCGTCAAGGCGCTAACAGCGTGCCAACTTCTTAAGATCGAGGGAGCACAACTGCGCCATCTAAACCAAGACTTTTTTCTCGTTAACGACCTGCTCTACACAACTTTGCAAAAACGTGACTTACTCAAATGATCTGGGCTGCTCGGCAAGTACGCTATTGTCACATTTTCCACTTTACACATCAACACATCCGAATATGTTGATTTGAATGAAACAAACGAACGCCATTGCAGACATCCTTAAATCGCCGAAACCGGTGTTCTCAGTCGAGTTTTATCCGCCGAAGACAGAGTCCGGCGCTCGACAGATACTGAAAACCGCCAAACAGCTTAAAGCTTTCGACCCGGATTTCGTATCGATCACCTATGGAGCAGGTGGTTCGACTCGTGAGCGAACATTAGAATATGGGGAGCTGTTGCAGGATTTGTTTGAATTTGAGGTCATGCCACACTTGACCTGCGTGGGGCACAGCAAAGACGAATTAGGGCGTATTTTAGCTCGTTTCGACCAGGCCGGTTTTCGCAACATTATGACGTTACGCGGTGATCCGCCAAAAGGCGAAACCACCTTCAAACCCCACCCGGACGGGCTGCGCTACGCGGGGGAGTTGGTCAAATTCATTAAAGAAAATTTTCCGCAATTTTGTCTGGGAGTCGCTGGCTATCCTGAAAAGCATCCTGAAGCCACTTCACTTGACTACGACCTCGACAATTTGCAGCAAAAAGTGGCGCAGGGGGCCGACTTCATCACGACGCAACTATTTTTTGACAACCAGCATTATTTTGATTTTGTAGAAGCGTGCCGGTCGCGTTCGATTGAAGTACCGATTGTGCCGGGTGTGTTGATTGCGCTCTCTCACGAACAGGTAAAGAAATTCTGTAGTTTTTGCGACTCGAGTATTCCCACTGAACTCGAGAGCCAACTGGCCGCCGTGCAGGACGATGCAGAGGCTGCCCAGCAAGTCGGTATTGACTGGGCTTACCGGCAAATCAGTGAACTGCTCGAACGCGGTGCACCGGGATTCCACCTGTATATTCTCAATCGAGCAGACAGTGCAATTGATTTGGTCAAGCGCCTGCATGACAATGCTCAGCTTAAATTTTGAGCTTTTGCTTGATTCATGCTTAACCAACGACTTAAGGTGTCCGATTGTAGATAAGTAGCGAGCTACATTATTGAGGGTTAACCTTAAATCGAAAGCACACTCCAATGGGCGCAATAAGATTCACTTTAGACGAGAATTTACTCAAATTTTTTAAACAGCACCTACCCCTGGAGATTTACGTGGAGACGGGTACCTTTGAGGGGGACAACCTGCGCATCGCTGAAAAATATTTCAAGGCTTGTTTCTCCGTAGAGATCGACGAAAAGCTCTACGCTGCTGCCAGTCGTGAGTTCAGCGACAAAGAAAATGTATTCGTCGAACAAGGGGATTCGAAAGAACTGCTGGCAAGCGTCAAAGATCACGTGCAGCAGGCGTGCACGGTCTTCTGGTTGGATGCTCACAATATTTGCAATGCCATCAATCCAGATGTGGATCCGATGGAAGCGCAATCGCCTATCTTGGGAGAACTCACCGCAATCGAGCGCCTCAATGACAACAGCGTCTTAATGATCGATGACGCCCATTTGTATTTGAATGTGTTACCCAGACCCAACTCCCTGAGCCGTTGGACTGATTTCCAAGATATTATTTCGGCCTTATCGAACATGAGCGATTGCCACCGTCTCGCTATTTACGACGACACCATCGTTTATTACCCCGAAAAACTGCGCTTCGCATTTACTCAGTTCTGCTACGAAAATGCAGTCGATATATTGGGAGCCATGCTGGATGCGAGAAGTTATCGTGAATCAAAAAAGCAACCATCGGGCGAGTCCACCAAGGAAGGTGGCACGTTCTTTGGTAAATTCAGAAAACGTTAGTCTTCAGCTACTCCACTGCCAGCGCCCTGCAATCTTAGCACGGCCGCAGCGATATCCTCGCTTAAATGTGCAATCGTCGCGCTCATGCTTTGCGCTATCTGGCTGTAATGTGGGCGCCCCCCCTGCATCTCTGCGGTATACACTTTTTCCTCGGCAATCAGCGTAGTGTTGCCATCCGGGCGGGTGATTCGCCAAAAAACCACCAGCACTACTTGCTCCGCCTGTAGATCCGCAGTGAATTGTGAAATAACGGTATGCACCTCATAATCCAACTGCATATTCCGCGACCAAGGAAATGCGTACACTTTTTCGGGTGCGAGCAGGCGACCGAGATTTTCGCGGAGCACGCGGGTGACGCCGTCCTCCAAAGGTTCCGCCCAGCGATTAAACTCGGCATATTCGATCTGGTTGGGACTCCGATGCGTCACCAGCTGCGGCCGGTCCAAAAAGGCGGGCACCACTGCCTGGCTGACCCCCACCGCCGGGCAGCTCGGTGGAGATGCCAGGAGCGTTTCTGTTGCAGGCGATAAAGCGGTCAGCAAAAAGTAATTCGATGGCGTTGAGACCTGTGCCAGACAACCCGCCAGCAAGCCGAGCAAAGAGATATACATAACCAGTGAGCGAAGGACTTTCATTGTTTAGGTGCTTGTTTCCCCGTCAGCAATGCGTTGGGATTTTGTTCAATAAATTCCGCGAGTAATCGGATTGCGCGAGCAGCATCCCCCAGCTCACGCAACGCATCTTCCATCTGCACCACGAGAGCAGAATTCGGCTGTAAAAAGATTTCTGCACTGCCACCGACTCGTTGAAAAGTAGCCAGAGTTGCCCGCGCCGCGGCAGTGGTCTGTTCTAAATCCAATATGAGGGGGTCAATTTTCGCGTCCAATTTGTGCAGCGTATTCCGACCATCCGTCAAAGTGGCGTTAAAGGTAGTAATGGCCTCCTGAATCTCAGGGTTCGCCAACAACCGTTGAGCGCTTGCCAAAGCCCCTAATAATTCTTGGTTGATCCGTGCAAACTCGACTTCCCGCAAATCATTGTTCACCTCCTCCAGCAGCACTTCTATTTGCTCACCAATTCCTGCAAAATTGAATCGACTGAGACTACTCAATGTTGAGGCAGCCGTCGCAAACACTTCATTAAAATCCGATGAAATCGTCGGTATTTCCAAATACTGCTGGTTGTCCGGCAACTGGACAAATCTAGGCGGATCTGCATTTGGATAGTAGTTCAATTCGACGTACAACAGGCCTGTAACGAAACTCGCCTGCTGCAACTGTGCCCGCAAACCAAAATTGACATGCTCATGGAAGGCTTCCGGATCCGCCAGATCGATGTCGACGCCCAATGTATCGCGCAGCCGTTTGGTATCAATTTCAATCACGATAGGAATCGCCGTCGACTCAGGAATCTGATTGTGGCGAATGTAAATGCGTGAAACTTGGCCAATTTTTACCCCCTTAAACTTGACGGGGGCACCAATATCCAAGCCATTGACCGAATCATCACAATAAAGGATGAATTGCTCGGTTTGGCTAAAAAATTTGCCCGAACCAAACATCAAGATAGCCACCACCGCCAAGACGATCGCACCCACTACAAAAATACCAATGGCTGCTGGATTTGCTTTTTTACTCATGTATTTGAATCGCGTTCAGTTCTTTTCTGTCGGCACAAATTAGCCCGGATTTCTCAACAGAATCGAAGCAAAATTGGCTCAGGTCTAGAAAATAGATGCTCGATCAGTGATGAGACATTCAGTTTTGAGCTTATAGCAGGTTTTACCGCGCAATAAAATCAATTTTTCAGTCCGCTTTAAAAGACGAAGCGCCTCTGTTCAAAAATGTGCGCACATTTTCAAATTCGGAGTGCTCGCGAAGTTCCAGCGGATTGCCAACTGCCAGTTGGCGACGCGAGGTCGCATCCAGGAATAACGCATTGTCCGCAATTGCGAAAATGCTCGCGAGTTCATGGGTCACCACCACAATGGTCGTTCCCAGGCTGTTCCGCAGCTCCAAAATCAGATCGTCCAGGCGTTTAGCGCTCAACGGGTCGAGTCCAGCCGTGGGTTCATCAAAAAACAAGACATCCGGGTCCAATGCCATCGCACGCGCCAGGCCTGCACGCTTGCGCATACCGCCGCTAATATCTGACGGATAAAAATCTTCAAAACCCTTGAGACCGACCAATGATAATTTGAAGGAAACTACTTCCCGAATTTCACGCGGCCGCAAATCGGTAAATTCTTCCAGAGGCAAACTGACGTTTTCGGCCAGTGTCATGGAGCTCCACAATGCCCCCCCCTGGAACAGCACGCCAAACCGCTGCATCAATTTGCGGCGATTATTCGCCGACGCCGTATTAAAATTTTTGCCATCGTAATATATGCTGCCCTTACCAGGTGCAGGTGTTTTAAGCCCCGTCAAATATTTTAACAACGTGCTCTTGCCGCAGCCGCTGCCCCCCATAATCACAAACACCTCTGCGCGTTGAATCTCAAAATTCAATTCCCGCATGATGACGAAGTCACCATAAGCTGCCGTTAAATTCGTTACTTTGATCTTGGGTTCCGACATGCAACTTATATCTGCAGAATATTAAAGATAACAGCAAAGACAGCATCTGCTATAATCAGCACGGTTATCCCGGTTACCACCGCTGAAGTTGCTGCAACACCGACTGCCGCCGAGCTGTTACCACATTGCATGCCGCGCAAGCAACCGCTACCCGCCACAATGCCTCCAAACACCACCGACTTGATCAATCCCGTTGAAAAATTTACCAGATCAATTGCTTGAATGATTTGATTAACGTACTGGTTAAACGTGATGTCCAACATCGACAGGCTCACCACTAACCCACCGATAATACCGACAAAATTCGCAAACAACACCAACAACGGCAGCATGAAAAAGAGGGCTAACAGCCGAGGTAGCACCAGAAATTCCATGGGTGACAAGCCCATCGTCCGCAGGGCATCGATTTCCTCATTCACTTTCATCGTGCCCAATTGCGCCGCAAAGGCCGCTCCCGTGCGGCCACACATGATGACGCCGGTCATCATCACCCCCATCTCACGCACCATGGCCAGGCCGACCAGATCCGCGACGTAAATACTCGCACCGAATTGCTGCAACTGCACAGCACCTACAAACGCCATGATTAAACCGACGAGAAAACTGATCAATGCCACAATCGGCAATGCCTCGGCACCACACTGTTGCACGGTATACCATAAATCTGCCCAACGAAAACGCGCTTTCCCCACCGCAAATCGAGCCAGCGCCGTGATGGCTTCACCGATAAAGATGAACACCTCATTGGCAGCATCGACGATACGAATACTGCGCGATCCGACCTTATAAAACAATGAGCGTTCGATCGGCCCCTCCCCCTCATTTTCATGTTCGGGAACTGCCTTTGCCATCGCCATTAAGCAACGCACCCCATCAGGCAAGCCGCGATCCTCCAGCTCGACTGAATACTTCGTGGCCAAGCAATTACACTGATCGATAAAGAGTAAAAGTCCAGTATTCCAATGCTGCAACGCCCCACAATCGAAGCAGAGTGTGCCCGGCGACACCGCTTTGATTTGCTGTTCGACCAAGCCCACCGACGGCCTACTGGCACCCAAGACCCACGCACCCTGCAATTCCAGTGTTAGACGGCCGTCTTTTTCATTGTGAAAATTCAACACTGCTGGCTGCTGGCTGGACTCAGATTTTACCATTATGGTGCACGTGCGCCGATGAGCATCAACATGTAACAGGAGATGTCAATCCCTCCGGAATAAAGACTACCCGTTCCATCTACCGACATCCATATCCAAATCGATTCAAAATGTCAGCGAAAGATGTGCTCCTGGTTATTTTAAAACGAAAAAACCGAGTTTTCTGCAAACGCATACGCTGAAAAAGCAACGGTTTTCGATCCCAATAGCGATTTGGGTTTGGATGTGGATAGCGATTTGGTCGTTCATCTTGAATATACTTTTATTGCGGCGTTCGGTTCAACGCTTTCACATTTGCCAAAGCCGCTGAATCTATTTTCCTTCGGTGAGCATGACACCTATTGCCAACTCTGTGAAAACGGTGCTCTTCGATCTGGACGGCACGCTGATCGATCATTTCACCACGATTTATCGCTGTTATCGTTTCGCCCAGGAACGCCTCCAACTCGAACCGGTTTCCTACGCAACCGTCCGCGCTGCCGTAGGCGGGTCCGTTGGCATCACTATGACCAAGCTAGTCGGCGAGGATCTAGCCGATGAAGCGGTGCGCTTATTTCGGCAGCATTTTGATAAAATCATGCTCGAAGACTTACACAAATTGCCCGGCGCGGACACACTGCTCACAACCTTACACGCCCGCGGCCTGCAACTGGCCGTCTTCACCAACAAAAAGGGGGCTGCTTCGCGGCGAATTTGCGCCCATTTAGGCTGGGAGCCCTTGCTTACGCGTGTCTATGGCACAGCGGATACCCCTTACCGTAAACCGCAGGCAGCATTTACCGCTCACGTACTCGCCGACCTGCAAGCAGACCCGCACACCACGCTGATGATTGGCGATTCTCCCTACGACGTAGCGGCGGCAAGGTGTGGCGGCTTTCCCTGTTACTGTGTTGCCACCGGCAGTCACACACTGGAACAGCTTGAGCAAGAAGACCCCGGACCTGCCGCAAGCTTTCCCGACCTGCTCGAGCTGGGTCGCAGCTTATTTGAGATTGAATTCCCCGTCACTCAGGCATAAACCATTCTCACAGTTTTCAAGACAGCTCGCTCAACCCATCACCACCCTTGCAAACAACTCTCAAAGGCGTTCTCGAACGGATCATTTTTTATAATGAAGAAAATCACTTCACCATCGGTGAATTACGTCCCGAAAAAGAGCGTGGGCTGATCACCATTACCGGCCATCTGCCGAGCGTTCAATGTGGAGAAACGCTGTCCCTGCAAGGGCAATGGACGCAGCACCCCGTCCACGGTCAGCAATTTAAAGTCGAAAAGCACACGTCCGAACTGCCCGCTACGGTTTATGGGATTCGCAAGTATCTCGGTAGTGGCTTGATTCCCAATATCGGCCCCAAATATGCCGAAAAGATTGTGGATAAATTTGGCATCGAAACATTGCAGGTCATCTCCGAAGATTCCGGACGCTTAAAGGAGGTTCCAGGTGTGGGCGCCAAGCGCGCCAAAGACATTAAACGCGCCTGGGACGATCAGCGTGCCCTGCGCGATGTGATGGTGTTTTTGCAAACTTACGGTGTCAGCACTGCCCAGTGCCTGCGCCTGATCCGCACCTACGGCAACGGTGCGAAAGAGGTTCTGCAAAACGAGCCCTACAAAGTCGCTCGCGAAATCCGTGGAATCGGCTTCAAAACTGCCGATAAAATAGCCGTTAACTTAGGCTATTCAAACGAAAGCCCTCCACGACTGGAAGCGGGCTTATTGCATGCCTTACAAGAGCAGGAATCGCATGGTCACACTGGCTACCCGCGCGAAAAACTGGAAGCATATGCCAGTGAGCTGCTGGAAACCGGCATGGACCGGATGCCACCCCGGGTAGATGCACTGATTGACAAAGGTGAACTCGTGACCACAACCAGTGGCTTGATTCAGCTGCCCAATTCAGAACGGGCCGAACGTGTCATTGCCCAGAGTATACACCGCCTGCAGTCGAACCCCAGTCGGCTGCCTGCGATCCTCATCGATAAGGCCATTCTATGGGCTCAGGATAAAGCTGGATTTGTCTTCGCTGCCCAGCAGGCTGCGGGGGTGCGTGCCGCACTGGAATCCAAAGTCTCGATCATCACTGGTGGTCCAGGCACCGGCAAAACGACCATTTTGCGTGCGTTGGTGGATATTCTTAAGGCAAAAAAAGTGAAACTCCATCTGGCCGCCCCCACGGGCCGTGCTGCGCAACGGATGAACGAAACGACCGGTGCCTACGCGCAAACCATCCATCGCATGCTCAAATTCGATGCAGCAGAGAGTACCTTTTCCACCAACGAAAACCATCCGCTGAAGACGCAATTCCTGATTGTCGATGAAGCGAGCATGCTCGACAGCAAACTCGCCGCTGCCCTGTTCCGCTCAGTGCCCGACAATGCCCACTTGGTTTTGGTCGGTGATGTATTTCAATTGCCTTCGGTTGGAGCGGGTAATGTGCTGAAGGACCTCATTCACTACGCACACAACGATACGTCAGCGCACCGTTCCTGCGCACAATCCGTGCGGGTGACCAAATTGGAAACCATTTTCCGACAAAAATTTCGCTCCAACATCGTCACCGTCGCTCACAGCATACTCAAAGGCAATGCCGGTGCCCCGGCGGTGGTCGACGATTTGCAGCACATCGACCCCCAGCAGGACCTGCATTTCATCAAAACAGATACGGCTGAAGAGTGCGTAGATGCGATCCTGGAGCTCGCTCACAGGCACATCCCGCGCTTTTTCCCAGCTATGGACCCCTTGATGGATGTCCAGGTCCTGCCACCTATGCACAAAGGCGTCGCAGGGATTCACAATCTTAACCTCAAGCTTCAGCAACAGCTCAATCCCAACCAACGCGGCATCTCCATCAGTGCCACCCGCTACCAGGTAGGGGATAAACTCATCCAAACGCGCAATAATTACGATAAAGGTATCTTTAACGGCGATTTGGGGCGCGTGACTGCGGTCAATCCCGAAGCGGGCACCCTCGCCGCCGAATTTGATGGCAGTGTCCACGATTTTGAGCGCACAGAACTCATCGACCTCCAGCTAGCGTATGCGATTAGCATTCACAAAAGTCAGGGCAGCGAATTTCCCGTCGTTATCCTGCCCTTACTGAAACAACACTTCGTCATGCTGCAGCGCAACCTGCTTTACACCGGCATCACGCGTGGTCGCAAAAAAGTCTTCATTGTCGGTGACCCGGTCGCCTATGCCATGGCAGTCCGTAATCATGAGTCCACACAACGGATCACAGATCTGGTGCAGAAGCTAACCCAAGGCTGATCGCCGACCTAGCCCGAAAAACTCACCAGAATCGAAGCAGAATGGTTCATGTTCAGAAAATAGCAGTGCCCAACGCAGCCATGCGGATGCAGCTGGGTAAACACCCGGCACATTCGCATGGCAGGTTGTGTGTGGCTATGTTCGGTCATGGGCGATTATGCTCGATAAGTTGGTGAGTTGTTCGGGCTAGATGGTAATGACAACGTCCTCAAATGGATGGCGAATCTTCGGCGCAACTGCGTACTTATCATCGTTGGCACGGAATCCCACCGGACAAAGGACCACCGATCGCAGGTTTCTATTCTCCAAACCTAAAATACGGTCGTAGTCGGGCGCAGAAAATCCTTCCATCGGGCAGGCATCGATTTGCTCGAATGCACAAACCGTGAGCAAATTGCCGAGAGCCAGATATATTTGGTTGTTCATCCATACAGTTCTGGCCGCTGCGTCCATCCGTTTCATAAAGCCCACCATCATCTTGCGGTATCCCTGCAAAGATTCCAACGGCACCCCCCGCCGCTCGGCAGTGTCCTGTAAGAAGCGGTCCACATAGGCAGTGTCCACCGCTGCCAACCTGCACAAAACAATCAAATGGGACGCGTCCACAACCTGTGACTGGTTCCAGCTATGGGCCAAAAGTTCCTGACGTACAGCCGCATCTTCGACCACTACAAATTTCCAGGGCTGCAAGCCAAAAGACGACGCAGACAACCGCAAAGACTCTAACAAGCGAGTGCTTTGTGCCGAACTCAACCGCTTGTTTTTATCAAACACCTTGGTGGCGTATCTCCAATTCAGGGCCTCAATAGAATTCATTCATACAACTAAATGAACATCTGACTTCTAAATACAAACCTTAAAGGTTAACACCTGGACAAAATTGGCGCATTTTAATCAATATCCCATTTCCAAATATAAACGGTATAAATAAAAATTAAATATAGGTATATTTTCTAATTTGATCAGCTTATTATTGTATTTTTAATAACATGTAAATGTGCGAAGCCCAGGCGGCAATACCCCTTCCATCACGGTTTCTACTGATTCTTTAACCGCACGGGAGCGTCTACAAGCTACTTGTGCACTCACTAAGAACCTCTGCACTATACGCTTGATTATACCTCGTTTTCGGTATGCGTACCGAATATTCTTAAATGCCTGGCCCAAGGTGGCTTTTTGTGCATTCGCATCCGGGCGGCTGTCACTTTCGATATGCCCTGAATTTTGTACTTTCCCCGAAAATACGGACACATTATCAAGGATATTTTCCTAGTTAGTTGTTTAAGTTTTCAAAGTCAACAGGAGAGCTATATCCAATAGCTGAGTGCATACTCCTGAGGTCATAAAAAGCTTGAATCCATTCAAATACGGTCAACCGTGCTTGCCTTCTTGTAGCAAAACGATGGCGGTAAACACACTCATTTTTTAAGCGGCTAAAAAATGCTTCAGCCAAAGCGTTATCATAGTAGTTTCCCTTTCGACTCATACTCTGCAGGAATCCTCTACTGAAGAGCTTTGGGCGACAGTGTTCTGAAACGTATTGACTGCCACGGTCTGAGTGAAAGATAGTGCCTTGCGGAATTTTACCGCGTGTTGCAATGGCCGTCGTTAATACCCCGATAATTAAAGAAGTTTCCATATTATCTTGCATACACCATCCCAATACCCGGCGTGAATACGCATCCATAATGACGGCTCAAAACATCCAGCCTTCATCTGTGCGAATATAGGTAATGTCTGCTTGCCATACCTGATGTGAACGCCATGCATATACAGCGCGTTGTCGTGTAGCCCATGCTGGCGAGCATATCCAAGCCCACTTAAGCCACTTTACCCCCAAAGACGCAAATGCTTTAACTTTTCTTCACGACTGCCGGACGATAACGGTGCGCCTCAAAATTACCACGCTTTGCTAATGATTTTCTTTCATGATCGCTAATATATCACATGCAAGCATTTTCGCAATAAGGTCAAGTTATTGACGGATACAATTGGAGTATTGCTGCATCATTACACAGGCAGCAAATACCACAAAGTCAGCCTTGTCTCCTGCATGCAAACCCGCATCCTCGACCCATGGCCAATAATTCCATCAATAGAAAACGCATCACCGCAGTTCGCATGCCAATCACCGCACCTTGTTCAACCACGAATGAATGTTAACGCAGTGCGTTAAATACATTCTTTGTTGTTGGACTCATTCGTTTTTAGTCTTATCGGTTTGAAATGGTATATAGTTATTATCTTCATCGAAGTAAAAGGTAGTTGATTCTACGACTACAGCCAACTTTGCATCTTTGGACTGCAAGAATCTACCATCGGTATTTCTGGAAACAAACATTCCATTTTTCTCGGCTGCTACAATTATTTGCTCTGGACTCAGAGTTTTTCCGACCAAAAGCCTTAAATCATTCACTTCCTTCTCTTTTGTCTCTAACGATCCTTCGGTATAACCTAGAATTACCCAGTTCTCAAACCACGAATAAGACACTACGAATAACGCCAGAAGCAGGATTCCGATAAGGACTTTTACTTTCATTATTTTGTCCAACGTCGAGGACTATCGCGAAGTGGAGCGCGGAACGGAGTTGATAGCTCCGTCTTGATTTCCCCCTTGACGGCTTCAATGCATTCCTGTGGGTGAGTTATCACAATAAGGTGCCCTCCTTCAATTTCATGATTTGTTTCTTTGGTGTTGGGAATGACGAAATCGTTCGTTCCATGAATGCGAAAGACCGGGACTACGCTCCGGAGGCCTTCCCATAAAAAGATTGCTTTCGACATGTTCCTGATGAATTCAGGATCACTGTGAGCAAACATTTCTGTCAGATCACTTGGCAACTTTCCAGACGACATCTGGATAAATGCAATCGGTGCTAAATCAATCAGAGGGTGCAGGGCCGATGGGATCCGGTTCATTTCTTCTTTCCTTCGAGCGGAACCGATCAGTATGATCCGCTCTAGGTCGATCAGGTTGGCAATCTCACACGCTATGATTCCGCCTAATAATGTCCCAATCAAAGTGTCACCAGTTTCGATTCGATCTTCATCGATGATTCTCTTTGCTATGTCGGTTAGTGCTCGCTCGTCACGCCATTTCGGCCAGTCATAAAAATGACCTTTGAATTCTTTCCTCCAAAGCTCTCCATACATCGAAGATGTCGCACCCATGCCTGGACAAAAGTGATTCATTTATTCTGGAGATCGAAAAGTCCACTCGCGGCGCATTAGCGACGTTGAGTGCGACGACTTGGGTATGCCCGGCATGTTGATAAACTAATATTGTGAAAGTCCATTGTGAAAGACCTGAATAATAAACCAATCACTAGAGAAGCGCAAGAGCGCAGTCGCGAGGCTGCGTTTGAAAGCAGCGTGTATCAAACCGACGAGCTGATGGACAAGAACGCCATAGGAGGCGCAGACGGCGGGCGAGCGGGCCCAGGATCGCGAAGCCCAACAGGTCAGACCGAATGCGTAAATGGCGCAGTTGCGTCGGGAAAGTGTATCAACTTATCCGGGTAGGCCGGCCTCCACTGGTGGCTTGGAAGGGCTTCAATCCGCCCGCTCAAAGCCAAGCAACCGCGCCAGCGATGACGCGGAGACCGCCAGTGAAGGAGTCAGCAAAGGGCGTAGTAGCCGGGGAAACGAGCCTGCTGAGGGCAGGACAGACTCACGCAGCGGTGAAGGCCTGCAAGCCGGACTTGCCTCTGGAACCCACCCATAAACGTCGACCGGCGCGAGGGCAAGGGGAACGGGAGCAACACAGCCGGTTGCAAACCGAGCTACTGAAGGCGATCTTCAGTAGCACCAAACTCGAAGCGGCCTATGGCCGCGTCAAAGCCAACGATGGAGCCGCCGGAGTGGATGGCGTCAGTCTGGCCGACCTCACGCTATGGTTCCGGCTGCGGCGTGACGGCCTGCTACGCCGCCTGCATCTGGGGAACTATCGCCCGAGTCCGGTTCGCCGGACTCATATCACCAAGAAGAACGGGAAGAAGCGCCCTCTGGGCATTCCGACCGTATTCGACCGGATCGTGCAACAGGCGATCCACCAAGTGCTCTGTCCGATACTGGACAGTAGCTTCAGTCCCGACAGCTACGGGTTCCGCCCGGGTTGTCGTGGACACGATGCGGTTCGCCGTATCAATGAGTGTCACCGCGAAGGTTACCGATGGTCGGTCGATATCGACCTGAAGTCATTCTTCGACAAAGTCCCGCAAGCGCGTGCGTTGGCAGCACTACGTGAGCGCCTCGACGGGGATGGTCCTGTCGTGCGCTTGATTAAGCGCTACTTAG
>Ga0102943_1000898_pt1 | contig 19081 bp, 15 predicted proteins | sample SalPonC_black_MG_FD_78174 | JGI IMG/M metagenome (GOLD analysis project Ga0102943, IMG submission 78174) | Salt pond soil microbial communities from South San Francisco under conditions of wetland restoration - Salt Pond MetaG... | ecosystem: Environmental > Aquatic > Marine > Intertidal zone >...
CGACAACGTGTCGTTCGAGGTCGAACTGATCGCGCCCATCGCGATGGAGGAGAAGCTCCGCTTCGCCATCCGCGAGGGCGGCCGCACCGTCGGCGCCGGCGTCGTCTCCAAGATCATCGAGTAGACCTTCCGGGACACCGCAGCCCGAAGATGGGGCCGCTCCCGCCCGGGGGCGGCCCTTTCCCGTTAGGGATCAGTGCGCTGCATGCGGTTATCACGAAAGCGTGATTGAACTAGATCCCGGCGGATTCCGTTCTTCCGCTGTAACTTTGCAAGAACCAAGGGAGTTCAACATGACCCGCATGAAGATCGGGACAGCACTACTCGCGCTAACTCTCGCGATGGGCGGAACCGCCGCCACGGCGCAGGAGTACAACTCGCTTCGCGCGAGCGCGGATCAACTGATGAACGAATACGGATTCGACGTGGATCCCGGACTTTTGAGCGATCAGCAGCTGACGGAGTTGCAGCGCCTCGAGGGCGAAGTCGCCGAGATGTCGCGTGCCGAAGCGCAGACCCGTATCGGAGGCGTGCTCATGAGTGACGAGATGACCGCCACCTACGAGACGGACCCTGCCGGCGAAGCCGCGTGGAGTTCTCTCAGGGCGAGCGCGGACCAGCTTCTCAACCAGTACGATTTCGACATCAGTGCCGAGCTTCTGTCCGACCAGCAGCTTGCCGAATTCCGCCGCCTTGACCGCGATCTCGAAGGCCTGTCGCAAGCCGACGCCCGCACGCGCATCGAAGGCGTGCTGATGGACGACGCGGTCACGGCCGCCTTCGTGTCCGATCCGGGCGGAGAGGCGGCGTGGAACTCGCTCCGCGCCAGCGCCGATCAGCTTCTGAACCAGTATGGCTTCGAGGTTGACCCGGAACTGCTTTCGGACCAGCAGCTTGCCGAATTCCGCCGCCTCGACCGCGATCTCGAAGGACTGTCGCAAGCCGGCGCCCGCACGCGCATCGAAGGCGTGCTGATGGAGAATGACGCAACTGCCGAGTTCGGCACCAATTGACCACGCGCGACAGCGTCGCGACATGCTGGGCCGCCCTTCGGGGCGGCTCTTTGCCGTCCGGCGGCACGCCCGAGACGTCGAAAGGGCACCGCCATGCCTGCACTTCCCCGTCCCGACGCGCTCCACCCGCTCGTCTTTCCCGATGGCACCGTTCGCCGGCAGATGGCGAACCTCGCCGCCGCGATCCCGCATCTCGCAGCAGGCGACGTCACCGCGATGACGGGCGAAAGTCCGGCTTGATTTCGGGCCGCGCGCATCGTAGGTGACGGTCCGGCCACAGGGGTATAGCTCAGTCGGTAGAGCATCGGTCTCCAAAACCGAGGGTCGTGGGTTCGAGTCCCTCTGCCCCTGCCAGGCCCGGACCGGAGTACGCGGTCTTGAACTCCCCCGCGGCCCGGCGTATCTGCGCCCCGTCGCCACAAGGGAAGAACCATGGCCAAGACCAACCCGCTCCAGTTCGTCCAGCAGGTCCGCTCCGAGGTCTCGAAGGTCGTCTGGCCCAATCGTCGCGAGGTCGGGATCACCTCGGTCATGGTCTTCATCATGGCGATGCTGACGGCGCTCTTCTTCTTCTTCGTGGACTGGATGATCCGGATCGGGCTCCAGTCCGTTCTCGGCTTCTTCGGCTGACCTTCGGCCGGAACCCCGGCACGCCTCCGCTCGTTCTCCTCCCGGACACGCACAACAGCGGGCGACCGCCCGCGGCAGTTCATGGAGGACCGAACTCATGCGAACGACACAGACATCGCTTCTCGCACTTGCCACCGCCGCCTTCGCGGCGTCCGGGGTCGTTGCGCAGGAGAGCGGCGACGCGGAGACGCAGGCGCAGACCGACACCAATCAGCAGATGGCTTCGGACGGGCAGGCCGACGTGGGGCGCTTCGGCGACATCGTCGCGCTCGAAGGATGGGCTCTGGAAGACGTCGCGCCCGACGGCTGGAGCGCAAGCAGCCTTCTCGACGAAGACGCCATCGGACCGGCAGGCGACGATATCGGCGAGGTCGAGGATCTGATCTTCGATGAGGACGGCGGTCTCGTGGCGATCATCGCCGAAGTCGGCGGCTTCTGGGACATCGGGGACACGCATGTGAGCATCCCGTGGGAAGAGGTCGATTACGCCGGGCCTGGCGAAGGCGTCGGTCTGCCCGTGACGGAGGAGACGGTCGACACCTACGATCTCTTCGGCAACCCCGACATCCTGCCGCGCGAGCAGATGTCCGAAGAAATCGTGGCCGGAGTCGATGACGCAATGCCGCCGGGCCGGACGTGGCGCGTCAGCGAGTTGATCGGCGACTACGCGCGGCTTCTCTCCGACGGCGAGTGGGTCAATTACGGCTACGTCACCGACGTTCTGGTGCAGGATGGCGAAGTCTCGGCGACGCTGGTGAATGCGTCGGGAACCTACGGCTACGGGATGTACGGTTATCCGTCCTATGCGGCGAGGAACTACGGATGGAATCCCGCGGACTCGTACTACGACATGCCCTACGACGTGGACGAGATCGACGGGCTGCAGCCGGTGGACCGCGCGCAGTACTGACCGCGCGCCGGGCCGGATTGCGAAGAGGACGGCGTCCCGGCGGGCGCCGTTCTGCATCCGCGAAGGGCTGCACTTGCCGGACCGAGTGCCGGTGGCTGCCACACACGATCCATCGTCTGTCCATACGTCAACCGCGGTCCGCGAACGAAAGCGCCTCGAGGCCTTGAATTCGCGCCGAAGGGGCGGTAATAGCCGCGCAACCTTCCGGACAAGGCGTGCACCGATTCGTGTCGCACGCCGCTTTTTGTTCGGCAGAGTGCGGGCGCAAGCCCCGAAAATCACTAGGATAATCCGGCCCCGGCAGGGTTGGTCGAAGGAACGGAACAGGCATGGCGAAGCGGTGGTACTCGGTGAGCGTGCTCTCGAATTTCGAGAAGAAGGTCGCCGAGCAGATCAGACATGCCGTGGCCGACGCAGGACTCGAGGAGCAGATCGAGGAAGTCCTGGTCCCGACCGAGGAAGTCATCGAGATCCGTCGCGGCAAGAAGGTCCCGACGGAGCGGCGGTTCATGCCGGGCTATGTCCTCGTGCGCATGGAGATGTCCGACCAGAGCTATCACCTGATCAACTCGATCAACCGCGTCACCGGGTTTCTCGGTCCCCAGGGCCGCCCGATGCCGATGCGCGACGCCGAGGTGAACCAGATCCTCAACCGCGTCGAAGAGGGAGAAGCCGCGCCGCGGACGCTGATCCTGTTCGAGACGGGCGAGAAGGTGAAGGTGATCGACGGGCCGTTCGAAGGGTTCGACGGCATGGTCGAGGAAGTCGACGAGGACAACCAGCGCCTCAAGGTGATGGTGTCGATCTTCGGCCGGGCGACCCCGGTCGAACTGGAATTCACTCAGGTCTCCAAGGAAACCTGAGTGCCCAACGTGGGAGGCGAGCCGGGCGCGCCCGGCGGACCGCACCACGTCAACCGAAGCCCAGCCGACGCGTCGGCGGGGTGTTGAGAAGAGGAGAGGCCGCATGGCCAAGAAGATTGCAGGCACGATGAAGCTGCAGATCAAGGCCGGGCAGGCGAATCCGTCGCCGCCGGTCGGTCCTGCGCTGGGTCAGCGCGGGATCAACATCATGGAATTCTGCAAGGCGTTCAACGCCAAGACGCAGGACATGGAGCCCGGTGCGCCGTGCCCGACCGTCATCACCTATTACCAGGACAAGTCCTTCGCCATGGAGATCAAGACGCCGCCCGCGTCCCATTATCTCAAGAAGGCGGCAGGGCTGAAGCCGGTCGGCAAGCGGAACCGTCCGAAGGGCGCGACCTTGCCCGGCCGCGAAACGGTGGCCACGGTCACCGCCGCCCAGCTGCGCGAGATCGCTGAGGCCAAGATGGAAGACCTCAGCGCGACCGACGTCGAGGCGGCGATGCAGATCATCCTCGGCTCGGCGAAGTCGATGGGCATCGAGGTGAAAGGGTAAGGCGATGGCAAAGCTTGGAAAACGGACCCGCTCCGCCCGCGAGGCATTCGCCGGCAAGGACGATGTCTCGGTCGAGGACGCCGTAAAGCTCGTCAAGGGCGCGGCCACGGCGAAATTCGACGAGACGGTGGAGGTGTCGATGAACCTCGGCGTCGATCCGCGCCACGCCGACCAGATGGTCCGCGGCTCGGTCACGCTGCCGAACGGCACCGGCCGGACGGTCCGCGTGGCGGTCTTCGCCCGTGGCGCCAAGGCCGACGAGGCGAAGGAAGCCGGCGCCGACATCGTGGGCGCCGAAGACCTGATGGAAACCATCCAGGGCGGCAAGATCGACTTCGATCGCTGCATCGCGACGCCGGACATGATGCCGATCGTCGGCCGTCTGGGCAAGGTGCTCGGACCGCGCAACCTGATGCCGAACCCCAAGGTCGGCACGGTGACGATGGACGTGGCCGACGCGGTCAAGGCCGCGAAGGGCGGGCAGGTCCAGTTCAAGGCCGAGAAGGCCGGCGTCGTCCATGCCGGCGTGGGAAAGGTGTCCTTCGACGAGACGAAGCTCATCGAGAACGTCAAGGCCTTCGTCGATGCGGTGAACAAGGCGAAGCCTACGGGCGCGAAGGGGACCTACATGAAGAAGGTCTCGCTGTCGTCCACCATGGGCCCGGGCGTGTCGGTCGACGTGTCGTCGGCCACGGGCAACGCCTGACGAGATTTGCTCCGGACCTCGGTCCGGGGCGGATGGCGGGGCGGAGACGCCCCGTCCTGTCCGAGACGGAGGGCAGGGGGAAACCCCCGCTAAGTCCTTCCCGAGACGGGGAACGAGACGTTTTCGACCGGGGAGATCCTCGGGCGATCTTGGCCTCGGGACCCGATACGGACCCGAAGGCCCCGGTTCTCCGGGGTGAAACTGAGCCGGGGGTTCGCCCCCAGACTGGAGTGAAACTGTGGATAGAGCCCAGAAAGAGAAAGTGGTCGACGAACTCGGCCAGATCTTCGAAAGCTCTGGCGTCGTGGTGGTTGCCCACTACGCGGGTCTCACGGTTGCCGAGATGCAGGACCTGCGCGCGCGCATGCGTGAAGAAGGTGGGTCCGTCCGCGTCGCCAAGAACAGGCTCGCCAAGATTGCCCTCGAGGGAACGCCGGTCTCTTCGATCGCCGACCTTCTGTCGGGCATGACCGTTCTCGTCTATTCCGAAGACCCAGTGGCCGCGGCCAGGGTCGCGGACAAGTACGCCAAGGACAACGACAAGTTCGTCGTCCTGGGGGGTGCGATGGGCGAGACGGCGCTGGATCAGGCTGGTGTCAAGGCTGTCGCCGCCATGCCGTCGCGGGAGGAGCTCATCGCTTCGATCGTCGGCTGCATCGGGGCGCCTGCTGCCAACATCGCCGGGGCCATTGGCGCACCTGCTTCGAACATCGCGGGCATCCTCTCGACCATCGAGGAGCGCCGCGAGGCTGCTTGAGCAACGGAATGAACCCGCGTGGGGGGTTGAATGCCTCGCGTTGGAACACAATCTAGCAAACGGAAGACAGAAATGGCTGATCTTAAGAAACTTGCCGAAGAGATCGTGGGTCTCACGCTTCTCGAGGCCCAGGAACTGAAAACCATCCTCAAGGACGAATACGGCATCGAACCCGCCGCCGGTGGCGCGGTGATGATGGCCGGCCCGGCTGGCGGAGAGGCCGGTGAAGCCGCCGAGGAACAGACCGAATTCGACGTCGTTCTGAAGAACGCGGGTGCCCAGAAGATCAACGTGATCAAGGAAGTCCGCGCGATCACCGGCCTCGGCCTCAAGGAAGCCAAGGACCTCGTCGAGGCCGGCGGCAAGGTCAAGGAAGGCGTGTCCAAGGACGAAGCCGAAGACATCAAGAAGAAGCTCACCGACGCCGGTGCAGAGGTCGACCTCGCCTGAGGACGACCGGCGCGAAAGCGCCTCATGGACATGGCTGGGTCCGGACTTTCCGGGCCCAGCCGTCCGCGTCTCAGACAGGGCCCGGTGCCCGGACCCTGTCTAAGGTGCGGTTCATGGATCGGGCGGCCGCCTGTGGGAAGGTGGCCAGGTATGGATCCGAACCCCCTGTTTCGAGGGCGCATCGCCGGACCCCGACGGCGGATGCGGCTGCGAACAAAAAAAGGTGATGACGCGCATGGCTTCGACCTACCTTGGCCAGAAACGACTCCGCAAATACTACGGCAAGATCCGCGAAGTGCTCGAGATGCCGAACCTCATCGAGGTTCAGAAGTCGAGCTACGACCTGTTTCTCGACTCCGGCGACGGGCCCGAACCCGCCGATGGAGAGGGCATCAAGGGCGTCTTCCAATCGGTCTTCCCGATCAAGGACTTCAACGAGACCGCCGTCCTCGAATTCGTCAAGTACGAACTCGAGCGGCCCAAGTACGACGTCGAGGAGTGCCAGCAGCGCGACATGACCTACGCCGCGCCGCTGAAGGTCACGCTGCGCCTCATCGTCTTCGATGTCGACGAGGATACCGGCGCGAAGTCGGTGAAGGACATCAAGGAGCAGGACGTGTTCATGGGCGACATGCCGCTCATGACGCCGAACGGCACGTTCATCGTGAACGGCACCGAGCGTGTGATCGTCTCCCAGATGCACCGGTCTCCGGGCGTGTTCTTCGACCATGACAAGGGCAAGACGCATGCCTCGGGCAAGCTGCTCTTCGCCTGCCGCATCATTCCCTACCGCGGCTCATGGCTCGACTTCGAATTCGACGCCAAGGATCTCGTCTTCGCGCGCATCGACCGCCGCCGGAAGCTTCCGGTGACGACGCTGCTTTATGCGCTCGGCCTGGACCAGGAAGGCATCATGGATGCCTACTACGAAACCGTCACCTACAAGCTCAAGAAGAACAAGGGCTGGGTCACCACGTTCTTCCCCGAGCGGATCCGCGGTACCCGTCCCGCCTTCGACATCGTCGACGCCAAGACGGGCGAGGTCGTGGCCGAGGCCGGCAAGAAGGTCACGCCGCGCGCGGTCAAGAAGCTGATCGACGAAGGCAACGTCTCGGAGATTCTCGTGCCCTTCGACCAGATCGTCGGACGCTTCGTCTCCAAGGACATCATCAACGAGGAAACCGGCGCGATCTACGTCGAGGCCGGTGACGAACTCACCTGGGAAACCGACAAGGAGGGCGCCGTGACGGGCGGCACCCTGAAGGAGCTCGTCGACGCAGGCTTCACCGAGATCCCGGTTCTCGACGTCGACAACGTCACGGTCGGCCCGTACATCCGCAACACGATGGCGGCGGACAAGAACATGGGCCGTGACACCGCGCTCATGGACATCTACCGCGTCATGCGTCCGGGCGAGCCGCCGACGGTCGACGCCGCCTCGGCGCTTTTCGACACCCTGTTCTTCGACTCCGAGCGCTACGATCTTTCCGCGGTCGGCCGCGTGAAGATGAACATGCGTCTCGACCTCGACGCCGAGGACACGGTGCGCACGCTCCGCAAGGAGGACATCGTCGCCTGCATCAAGGCGCTGGTCGAGCTTCGCGACGGCAAGGGCGAGATCGACGACATCGACCACCTCGGCAACCGCCGGGTGCGCTCGGTCGGCGAATTGATGGAGAACCAGTACCGCGTCGGCCTGCTTCGCATGGAGCGGGCGATCAAGGAGCGGATGTCGTCGGTCGAGATCGACACGGTGATGCCGCAGGATCTGATCAACGCGAAACCGGCTGCCGCCGCGGTGCGCGAATTCTTCGGCTCCTCGCAGCTCAGCCAGTTCATGGACCAGACCAACCCGCTCTCGGAAGTGACGCACAAGCGCCGTCTCTCCGCGCTGGGCCCGGGCGGCCTGACGCGGGAGCGCGCGGGCTTCGAGGTTCGCGACGTGCACCCGACCCACTACGGCCGGATGTGCCCGATCGAGACGCCGGAAGGTCCGAACATCGGCCTCATCAACTCGCTGGCCACCTTCGCGCGCGTGAACAAGTACGGCTTCATCGAGACGCCCTACCGCCGCGTCAAGGAAGGTCAGGTGAGCGACGAGGTCGTCTACATGTCGGCGACCGAGGAGATGCGGCACGTGGTGGCGCAGGCCAACGCGCAGCTCGACGACAAGGGCAGGTTCAAGAACGAACTCGTCTCGACCCGTCAATCGGGCGAATACACACTGGCACCGAACGAGCATGTCGACCTGATCGACGTCTCGCCGAAGCAGCTCGTGTCCGTCGCGGCCTCGCTGATCCCGTTCCTCGAGAACGATGACGCGAACCGCGCGCTCATGGGCTCGAACATGCAGCGTCAGGCCGTTCCGCTTCTTCAGGCCGAAGCGCCCTTCGTCGGCACCGGGATCGAGGGCGTGGTCGCCCGCGACTCCGGCGCGTCGATCATGGCGCGCCGCGCGGGCATCATCGACCAGGTGGATGCGCAGCGGATCGTCGTGCGCGTGACGGCCGATCTCGAGCCTGGCGACCCGGGCGTCGACATCTACCGTCTGCGCAAGTTCCAGCGGTCGAACCAGAACACCTGCATCAATCAGCGTCCGCTGGTGAAGGTGGGCGACACCGTGGGCAAGAGCGAGGTCATCGCGGACGGTCCGTCGACCGACATTGGGGAACTCGCCCTTGGCAAGAACGTGGTCGTCGCGTTCATGCCGTGGAACGGCTACAACTACGAGGACTCGATCCTGATCTCCGAGCGCATCGTGCGCGACGACGTCTTCACCTCGATCCACATCGAGGAATTCGAGGTCGCCGCCCGCGACACCAAGCTCGGACCGGAAGAGATCACCCGCGACATCCCCAACGTCGGCGAGGAAGCGCTGCGCAACCTCGACGAGGCGGGCATCGTCTATATCGGCGCCGAAGTGGGTCCGGGCGACATTCTCGTGGGCAAGATCACGCCGAAGGGCGAAAGCCCGATGACGCCCGAGGAGAAACTGCTCCGCGCGATCTTCGGTGAAAAGGCCTCGGACGTGCGCGACACGTCGCTCAGGCTCCCGCCGGGCGATTACGGCACGATCGTCGAGGTGCGGGTCTTCAACCGCCACGGCGTCGAGAAGGACGAACGGGCGCTCCAGATCGAGCGCGAGGAGGTCGAGCGTCTGGCCCGCGACCGGGACGACGAACTCGCGATCCTCGAGCGCAACATCTACGCGCGTCTCAAGTCCATGGTCCTCGGCAAGACCGCCGTGAAGGGTCCCAAGGGCGTCAAGGCCGGCTCGGAGATCACCGAAGAGCTTCTCGAAAGCCTCTCCCGCGGCCAGTGGTGGCAGCTCGCGCTCGGCGAGGAAGCCGAGGCGCAGGCGATCGAAGCGCTCAACGGCCAGTACGAGGCGCAGAAGCGCGCCCTCGACCACCGCTTCGAGGACAAGGTCGAAAAGGTCCGCCGCGGCGACGATCTGCCTCCGGGCGTCATGAAGATGGTCAAGGTCTTCGTGGCGGTGAAGCGCAAGCTTCAGCCCGGCGACAAGATGGCCGGACGTCACGGCAACAAGGGCGTCGTCTCCAAGGTGGTCCCGATCGAGGACATGCCGTTCCTGCAGGACGGCACCACCGTCGATCTGGTGCTCAACCCGCTCGGCGTGCCATCGCGCATGAACGTGGGCCAGATCCTCGAGACGCACATGGGCTGGGCCGCGCGCGGTCTCGGCATCAAGGTCGAGGAGGCGCTTCACGAGTACAGGCGCTCGGGCGACATGACACCTGTGCGCGACGCCATGAAGATTGCCTATGGCGACGACGTCTACGAGGAAGGCATCAAGGGCATGGCAGAGGGCGCGCTGATCGAGGCGGCCTCGAACGTGACCCGCGGCGTGCCGATCGCGACGCCGGTCTTCGACGGCGCCAAGGAAGGTGATGTCGACGACGCGCTGGTGCGTGCCGGTTTCGACACCTCGGGCCAGTCGGTGCTCTACGACGGCCGGAGCGGGGAGCAGTTCTCGCGAAAGGTCACTGTCGGGATCAAGTACCTCCTGAAGCTCCACCACCTCGTGGACGACAAGATCCACGCGCGCTCGACCGGGCCCTACAGCCTCGTCACGCAGCAGCCTCTGGGTGGCAAGGCCCAGTTCGGCGGCCAGCGCTTCGGGGAGATGGAGGTCTGGGCGCTCGAGGCCTACGGCGCGGCCTACACGCTGCAGGAGATGCTGACCGTCAAGTCGGACGACGTGGCGGGCCGGACCAAGGTCTACGAGTCCATTGTCAAGGGCGAGGACAACTTCGAGGCCGGCGTGCCGGAGAGCTTCAACGTTCTGGTCAAGGAAGTCCGGGGCCTCGGCCTCAACATGGAACTCCTGGATGCGGAGGACGAGTGAGGGCGGTCACGCCCTCCTCAATCCCACTGAATTACAAGGACGCACGATGAACCAGGAACTCACCACGAACCCGTTCAACCCGCTGGCCGCTCCCAAGACGTTCGACGAGATCAAGATCTCGCTGGCGTCGCCGGAGCGGATTCTCAGCTGGTCCTACGGGGAGATCAAGAAGCCGGAAACGATCAACTACCGCACGTTCAAGCCCGAGCGTGACGGCCTGTTCTGCGCCCGGATCTTCGGGCCGATCAAGGACTACGAGTGCCTCTGCGGCAAGTACAAGCGCATGAAGTATCGCGGCGTCGTCTGCGAGAAGTGCGGCGTCGAGGTGACGCTCCAGAAGGTGCGCCGCGAGCGGATGGGCCATATCGAGCTCGCCGCGCCCGTCGCTCACATCTGGTTCCTGAAGTCGCTTCCCTCCCGCGTCGGCCTCATGCTCGACATGACGCTGCGTGATCTCGAGCGGATCCTCTACTTCGAGAACTACGTCGTCATCGAGCCGGGCCTCACCGACCTCACCTATGGCCAGCTGATGACCGAGGAGGAATACCTCGACGCGCAGGACCAGTACGGCATGGACGCCTTCACGGCGAACATCGGCGCCGAGGCGGTCCGGGAAATGCTCGCCGCGATCGACCTCGAGGCCGAGGCCGAGCAGTTGCGCGCGGACCTCGCCGAGGCCACCGGCGAACTGAAGCCCAAGAAGATCATCAAGCGGCTCAAGATCGTCGAGTCCTTCCTCGAGTCGGGCAACCGGCCCGAATGGATGGTGCTGACCGTGATTCCGGTTATCCCGCCGGAACTGCGCCCGCTCGTCCCGCTCGACGGCGGTCGCTTCGCGACGTCGGACCTCAACGACCTCTACCGCCGCGTGATCAACCGGAACAACCGTCTCAAGCGGCTGATCGAGCTGCGGGCGCCCGACATCATCATCCGCAATGAAAAGCGGATGCTGCAGGAATCGGTCGACGCGCTGTTCGACAACGGCCGCCGCGGCCGCGTCATCACCGGCGCGAACAAGCGTCCGCTGAAGTCGCTCTCCGACATGCTCAAGGGCAAGCAGGGCCGCTTCCGTCAGAACCTGCTCGGCAAGCGGGTCGACTTCTCGGGCCGGTCTGTCATCGTGACCGGTCCCGAACTCAAGCTGCACCAGTGCGGCCTGCCCAAGAAGATGGCGCTCGAACTCTTCAAGCCGTTCATCTACTCCCGGCTCGAGGCGAAAGGCCTGTCATCCACCGTCAAGCAGGCGAAGAAGCTGGTCGAAAAGGAACGTCCCGAGGTCTGGGACATCCTCGACGAGGTGATCCGCGAGCACCCGGTGCTGCTGAACCGCGCGCCGACCCTGCACCGTCTGGGCATTCAGGCGTTCGAGCCAATCCTGATCGAGGGCAAGGCGATCCAGCTTCACCCGCTGGTCTGCGCCGCGTTCAACGCCGACTTCGACGGCGACCAGATGGCGGTCCACGTGCCGTTGTCGCTCGAGGCGCAACTCGAGGCGCGCGTCCTGATGATGTCGACGAACAACGTGCTGTCGCCGGCGAACGGCGCGCCGATCATCGTGCCGTCGCAGGACATGATCCTCGGCCTCTACTATACCTCGATGATGCGCGAGGGGATGAAGGGCGAGGGCATGATGTTCTCGACGCCCGAGGAAGTCGAACACGCGCTGAACGCGGGCGAGGTCCATCTGCACACGAAGATCATCGCGCGCGTCAAGCAGATCGACGAGGAAGGTCAGGAAGTCTGGCAGCGCTTCGAGACGACGCCCGGCCGGGTCCGGCTCGGCGCGCTTCTGCCGCTGAACGCCAAGGCGCCGTTCGAGCTGGTCAACCGGCTCCTCCGCAAGAAGGAGGTGCAGCAGGTCATCGACACCGTCTACCGCTACTGCGGCCAGAAGGAGTCGGTCATCTTCTGCGACCAGATCATGGGCCTCGGTTTCCGCGAAGCGTTCAAGGCGGGCATTTCGTTCGGCAAGGACGACATGGTCATCCCGGACCGCAAGTGGACCATCGTCAACACGACCCGCGACCAGGTCAAGGAGTTCGAACAGCAGTACATGGACGGCCTGATCACTCAGGGCGAGAAGTACAACAAGGTGGTCGACTCCTGGTCGAAGTGCTCCGACGAAGTCGCCTCGGCGATGATGGAAGAGATCTCCGCCGTCCGGAAGGACGACACCGGCGCCGAGATGGAGCCGAACTCGGTCTACATGATGTCCCACTCGGGCGCCCGGGGCTCGCCGGCGCAGATGAAGCAGCTGGGCGGCATGCGGGGCCTCATGGCCAAGCCGTCGGGCGAGATCATCGAGACGCCGATCATCTCCAACTTCAAGGAAGGCCTGACGGTGCTCGAGTACTTCAACTCGACCCACGGCGCCCGGAAGGGTCTGGCCGACACCGCGCTCAAGACGGCGAACTCGGGCTACCTGACCCGCCGTCTCGTCGACGTGGCGCAGGACTGCATCGTGCGGAGCCATGACTGCGGCACCGATCTCGCGATCACCGCAGAACCCGCCGTCAACGACGGTGAGATCGTGGCGTCGCTCGGAGAGCGTGTGCTCGGCCGCGTCGCCGCGGAGGACGTTCTGAACCCCGGCACCGACGAGGTGATCGTGGCCCGGAACGAACTCATCGACGAGCGGAAGGCGGACATGATCGAGACGGCGGACGTCGCGTCCGTCCGGATCCGGTCGCCGCTGACCTGCGAGGCGGAGGAGGGCGTCTGCGCCATGTGCTACGGTCGTGACCTGGCGCGCGGCACGATGGTGAACACCGGCGAGGCCGTCGGCATCATCGCGGCGCAGTCGATCGGCGAGCCCGGCACGCAGCTGACGATGCGGACCTTCCACATCGGCGGCATCGCGCAGGGCGCGCAGCAGTCGTTCCTCGAAGCGTCGCAGCCCGGCAAGATCGAGTTCCGCAACCCCAACCTCCTCAAGAACGCCGCCGGCGATCAGGTGGTGATGGGCCGGAACATGCAGATCGCCATCATCGACGAGAACGGGGTGGAGCGGGCGAGCCACAAGATCGGCTACGGCACCAAGGTCTTCGTGACCGATGGTCAGGATGTGAAGCGGGGCGACAAGCTCTTCGAATGGGACCCCTACACGCTTCCGATCATTGCCGAGAAGGCCGGCACGGCGAAGTTCGTCGATCTCATCTCCGGCGTCTCGGTCCGCGAGGATACCGACGATGCGACCGGCATGACGCAGAAGATCGTGTCCGACTGGCGCACCGCGCCCAAGGGCAACGAATTGAAGCCGGAGATCATCATCGTCGGCGAGGATGGAGAACCGGTCCGGAACGAGCAGGGCAATCCGGTCACCTACACGATGTCGGTGGACGCGATCCTGTCGGTCGAGGAAGGTGCGCTGGTGCAGGCCGGCGACGTTGTCGCGCGGATTCCGCGGGAAGGCGCCAAGACGAAGGACATCACCGGCGGTCTGCCGCGGGTGGCGGAACTCTTCGAGGCGCGCCGTCCCAAGGACCACGCGATCATCGCCGAGATCGACGGCTACGTGAAGTTCGGGCGCGACTACAAGAACAAGCGCCGGATCACGATCGAACCCGCCGACGAGTCCTTCGAGCCCGTCGAGTACATGGTGCCCAAGGGCAAGCACATCCCGGTGGCCGAAGGCGACTTCGTCCAGAAGGGTGACTACATCATGGACGGGAACCCCGCGCCGCACGACATCCTGCGGATCATGGGGATCGAGGCGCTGGCCGACTACCTCATCGACGAGGTGCAGGACGTCTACCGGCTCCAGGGCGTGAAGATCAACGACAAGCATATCGAGGTGATCGTCCGCCAGATGCTTCAGAAGTGGGAGATCCTCGACAGCGGGGAGACAACGCTTCTCAAGGGTGAGCATGTCGACAAGGCCGAATTCGACGCGGCCAACGAAAAGGCGATCTCCAAGGGCGGTCGTCCGGCCCAGGGCGAGCCGATCCTTCTGGGGATCACCAAGGCCTCGCTCCAGACCCGGTCGTTCATCTCCGCGGCGTCGTTCCAGGAGACCACGCGGGTCCTCACCGAGGCCTCGGTTCAGGGCAAGCGCGACAAGCTAGTCGGTCTCAAGGAAAACGTCATCGTCGGGCGCCTGATCCCGGCGGGGACGGGTGGGGCGACCCAGCGCGTCCGACGCGTCGCGGCCGAGCGTGACCTGGCCGTTCTCGAGGCGGCGCGCGCCGAGGCGGAAGCAGCGGCCGCGCTCGCGGCGCCGGAAGAGACGTTCGTCGGCGAAGAGATCGACGCCGATCTCGTCGACACGCCGGAGAGCCGCGACTGATCGCGGCGTGCGCGAGTGATAGGGGCCCCCGCTTCGGCGGGGGCCTTTCTTTTGCGACACCGTCGAGCTGAGGATTGAAGGGAGCGGCAGCGGCCATGCGCGCAAATCCCGCTTCGCAGCGGGGCAGAAGCATCCGCCCACCCGCGAGTTCCGAATCCGCTTTTCGCCATGCGCGGCCACTGCTAGGCGAGCCGCATGACATCCCCCTCCGACAACACGCGCGGCGCGCTTCTGATGATGGCCTCGATGGCCGCGTTCACGCTCAATGACGCCTGCATGAAGGCGGTCGGGCAGGATCTGCCGTTCTTTCAGGCGGTCTTTCTGCGCGGGATGGCGACCACGGTGCTTCTCGTCCTGCTCGCGCACGTGATGGGCGGTTTGCGCTTTGATCTCTCTCCGCGCGACAAGGGGATAGTCGCCATCCGCTCCGTCGCCGAGGTCGGTGCGGCGTTCTTCTTCATCACGGCGCTGTTCAACATGCCGATCGCCAATGCTACCGCGATCATCCAGACCATCCCGCTCTCGGTCACGCTCGCCGGAGCGCTGTTCTTCCGCGAGCCCCTCGGCTGGCGCCGCTTCACCGCGATCCTCGTGGGGTTCGCCGGGGTCCTCCTGATCGTGCGCCCGGGAACCGAGGGCTTCACGATCTACTCCGTCTACGCGCTCGTCTCGGTGCTGTTCGTCACGATCCGCGATCTCGCCACGCGGCGGCTCTCGCGCGAGGTGCCGTCGCTCACGGTCGCCGTCAGCGCGGCGGCGGGGGTCGCGCTCTTCGGCGCGATCGGCAGTCTCGGGACCACCTGGGCGCCGGTGACGCCCCAGCATGCGGCGCTCCTCGCGGGGGCCACGATTTTCGTCATCGGCGGCTATCTCTTTTCGGTGATGGTGATGCGGGTGGGCGATCTGAGCCTCGTCGCGCCGTTCCGCTACACCAGCCTGATCTGGGCGCTGCTCCTGGGGCTCTTCATCTTCGGCGACTGGCCATCGGTCCTCACCCTGATCGGCGCGTCGGTCATCGCGGGGACGGGCATCTACACGCTCCTGCGGGAGCGGCATCTGCGGCGCCGCGCCGTCATGCCGCTCAGAATGCGTTGACAGGGCCGGGATGCTGTTGACACCCCATCCGACTCCCCGTATATCGCGCGCACTCGGGCGACACGGGAGTTCTCCCACGCCTGTCACAGAACTGTAGTGGTCACGATCCGGCTCTTGGGCCCGATCCTCTGGAGACCCACCGCGTTGCGCCCGCGATCGGGGCGCATTGCGGTTTTTTGCGCTTTGCGGACGCGTGAGGCGCGCCGTCGACGAGCCGGGGTCGCGCGCCCCACTGAAAGTTGTTGCAACACGGGGAACGAGACCCAATGCCGACGATCCAGCAGCTGATCCGCAAGCCGCGGCAGCCGAAAGTGAAACGCTCCAAGTCGCTGCACCTCGAAGGGTGCCCGCAGAAACGGGGCGTCTGCACCCGCGTCTACACCACGACGCCGAAGAAGCCGAACTCGGCCATGCGGAAGGTCGCCAAGGTGCGCCTGACCAACGGTTTCGAGGTAATCAGCTACATTCCGGGCGAGTCCCACAACCTCCAGGAGCACTCGGTGGTGCTGATCCGCGGCGGTCGTGTGAAGGACCTTCCCGGCGTCCGTTATCATATCCTTCGCGGCGTGCTCGACACGCAGGGCGTCAAGGATCGTAAGCAGCGCCGTTCGAAATACGGCGCCAAGCGTCCGAAGTAAGGAGAGACGTCAATGTCCCGCCGTCACGCTGCCGAAAAGCGCGAAGTTCTCCCCGATGCCAAGTATGGCGACCGGGTTCTGACGAAGTTCATGAACAACCTGATGGTCGACGGGAAGAAGTCCGTCGCCGAGCGGATCGTCTACAACGCGTTCGAGCGCGTCGAGGGTCGCCTGAAGAAGGCGCCGGTCGAAGTGTTCCACGAGGCGCTCGACAACATCAAGCCGTCGGTCGAGGTCCGCTCCCGCCGGGTCGGTGGCGCCACCTATCAGGTGCCGGTCGAAGTCCGCCCGGAGCGCCGCGAGGCGCTGGCGATCCGCTGGCTCATCGATGCGTCCAAGAAGCGCAACGAGAACACCATGGAGGAACGCCTCGCGGGCGAGCTGGTCGACGCGGTTAACGGCCGCGGCACCGCCGTGAAGAAGCGCGAGGACACCCACAAGATGGCCGACGCCAACAAGGCGTTCAGCCACTACCGCTGGTAACCATCATTTCAGCCTGAGGACGAGACCAATGGCACGCGACTACCCGCTTCAGCGCTACCGGAACTTCGGGATCATGGCGCATATCGACGCCGGCAAGACCACGACGACCGAGCGCATCCTCTTCTACACCGGCCGGTCTCACAAGATCGGCGAAGTCCACGATGGCGCCGCCACCATGGACTGGATGGAGCAGGAGCAGGAGCGCGGGATCACCATCACGTCGGCCGCGACGACCACTTTCTGGCAGCGCCAGGACGACCCGACGCCGGAAGGCACCTCGGACACGAAGTACCGCTTCAACATCATCGACACGCCCGGCCACGTGGACTTCACCATCGAGGTGGAGCGCTCGCTTGCCGTGCTCGACGGCGCCGTCGCGCTTCTCGACGCCAACGCCGGTGTCGAGCCGCAGACCGAGACCGTCTGGCGTCAGGCCGACCGCTACAAGGTTCCGCGGATCGTCTTCGTCAACAAGATGGACAAGATCGGCGCGGACTTCTTCAACTGCGTCAAGATGATCAAGGACCGCACGGGCGCCACGCCCGCGCCGATCGCGCTGCCGATCGGGGCGGAAGACAAGCTCGAGGGCATCATCGACCTCATCACGATGGAAGAATGGACCTGGAAGGGCGAGGATCTCGGCGCCTCCTGGACCCGTCAGCCCGTCCGCGACGACCTCAAGGCCGAGGCCGAGGAGTGGCGCGGCAAGCTCATCGAACTCGCCGTGGAGCAGGACGACGACGCGATGATGGCCTATCTCGAGGGCGAGGAGCCCGACGTGGACACGCTTCGCAAGCTGATCCGCAAGGGCACGCTGTCGCTGTCGTTCATGCCGGTCACCGCGGGATCAGCCTTCAAGAACAAAGGCGTCCAGCCGCTTCTCAACTCGGTCATCGACTTCCTGCCGTCGCCGCTCGACGTGCCCGCCTACATGGGTTTCGAGCCCGGCGACGAGACCGAGACCCGGAACCTCCCCCGGTCGGCCGACGATCAGCAGCCGTTCTCTGGCTTGGCGTTCAAGATCATGAACGACCCTTTCATGGGCACGCTCACCTTCACCCGGATCTACTCGGGCACGATGAAGAAGGGCGACCAGCTGCTGAACTCGACCAAGAACAAGAAGGAGCGCATCGGCCGCATGGTCATGATGCACGCCAACAAGCAGGAAGAGATCACCGAGGCGTTCGCCGGTGACATCATCGCGCTGGCGGGCCTCAAGGACACCACGACGGGCGACACGCTCTGCGACCCGAACAAGCCCGTGGTTCTCGAGACCATGACCTTCCCCGATCCGGTCATCGAGATCGCGGTCGAGCCGAAGACGAAGGCTGACCAGGAGAAGATGTCCCAGGGCCTTCAGCGTCTCGCGGCCGAGGATCCGTCCTTCCGCGTGGAGACCGACATCGAGTCGGGCCAGACGATCATGAAGGGCATGGGCGAGCTTCACCTCGACATCCTGATCGACCGCCTCAAGCGCGAGTTCAAGGTCGAGGCGAACATCGGCGCGCCGCAGGTGGCCTACCGCGAAACGATCTCCCACGAGATCGAGCACACCTACACGCACAAGAAGCAGTCCGGCGGCTCGGGCCAGTTCGCCGAGGTCAAGCTCGTGATCTCTCCGACCGAGCCAGGCGAGGGGTATACGTTCGAAAGCCGCATCGTCGGCGGCGCGGTTCCGAAGGAATACGTGCCGGGCGTCGAGAAGGGCATCCAGTCGGTCACCGACTCCGGTCCGCTCGCCGGCTTCCCGGTGATCGACTTCAAGGTCGCTCTGGCGGACGGCAAGTACCACGACGTGGACTCGTCGGTCCTCGCCTTCGAGATCGCCTCGCGGATGTGCATGCGCGAAGGCCTGCGGAAGGCCGGCGCGAAGCTTCTCGAGCCGATCATGAGGGTCGAGGTGGTGACGCCCGAGGAATACACGGGCTCCATCATCGGCGACCTCACGTCGCGCCGGGGGCAGGTGCAGGGGCAGGACACGCGCGGCAACGCCAACGTCATCAGCGCCTTCGTGCCGCTCGCCAACATGTTCGGCTACATCAACAACCTGCGCTCGATGTCCTCGGGCCGCGCGCAGTTCACGATGCAGTTCGACCATTACGAGCCGGTTCCGCAGAACATCAGCGAAGAGATCCAGGCGAAGTACGCGTAAGCGTCCGCCGGCGAACACAAGGAGGCCATCATGGCAAAGGCAAAGTTTGAACGGACGAAACCGCACGTGAACGTCGGGACGATCGGTCACGTCGACCACGGCAAGACGACGCTGACGGCGGCGATCACGAAGTACTTCGGCGACTTCAAGGCGTACGACGCGATCGACGCGGCG
>Ga0102943_1000902_pt1 | contig 19029 bp, 19 predicted proteins | sample SalPonC_black_MG_FD_78174 | JGI IMG/M metagenome (GOLD analysis project Ga0102943, IMG submission 78174) | Salt pond soil microbial communities from South San Francisco under conditions of wetland restoration - Salt Pond MetaG... | ecosystem: Environmental > Aquatic > Marine > Intertidal zone >...
ACCGAATGTTCGTTGTTGTCCACATGGGGGGTCATGGGCACCACCGACGAGATTTTACCCCCTTTTGCCACAGACGGGGTCATGAAAATGGACAGGTGGCTGTTCCGGGTGAACTCACCGCTGCCCCCCACACCGTTTACCACATGGGTGCCGAACACATGGGAGGAATTTACATTGCCGTATATGTCCATTTCCAGGGCCGTATTCATGGCAATCACGCCCAGGCGCCGGATAATGCCGGGGTGGTTGGAGATCTCCTGGGGCCGCAGGACGATGCGGCTTCCGAAAAAATCCATGTTGTCCGTGATCCGGGTCAGTTTTTCCGGCACAACGGTCAGGGCTGTGGCAGATGCCCCCAGCAGTTTGCCCTCTGATATCAGATCCACCATGGCATCCTGGAACACCTCGGAATACATGTAAAACGGCGGGATATCAGGGTGATGGCCCAGACCGGCCAGCACGGCATTGGCGGTATTTCCCACGCCGGCCTGAAATGGGAAGAATTGTTCGGGGATCCGGCCGGCCTGTTTTTCTTCCAGCAGAAACCGGATCACATGGTCTGCGATTTTCCGGAACCCAGGATCTTCTGCGCTGAAAGCCGCCACCTGGTCCGGTTCGTCGTTCTCAACGATGCCCACCACCTTTTCAGGATCCACCTGGGCATAGGGCCACCCGATCCTGGTAAGCGGCGTGTGCACATTGATGGGGGACCGCCGGGGAGGTGGGGGAATTATGAAAATATCCGCCAGCTCTCTCAGCCGGTGGGAGTGGTGATGGTTGATCTCGATGATCACTTTGTCCGCGCAGGCCAGCCAGGTGGGGGAGGCCCCTATGGAAGTGGTCAGGTACACCCGCCCGTCCGGAGTGATCTCCGTAGCTTCCACCACGGCCACATCAATTTTTCCGAAAAAACCGGCACTCACGGTCTGGGCAAGATGGGACAGGTGCATGTCCACATATTCCACTTCCTGCCGGTTGATCTGGTCCCGCAGTTCACGTCCTCCCTGATAAGGGGCACGCCACTGAATGGCATTGGCCCTTGCCAGATCATTGTCAATGTAATCTCCGGCCGATGCCCCGGTCAGCACCCTGATTCGGAAATCTCTGCCCCGGCTGTGTTCCGCCGCTGCATGTTCGGCCAGCATTCTGGGGACGGCTTTGGCACCGCCGGCAGGGGAAAATCCGGAAAATGCCACAGTATCCCTGTTTTTGATCATTGAAAGCACATGGCCTTTATCCAGAATTTCATATTTTTTCTTGATCATAATTCTGTCCTGACTTGTTTGGTTAAGACATCTGTTTGCATGACATTGTCCTGAGAAAAGAACATAGCAAATTTTATGCCCTTTAACAAAAAATGCCCACCATCCTTCCTTTTTTATTTGGATCGAATATTGCTCAGGAAGGGGTCTGCTATGAAAGGAGATTAAGAAAATGAACCTGTTCAATTCCCCCCTTATTCTGACGGCCACGGCGGCAAAAAAATACGGTGCGAAGGGAAAACATCTCCCTGCGCACCGTTCTGATAAAATCTCCAGCTGTTGAAAAGCTGGTTCAGCTTTTCAGTATCTTTTCCATTTCAAAAAACAGGTCCTGCTCCCGGATAATGCCCACGATTTTTCCCGCTGCTGTCACCAGCAGACGCCGCTCGTTTTCATTGAGCATGCGGTAGGCAGCTTCCATGAGGTTGGCGTTGCCGTCGATAAAGGCGGGCAGCGGAGACATGGCCTCGGTGATCTGTTTCTTTTTTATCTCCTTGATTCCCTGGGTGAACATCCCGGCCCAGAACATGGGGGAATATTCGATACTGTCTGCCAGAAAGGGTTTGGGGGCCGACAGATAAGGGGGCATGAGCATCTCCAGCAGATCTCTGATAGTCAGAATACCTTTGATCTGATCATGACGGTCCACGATGAGAATGGAGCGGTGCCCGGTTTCCATTAAATGTTCCGTGGCCATCTTGGTTTCAAAGGAGGTTCTCAGTTCCAGAATTGCATCCTGGATGGTTTTGGTTTCAGAAATTCTGGTATATTCGGTCACGGGAATCATCACCGCTGTCACCCGCCGCTCCTTGTGGGCCGGCAGTTTGTCGCCCAGATGGCAGGCTTCCTTGATTTTGGCACACAACAGCCCAATGTCACAGGGTTTGTTCAGGTAATCGAAGGCCCCTTCCACCAGGGCATCCCGAGCCGAGGGTCTGGCCCCGTGTCCGGTGAGTATGATCACCGGCAGAACCGGTTTGTTCTTTTTGATCCGGCTCAATGTTTCATGTCCGTCCATACCCGGCATCTTGATATCCAGAACCACCACATCCGGTTGTTGTTCCAGTTTTTCCAGGGCCTGTTCTCCATTCTCCGCCAGAATGACAGCAAACCCTTTTTTCTCCAGAATTTTGCGGGTGGTTTCCCTGAACCGTTTTTCATCATCCACCATCAATACTTTTATCTGATCGGTCATTGAAATGTTCTCCTTATATATGTTTAATTTTTAATAAATGCCAGATGCGCTGAATACACCAGAAAAAACAGCACGATTGTGGAAAGTGCCACAATCACGATGGATTTTTTCCACGACAGGCTGCAGGTATTTTTCAAGCCGGTACATATGAGCCACCATTTCCAGGGTTCGGTAATAAAGACCAGAAACGGCAGCCACGACAAAAAAAGCGTCACCCCGGATGAAAACGCGTAAATGCTGAACACAATGGCAAAAGATGCTTTTTTCCCGGCGATCATCACCATGGCCAGATATCCCAGGGTGGATGAGATCAGTATCATGCCGGCTGCATTGATAAAAAAAATGGGGGCCATGATCAGGACCGGCTGGGAATACGCCCCGGTCAGCAGACTTGCCAGGGCATAGAACAGGCAGCAGATCATCATGAACTCCACTGCCCGGCGGGGCCTTGTTTTTTCCACAAGCTCCCTGAAAAACAGGCCCGGCTCGATCAGCAGCTGAATCAATGCATAGGCATAAAACCGGCCGGCTTGTAAGGCATGGGTGACCATCACTGCGCCCTCCCCTTCGTTGTGGTCCAAAAATCCATAAGCACGTGCGCCACCTTTCTTAGAACAGCTTGATCACGGCACCGGATGCAAGCATGATCAGGGTCATGAAAAAAAAGATCCTGCGTTCGGTCTCTTTGGTGAAATACAGTTTGCCGTCCTTGAACATGGTTTTTTTAATCTGGTTTTGGTTCTGTCGCTTTTCCATTTTTTTTTCTCTCCTTAAATTACTTCTCAAAAAAATCCCTCAGGTCAGGTTATGGCACGTCAGTAAACCGGGCTGACGTGCCGGGTGACCGGATTTCACTATCCGGATCAGAATCCGGGCAGGGTGCCGAAACCCCTGAAGCTCCAGTAAATGCCGGTAAACAGCAGCAGCACCACATTGGCGATAAAAAACATGGGAATACCCACCCTAAGGTAATCTTTGGGCTCCAGGTATCCGCTGGCATATACAATGGCATTGGGCGGAGTTCCGATGATCAGGCAGTAGGCAAACGAGGATGCCACCGCCGTGGCCATGGCCATGAACGGCAGATAGGTGGATCCCGGATGCACCATGCCTGCCATGTTCAAAGCGATGGGGCCAACAGATGCGGCAGCCGGACCGTCTGCCATCAGGTTGGTGAGCACCGATGTCATGCCGTTGCTGACCATGAGCAGGGGCAGGCCGGATTCCATGCCGAACTGGGACAGGAAATCAATGACCGAACGGGCCAGCCAGTAGGCGGCCCCGGTGCTGTCCAGGGTCCGGCCGAAGATGATGGCCCCGGCATACAGCCACACCACCCCCCAGTCCACTTTTTCCTGGTAATCCCGCCAGTTGACCACCCCGGTGATAATATAGGCAATGGCACCGGCCACGGCAATCACCCCGATGCCCAGCCGGATGGGAACGATCCCCATCTGGTAGAACGATTTTTCCGTAAACCACCCGAACACCATGATGACAAAAATGACCAGTGCCCAGATCTGCTGTTTGTTCCAGCCGCCCATTTTATCGATTTCGAATCGCAAATGATCCATGGCCGGAGCCAGGGAAACGATTTTCGGCCGGAACCGCAGGTTGGTGATGAACCAGGTAATGGGAATCATGACCAGCACAAAGGGAAAGCAATAGGTCACCCATTGAAAATACCCGATATCAATACCGAACATATCGGTGAGATAGGTCATCATGATCACGTTTCTGGCACCGCCGGAAGGGGCCCCGGGACCGCCGATGTTACAGGCCATGGCAATGGTGATCATCAGCAGTTTGGCCAGTTCCCTGTCCTCGGGCACCTCGTCGGTGAGGCTGTTCTGATACAAAAGCATGCCGATGGGCAGAAACATGGCTGCCAGAGCATGGTCGGAAATAAAAGATGCCAGCGGCGCGATGATAATAAAAAAGATCAGGGTTATCCACTTGGCGTTGGGCACGGCCAGTTTCTTGAACATGGCCAGGCACACCCGCTTGTCCACGCCGGTTTTGACGAATGCGGCGGCAAACATCAGACTGCCCATGATAAACCAGCAGGCATCGCTCCAGTAGAGCATGGCCACGGCCTCCCGGGACAGCACCCCGGTGAACACATACAGCAGGCCGATGCAGAACGCCACCGCCGGCAGCGGGATACACTCGGTCAGAAAGCACAGGACCACGAACGCGCCCACGGCAACAGCCACCTGGATATGCCAGGCCCCTTTGTCAGCGGCGGCCTTGTCCTTTCCTGTCAGCGCTTCATATTTCAATCCCTTTTTTCTCAGATCCAGGGCACTGTTCATGACGGACAGAAACCGGTCCTCGTCTACATTGTTTTTGATAAAATTATAAGCCAGATCAAAATTCTTCTGGTCGGCATCGATCTTGTTCTTTTTGCACCATTTCAGATCCCGGGCCAGATAACGCCCTTTTTTCAAGGCCCCCATCTGCATGTTGGCTTCCATGATCCTGGCGGTGAGAAGCTGCCACTGGGCCGCATCCACACTCTCCTCGTTGAACAGCTCTCTGGTGATATGGTTCACCACCGCTTTGGGTCCCACCTGGTACTGGGTGCCCACATCCTTCATCCCCTTCGGAGTAGGAATCAGCAGCAGAACCGCCAATGCCAGAACCGGAAAGATAAACACCTTCCAGTTGATATATTTGTCATATCCTGTGACTTTTTTTTCTTTTTTCATGCATCACCCTCCGTTACATCATTTTCAGATTCCAAATCATTATTATGTATCACGGTGTACATTTGTCTCACTGCCGGATGACAAGCCCCTGATCTTATGATCAAGCCGCCGCCGCTTTTCAAATGCCTCATACGCTTTATTCACGATGTCATCGATATCCGCGGGCTTCATCACGTAATCACACGCCCCGAACTGCAGCCCCTCGATGGCGGAATCCATGGTGGCATGGCCGGTGAGAAAAATTACCTCCACCGGCGGATACAGGGTTTTGATGGCCTGCAGGGTCTTGAATCCGTCCATACCCGGCATTTTGATATCCAGAATCACCACATGGATATCATGGATTTTGAGCAGATCCAGGGCCTGGGCTCCGCTTTGGGCCGTGACCACCGCGATTCCCTTTTTTTTTATCAGTTTGGCGGTGGTGAGAAGATACCGTTCCTCATCATCCACCAGCATGAGTTTCATCTTATCCAAAGCACCTCTCCTTGTGGTTCAGAATTTTTTCCAGAATTCAGGTCTTTATCCATCCGGATTCTTTGTTTCTGCCATGGGCAGGGTAATGATAAAGGTGGTGCCTTCATTCACCCGGCTGGTCACATCCATGGTGCCCCCGAAATTTTCGATGATGCCGTAGCAAACGGACAACCCCAGACCCGTGCCTTTTCCCACCGGTTTGGTGGTGAAAAACGGAGAGAAAACTTTTTCAATATTCTCAGGCTGGATACCGGCACCGTTATCTGTGACACGTATCTCGATCCATTTTTCATCCTTTAGCTGTGCCTGGATATCCAGGCGCCCCCCGGCATCCGGATGCTGTTCCATGACCGCGTCAATGGCGTTGTTGAACAGATTGAGCATCACCTGCTGGAACTGGGAGGCATCTCCCATGAACCCGGGCAGGCCTTCGGAAATGCGCTGAAATACGGCAATACCTTCCACACTGGCTTTTTGTTCGATCATCTTGAGAATCTCGGGAATCTCCTCATCAGGATGCAGCAGCTGCACCCGGGTTTCATTCTTACGGCCGAATTTCAATATGGCCCGGGTGATATCTGAACATCTGGACACCTGCAGTTCAATCTGGGACAGAGAATCCTGAATTTCCACAACATCCTCATCATCACGGCCGATTTTGTTTTTTTCAAACATTTCATTAAGTACAGAGACCACCAGGGCGTGCTCACTCCTTATTATCTGCAGCGGATTGTTGATCTCATGGGCAAACCCGGCCGCCATTTCTCCCACCTCTGCCAGCTGGGTGGCCCGGATCAGCTGATTGCCCAGCTCTTTTTTATCCCGGCCCAGCTGCTCCATGCGCATGAACAGTTTTTCCGTCATGAAAAATGACATGCCCACGATGATGGCAATGCCCACTGCCATGATCACCAGGCTGGCATACAGGGCATAGTAAAAAAACCGGAACGCGTCTTTTTTTTTCTGTCTCACCACCAGAAGCCATTCCAGATCCTTGAGCCAGGTGGTGGCATACAGATATTTGACTCCCCGGGGATCGGATTTGAGAAAGGTGTGAATGCTGCTGTCTGACGATGGAAACGCTGAGAATTCCGGATCTTCCTCCATGACATGGATACCGCCGGACCGCCTGCCGGTCTGGGCGATGCCGTTTTTGTTCAGAATGTAGGCCTCTCCGGAAGTGCCGATTCTCACACTGGAAACCAGCCGGTCGAAATACAGTGTGTCGATGGTGGCCCGGAGGACCCAGGCATTCTTTCCATCCCCTTTTTTCACCGCAATGATGAAATGGGGGACATTCCGATACCCCAGGAACACATCGCTGATATACCGGCCTTTTTCCATGACCTCTTTGAACCAGAATTCATCGCTGTAAAGCTTTCCGGTCAACTGGTACTGGCCTGAGTACCTGACATGAAGTCCCCGGGAATCAAACAGTCCCAGGTCTATGAAGGCGCCGGATTTGGTTTTCAGGACCCCGAACATGTTATCAATGACCTGACGGCTGTTGATGGATGCAAAATCAAACAGGCGGGTCACCATTTCCAGATCGGATTTTCGTTCCATCAGAAAGGATTCAATCATGTCCCGGTGGTCCCCCACAATGCGTTTCAGGCTGTTGGTGGAGCTGTTTTCCAGGGCAGTGGTAAAATAATAGAAACTGATGCCCACAGCCAGAAACAGCGGGATCAGCGGGATCACAACCATATTGGTCAGGATGTTGCGCTTTACCCGTCTGACCCGGCTGTTTCCTTCTGCCCTGTTTCTGTCCATCTATTGTCTTCCCATAAAGGTGTCCGTATTTCTAACACTGACCACGGGCACCGGAGAGTGCCGGAGCACCTTTTCCGCCGCACTGCCGAACAGCACCCGGGACAGATTACCACGGCCCTTGTTGGCCATTTTGATTATTTTCATTTTGCTGCTCCTTTACATTTTGTCAGGATCATGGTCCGTCAAAAGAGCTCCTGATAATGAGCGGATCAGCAAGTAACATGCCAGTTCAATTTCAGCCGGGTTAACCTGGATTATGGCATCTTGACCGTAACAATCTTTTGCCGGGTGTCAGGTATTTTTACGGGTTGATAAAATTTTCAAAATTGCGCAGGGAATTGAAAAGGTACCTGGACTGCTCAAAACTTCAATATCTCAGCACCATCTGTTCGTTGGGCGGGTGGTTGGATGGACAAATGGGAGCAACTGTTTACCGGTATAATACTTGCATAAATCAAACAAAATATAAGCAAATGTGAAAAAATCAGCTTTTAGAAACAGGTAATCCGAAAACATTTTACAGGTTATAACGGATCTGATAAAAAAAATGATTTGTTTGTATTTAGACAGAAAATTTTAGAGAGGAAAAATATGAAAACCACCCTTGTAAAAGAGATAATGGTTCCTCTGGCAGATTATGCTACAGTGGATGAAAACGCCACCATGGCGGAAGCGGTTCTGGCACTGGAGCAGGCCAGGGACCGGTTTGACAAGGAAAAACTCAAACACCGGGCCATCCTTGTGACCAACAGCCGGAAACAGGTGGTGGGGCGGATCAGCTACCTGGATTTTCTCCAGGGACTTGAACCCAAATATAATGAAATCGAAGAACTCTACCATACCATCAACCGGAAACTGGGATCCAAATATCATCTGGTGGCTGATTATTCTCCGCAGCAGTTCCATTCCCAGATCCAAAAATACAATCTGTGGGAAAAACCCCTGCACAACCTGTGCGGCAAGGCTGCCGCCTGCCTTGCCAAAGATTTCATGCATATCCCTGCAGAATCGGATTACATCAAAGAAGATGCCTCCCTGGACCAGGCCGTCCACCAGTTCGTTCTGGTCAGAACCCAGTCTCTGCTGGTGAAAAACACCCGGGACATCACAGGGATTTTACGGCTCAGCGATGTGGTGGAGACCATATTCAATATGATTAAACAATGCCAGGTACAGGAAAATTGATGTGAACCAAGAATATATGCATCCGGTCATTCAGACATGAATGGGGGCGGATGATCAATACCAGAACAATGCTGTCAGAATTATGAGGAGAATAAAATGGTAACCATGGTTAAAATGCGGCTCATGCTGGTGGATGATGAAGAACGGTTTCTTCAAACCACCGGTAAAATGATCCGCAAGAAAGGATATGATGTGATCACCGCCGTAAGCGGTGATGAATGTCTGGAAAAACTGAAACAGAAACTGGTGCATGTGGTGATCCTGGATGTAAAAATGCCGGGCATGGACGGGGTGGAAACCCTGAAGAAAATAAAGCAGCACCATCCCAGAATTGAGGTGATCATGCTCACCGGGCACGCCACCGCGGATTCGGCTGTGGAAGGGTTGAAATCCGGGGCCACGGATTATCTTCAGAAACCCACCAGTATAGAAGATCTGATAGCAAAGGCGGAACAGGCCTTTGCCCGGCATCTGGAAATTGAGGAAAAAATCAGGCTGGCTGAAGCGTTCAAACAGTCCAGTATTTAAAATATGTGGTTATTTTTATTCTTAAGGACAGTTTCATCATGATAACATGAACGATAATCCTAAAAATATATTTGGAGTAATTGTGTTATGGCTGAAGTTGAATCTCTGAAAGAACCGGCAAGCACCAAGTCGATCATTATAAAATTTATCATCTCCCTGGCCCTGGGCATTCTGGTCATGCTGCTGCCCCGGCCGGAAACCCTTACCCCGGAAGGCCATCGGCTTCTGGCTTTGTTGACCTTTGTCGTTTTTTTGTGGGTGAGCGAAGCCGTCCCCATCGGTGCCACGGCGCTGCTGGCCGGGGCCGGGCTGATTTTCCTGAACATCCAGCCGGCCCAGGCAGCCTGGGCTCCTTTTGCCAGCCCGGCCGTCATGTTCGTCCTCATGATCATCATGTTCGGCGTGGTGCTCAATGAAGTGGGCCTGGCCAACCGTATCATGTACAACCTGCTCAAGTTTGCCGGCACAAAAATCAAACGCCTGAGTTTGATTCTGGCGGTGGGGTGTACCATTACCTCATCCGTGTTCCATGACGCCACCATCACCGTGATCATGGTGTTCGCTTTTGTGCCCGTGTTCATGAGCATGGGTCTGAAACCAGGCCAGGGACACCGGCTGCCCATGTTTTTTATGCTGCTGATCCCTCTGTCCTCCTCTGCCGGCGGGTTCGGCACCCTGCTGGGCGGCGGGCGCAACCCGCTGGCACTGGAGGTTCTGAACAAATTCAGCGGGGGCACCATATCTGTGGGGTTTCTGGAATATATATTTATCCAGTTTCCCATCTGTGTGGTAACGGCAGTGGCCACCTGGGCGGTGTTATGGATACTGCTTCGGCCCAAAGAAAAAGAGCTGGAAGGGGTTGAATTGACAAATCCCGGCCCCATGAAAACAGCAGAGATCGGTGTTCTGGTGATTTTTATCTTCACCTTTGTGCTCTGGTTCATGGGAGACCTGACCGGGTGGCATTACAGTGTGCCGGCCGCCTTTGCCATCCTGGGATTCTGCGGGCCCGGATGGATTACCTTCAGAACCATTTGTGACAAGTTTCCCTGGGAATCCTGGATTGTTTTCGGTGCCGGGGTCTCTCTGGGGGTGGCCATGCTGGACAGCGGGGCCGGACGGTACCTGGCAGAGGTGTGCCTGCCGCTTCTGGACGGCAAACCCGAATTCGTAGTGTACTACGGCATGAGTTTTTTCGGTTCGTTCCTGTCCAGCCTGATGTCCAACTCGGCCGCCGTGGCCCTTATGCTGCCCATCACCCTGCCCATGGCGGAACTGATGGAGATGTCTCCGAAATCCGTGGCCCTGATGGCACCCATGACCACCTCGTTCATCATGCTGGTCATCGGCTGCCCGCCCACCATCATCGCCTACAGCACCGGATACTTTTCTCAGGTGGATTTCATGAAAATCGCCATTCCCTGGTGTCTGGTTCTCCTGGTGGTGTGCGTGATCAGCATGCTGGTGTACTGGCCCCTGATCGGGTTTATATAAATAACAGGAAAACCGCCCGGCTTATCCTGTGTTTGCACCGGGCGGCTCACCGATAATTTACCATCCAGAAATCCCAAAAGGATCAGCTGTAAAAATCGTGTTTGCTTTGATTGTTTGTTCAAAAATGGCTGTAGAACCCGTTATACCTGACATTGAATAACCAAAACATGAAGGAAAACCATACTATGGCTGACACAGCAAATGTAAGGGAGCCGGCAACCCTCCGCTCCATCTGTATCAAAGTTGCCATTGCACTGATCTTAGGGATCGTGATCATGCTGCTGCCAAGGCCGGAAAACCTGACCCCGGAAGGCCAGCGTCTTCTGGGGCTGCTGGCGGTGGTGGTCTTTTTGTGGATCAGTGAGGCCATCCCCATCGGTGCCACCGCCCTTTTATCCGGTGCCGGGCTGATTTTTCTCAAAATCCAGCCGGCCCAGTCCGCCTGGTCACCCTTTGCCAGCCCGGCGGTCATGTTTGTTCTCATGATCATCATGTTCGGGGTGGTGCTCAATGAAGTGGGTCTGGCCAACCGCATCATGTACAACCTGCTCAAATTTGCCGGCACCCGGGTCAAGCGGCTGAGCCTGATTCTGGCCATCGGGTGTACCATGACTTCCACCGTGTTCCATGACGCTACCATCACCGTGATCATGGTGTTCGCATTCGTCCCTGTGTTCATGAGCATGGGCATGCAGCCGGGCCAGGGACACCGGCTGCCGCTGTTTTTCATGCTGCTGATCCCCCTGGCCTCTTCGGCCGGCGGCTTCGGTACCCTGCTGGGCGGCGGGCGCAACCCCCTGGCCCTGGAAATTCTCAGCAAATTCAGTGAAGGCGCCCTTTCCATCGGATTTGTTAGATACATTATCATTCAGTTTCCTATCTGCATTCTAACGGCTGTGGCCACCTGGGCCATTCTCTGGGTATTGATCCGGCCCCGGGAAAAAGAGCTGGAAGGGGTGGAGCTGGCAGATCCGGGTCCCATGAAAACAGCGGAAACCGGTGTGCTGGTGGTGTTTGTGACAACCTTCATCCTCTGGTTCATGGGAGACCTGACCAAATGGCATTACAGTGTCCCGGCGGCCTTTGCCATCCTGGGTTTCTGTGGCCCCGGCTGGATCTCTTTCAGAACCATCTGTGATAAATTCCCCTGGGAATCCTGGATCGTTTTCGGTGCCGGGGTATCCCTGGGGGTGGCCATGCTGGACAGTGGTGCCGGACGGTTCCTGGCAGAGGTGTGTCTCCCCCTTCTGGACGGCCAGCCCATGGTAGTGGTATATTATGGCATGGGATTTTTCGGCTCGTTTCTGTCCAGCATGATGTCCAATTCCGCGGCCGTGGCGTTGATGCTGCCCATCACCCTGCCCATGGCGGAACTGATGGAGATGTCCCCCCGGTCCGTTGCCATGATGGCACCCATGACCACCTCGTTCATCATGCTGGTCATCGGATGTCCGCCCACCATTATTGCCTACAGTACCGGGTATTTTTCCCAAAAGGACTTCATCAAGGTGGCGGTGCCCTGGTGCCTGATACTGCTGGTGGTATGCGTCCTGAGCATGCTGCTGTACTGGCCCCTCATCGGGTTCATTTAATGGGGGTGTTCATGCCTGCAAAGAGAGAAAATCACTTTACGCCAATTCATACTATAACGAGAAAATATTAGGAGGTTATGATGTTTAAAACACCGAGTCACATCCTGCTGGTTGATGATGAAAAAGACTTCGTGGAAATGCTGAGTCTCAGACTCCAGGAAAATGGAGAAGATGTCCTGGCTGCCTATAGCGGCCAGGAGTGCCTGGAGACCCTGGAAAAAAAAACCATTGATGTTATCATCCTGGATGTTAAAATGCCGGGTATGGATGGCATTGAAACACTGAAAAAAATCAAGAAGCTGCACCCCCTGGTGGAAGTGATCATGTTGACGGGACACGGCACCATACAGGCTGCGGTTGAAGGCATGAAACTGGGCGCATTTGACTTTCTGCTCAAACCGGCTGATTTCAAGGAGCTGACGGAAAAACTCAACCGGGCCCGGGAACGCAGAAAAGAACAGGTGGAGCGGATACAAAAGGCGGAAAGAGCCATGCTGCTGCGCCAGAGTAAAATTTAATCCTGACGGAAACCCCGGTGATGGAAAAAACGAATATTACCGATCCAATCGACGTGCTGCTTGTTGATGATGAAGACGATTTCCGTCAGATTCTTTCCAAACGCCTCACCCGCCGGGGCATCCATGTCCGCCAGACAGACCGGGGAGAAAATGCCCTTCAGATGCTGGAACAAGAAAGCGCCGAAATTGTCATTCTTGACATAAAAATGCCGGGCATGGATGGCATAGAGTGTCTTCGCCGCATCAAAAAAATGCCGGACATGACCGAAGTGATCATGCTCACCGGCCATGCAGACATCCAGGGAGGGGTTGAAGGCATCAAATCAGGGGCATTTGACTATTTGAGCAAACCGGTGGAACTGGAACATCTGATCCGGAAAATCAAACAGGCCCATCATAAAATGCAGCGTATTCAGGCGGAAAAAGAGGACGCTGCGTTCAAGGAACGGATAACCCAGCAGATGGTGGTGGCGGAACGGCTGGTGGCGTTAGGTACCATGGCCAGTGGGGTGGCCCATGAGATCAACAACCCCCTGGCGGTTATTCAGGATTCAGCCGGATGGCTGCAACAGATTCTGGATAAATCGGAAATGCAGAATATGCCCCGGAAAGGTGACTTTCAAAAAGGGCTGGAACGTATTGAAAAAGCAGTGAAACGGGCTGGAAAAATAACCCAGCAGCTCCTCCAGGCGGTGAAGACCCAGACCACTGATACGGCAGACCCATCCAGCTTTGTGGAGACCGACCTTCATAAGCTGGCCCAAGAAGCCATCACCCTGGTTGAACCGGAAGCATCCCTTCGCGGCATTTCCATTTCACTTACATCTCAGGAACCCCACCCGTCTGCCTGGACAGATCCGCTGCAGCTGCTCCAGGTACTTTTGAACCTGCTGTCCAATTCGGTCCAGGCCACCGATGATGGGGAACAGGTGTTTATCAGTCTCACCGCAACCCTTGAAGAAGCCAAAATTATTGTTAAGGATAACGGATGCGGGATCTCCAGGGAAAATCTGGCCCGGATTTTTGAACCGTTTTTCACCACCAAGGAAGCAGACCAGGGAACCGGTATGGGACTGTATGTTTCCTGGGGAATTATCACCAGCCTGGGGGGATTGATTGCCGTGGAAAGTGAGGTCAGCAAGGGCACCACCTTCACCATCACCCTTCCGGTGAAAAAATAAGGCAGAAAACTGAAATATGACCGAAAACAAAAAAAAAATCCCCTCCCCTGGCAGACAACCGGATCCCCCCAAAAAAGATGAGATCCGGCTGCTGCTGGTGGATGATGAAATCGCTTATGCCGATGTGCTTGCCAACCGGCTGGGCAAACGGGGATTTAATGTACAAAAGGCCTACACCAGCCCGGAGGCACTTTTGATTTTACGCACCCAGCAGTTTGATGTGGCTGTTCTTGACCTGAAAATGCCGGATATGGACGGCATTGAACTTTTAAAAATCGCCAAACAGGTGGACCCCTCCCTTCAGGTCATCATGCTCACCGGCCATGGGTCGGCTGAGGCCTGTGAAAAGGGTCTGGCTTTAGGTGCTTATGATTATCTCATGAAGCCCTGTGAACTGGAAACCCTGGTCGAAAAAATCCAGGAAGCGTTCCAGGAAAAGCCTGCCACCTGAACAGCCTGGCTATCGGCCCCGGGTGGTTATTTTACGCATCTGGGCTTCGATGATTTTTTCCTCATGGACCCGCTTTTTGGCAGCCGCCTCTGTCACCTTCTCCACAAGCTGATCAATGTCGCTGGGTTTCATCAGGTAATCAAACGCACCCAGCTTCATGCCTTCGATGGCGGATTCCACCGTTGCATGGCCGGTGAGCATGATCACCTCCACCAGGGGAAACTTCTTTTTAATCTCTTTGAGGGTATCGATGCCGTCCATGCCCGGCATCTTCACATCCAGGATCACCACCTCCACACGCTTGTGGTCTGTGAGCTTTTTCAAGGCTTCATCACCGCTGTAGGCCGGCAGAACCTCCATATTTCTTTTGGTCAACCGCTTGATCATGGTATCCACAAACGGTACCTCATCGTCCACAAGTAAAATTTTTGCAACAGCCATTTTATATTCTCCTTAACTTTTTGGTTCCTGTTTATCCAAAGGCAGCACGATCGTAAATGTGGTTCCTTCATCCACTTTGCTGTCCACATCGATCCGGCCGCCCATCTTGTTGATGATGCCGTAACAGATGGACAGCCCCAGGCCGGTGCCTTTGCCCACCGGCCTGGTGGTAAAAAACGGATCAAAAATCCGGGCCAGATTGTCCGGCGGGATACCAGGCCCGTTATCGTTGATGGATATGGTAAGATTCTGACTTTCGGTACCGGTGACAATGATGATTTTTCCGCCTGTCTTTTCCATGGCATATACCGCATTCTGCAGAATGTTCATCAGCACCTGCTGTATTTCTGTGGCGGAAGCCTCAATGGAAGGCAGGTGCGGGTTCAACTGCACATCCACTTCAATGTTGGCATATTTGAATTTCTGGGATAACAGATCCACCACCTCGGTTACAAATTCGTTGATCTGAATCGTCTCCACCCGGGAGTCGGTTTTTCTGGCAAAACTGAGCAGCTTATGGGTGATCCCTTTGCACCGGTGGCCCTGGGTTTCGATCTGTTTGAGGGCCCGTTTGAATTCCTCAAAATTATCTGCCTTGTCTATGCCCTCTTCCAGCAGGTCCTGAATCCAGCCGGCCTCTTCCACCATAATAGCCACCGGATTGTTGATCTCATGGGCGATGCCTGCAGCCAGCTCACCAATGGAAGCCAGTTTGCCGGTCTCCACGATCTGCTGGTTCATCACCTCTTTTTCAGAATCCAGCCGGGCAATCCGTTTGACCAGCTGTCCTGAAATGAAAAATGCCATAAAAATAATGACCACTGCCCCGGCAAGCAGAATCAGGACAGCGATGATCTGGGTTTTATTCAGTTCGGCAAATGCATCTTTCTTTTCCTGCTGAAAAATCAGCAGCCAGTCATCATTCTTGAGGAACGCGGCAATAACCAGATACTGTGCCCCGTTTTGTGCCGTTTTTTCCACTGTGAATGTTTTATACTTATGCGGCCTTTTGGTTGTGTATTCGTTTTTTGGGAATTCATATTCCCGGGCGATCTGGTAGAGTTCACTTTGACCGGGATCCTGTGAAAACTCCCGCCGGCTCTGATTTTTCCGTGACACCGCGCCCCCCCTTACGCTCTCCCCCATTTCAAACAGATTCATATACTGCTGCATGGTCAGCTTGAGTGTTCCTTTAGGCGGCTGGGTCTGGAACTCTCCCTGATGATTCAGGATAAAGGCAGTGCCGGTTTTTCCCATGGTGAAATCTTCAACCAGTGTATTAAAGGCGACAAAATCGATGGTGGCCCGCACCAGGTATTCACGTCCCTCCCATATCCGTTTCACCGCCACGATAAAATGGGGCTGGCCCCGCAGACCCAGAAATACATCACTGATATAGGCATCCCTGATTCTGGCTTTTTCAAACCATTCAGAACCGCTGTAATCCACATCATCCAGATCAAAGGGCCCGGCATAGGACAGCTGATGTCCGCTGTCATCAATGAGCCCCAGGTCCACAAATACATAACCATAGTCAGCGTGAAGGGTCCGCAGCCGTTGGTGTAGAAACTGTTTTTCCTGTAATTGGGACAACGCGTAATTTCTCGACAGGTGACTGATATCGTTCAACTTCTGTTTGAGAAAATCATCTATCTTCTGCCGGTGCTTGAGAACCATTTCATCTAAATGGGCATGCACCATCTTGTTTGAGAACAAATGGAACTGGTACAGAATCGTTCCGGTTACCAGAAACAGGGGAGCCAGAGAAACGACTACAATCAGCAGTGCGATTTTAAACCTGAAGTCAGCATAAGAAGCAGACCCTGTATTTTTTTTCCCCCGGTTGTCAACCACCTGTAAATTCCTGCTTCAAGGAGATTTTTCCTCCTGCTGTTTATCCTGATTGGACAGTGCCATATTATCCATGTCACGTCACTATTTATTCACTCACGCGGATTTTGTCAAATGGAATCGCACATAATTTCACACCTGTCAGTTTTTTTTTCAGTCTGGAAACATTTTTTCTTTTTTTTTGTTTACATCCGGTTTGAAACCTTTGGATTGGCAGCAAGGAAATTCCCCTGTTTCCGGTTGGTTCTGTCTTTGATTAAGCTGGCATATTACTTGCTAACATTACTTGCTAAAAGATCAGCGCAAGACATGGCTCACCGACATACCATAACCTGAAATTCCAAGGAGGCCTGAGATGTTCATCAAAAAACAAAAACCGTCCCGCAAGAAAGTGGCATTTTCCTTCCATGCACCACAGGCTGAAAGCGTTTTGCTGGCCGGAGATTTCAACCGCTGGAACCCCCGGAAGCATCCCCTGAAAAAGGGCGTTTCAGGGGATTGGGAAGCTTTTCTGATGCTCGCTCCCAACACATATGAGTACAAATACATGGTTGACGGGGACTGGCAGATTGACCCTGTCAACAACCAGACCTGTGAGAACTGCTTTGGTTCTCAAAACAACCTTGTCACCGTACCCAGATAACCTGTCGGAAAAAGGGTGACAACAAGACGGCAAAATGATGTAAAAGGGAGAGATACCATGAAAAAGGAAGCAGGATATCGTCCCGGATTTTATGGGAAAAAAAGGCAAAGCCCTGATCAGTGGGTGGACAACTATTTCAAAAAATGGGCCAAAGAAGAGGCTGAAAAAAAACAGGCTGTAAAAAAACCCATTCACTTCCCGACTATCAGTTTTTCAAGACAAATCGGTGTAGGTGCATTGGAGATAGCAGATCTCCTGGCCCAAACCATCCACTACCGGGTGGTTGACAGGGAAATCATGGAACATATGGCTGAGGATGCAAACCTCTCAGTCAAACTTATTGAACTGTTTGATGAACGGTATCCCGGCCGGATAAATGAATGGCTTGCCATGATCACCAGGGAAAAGGCCTTTATCAAAAGTGACTATGCCAGACAGCTGGCAAAAACAGTCACTGCACTGGCCGCCACTGAACCCACTATTTTTGTGGGAAGGGGTGCCCATTTTATTCTGCCCTGGGATTTGAATTTATCCGTGCGGATCATTTGCAGCAAAAAATACCGAATGGATCGACTGGCAAACCTTTTAAACATTGACAGATCCGAGGCTGAAAAGCATCTTGACCGATTTGATAAAGAACAGAAACAGTTTTTCAAAACCGTTTTCCAGAAAGAAGAAGCAGCTTCTGACGGATTTGATCTGGTCATCAACAGGGATTACTTCAAAGACGCTGTCCACGTGGCAAAAATAATCGCATGCGCATTTGAACAGAAATTCGGATCAGAATACATACTGTCTTCTGAAACAAGCGGTTGATGATCAGGGCCTCTCTCAGGAAATATGACCATTCCACAAGAAAATATTTATATTCATGCCGGTCCGACCCCGGAACTGCTGAAAACCCTTGAATCTGTATTTGACCTGCAGGACAAAACATATACTCCCCTGTACACACAGGAACAGATCCAGGCAAAATGTGCTGCATCGGATGTGGCTGTATGCCTGGCTCTTCTGGAAAACAAAACCATTGTGGGATTTGCCGTCATTTCTCCCCCCGGCAGCACATCCCGCTGGGCAAGCTGCAGGAACCGCATGATCCGGGAACTATCCGCTGTTGAAGTGGCCAGGCAGTTCCGGCAGCAGGGGATTGCCACACGCCTGCTGTCGGAGCTGTTTTCAACTGTCTGCCTGGAGGACCGGATCATTTGCCTTTCCGCCTATTCCTGGCTGTGGGATCTTGCAGGTTCCGGCATGAGCAGGGAAAGATACAGGCATATGCTTTTACACCTGTATGCCAGGTTCGGGTTTGCGTCTTACCAGACCAACGAACCCAATGTCTGCCTGAACCCGGAAAATATTTTTATGGCAAGGATCGGCAGGAACATCTCTCCAAAGGAGCGGGAGGGCTTCAAATGGCTGCGCTTCGGCATCACCCCGCTGTTCCGGGATAGCCTTTGAGGCCCTGCCATCCACTTTTTTTCAGTGTCTGAAGTAAAGACAAGGGCGGTTACATTGTGTATTGAACCGGCCGGACGGCCATGGTATATCTGTCATTCTGGTGACTTTTTTGGTGATGACCGGCCATGGCCAGTGACAGGACACGTCCAATGAATACCATTCTTGTGATAGATGATGATGACCAGCTGCGCATCAGTTTCTGCAAACTGTTGAGAGAAGAGAACTATTCTGTGCTTGGGGCGGCTTCAGGCGAATCCGGCATTGAAATC
>Ga0102943_1000903_pt1 | contig 19028 bp, 14 predicted proteins | sample SalPonC_black_MG_FD_78174 | JGI IMG/M metagenome (GOLD analysis project Ga0102943, IMG submission 78174) | Salt pond soil microbial communities from South San Francisco under conditions of wetland restoration - Salt Pond MetaG... | ecosystem: Environmental > Aquatic > Marine > Intertidal zone >...
GGACTATTATGTTGGTCGCACACAATATGATTCACCCGAAGTAGATAATGAAGTAATCATTAATTCATCTGGCAAAAAGTTGAGGATTGGTTCATTCTATACAATCAAAATAACAAAAGCCGATGATTTTGACCTGTATGGAACTATAAAAAGCAAATAAAAAGCCACAGTATCATCAACTGTGGCCTTAAAATTATTTATAAAAACCGTTTAAACCAACAATTTAGCTGCATTTATAGCCGAATCATAATCAGGTTCTTCGCCTATTTCAGGAACATACTCTACATATTTCACTACATTATCTTTATCAATAACAATAACGCCCCGGGCTATAAGTCTTAATTCTTTAATCAGAAATCCATATTTCGATGAGAAGTCCAAATCTCTATGATCTGATAAAGTAATCAGATTGTCAATTCCTTCAGCACCGCAGAATCTTTTCAATGCAAAAGGCAAATCATTAGAAATAGCTAAAATAACAATATCTTCACTCAAATTTCCAGCTTTTTCATTAAAGGTATGATTCTGTTTCGAACAAACTCCTGTATCAACTGAAGGAAAAAGAGATAATATTTTTACTTTGCCTTCAAAATCTGATAATTTAACGGGTTCGAGGTTATTATTTAAAACAGTAAAATCTACCGCTTTATCTTTTACTTTTGTTTCTTTTCCCAGTAATGTTACCGGGTTACCCATAAAAGTTACTTTGTTTTTATTTTTTTCCATAATTTAAATCTTTTACATATTAAAAAAACCTTACTTTATAACAGAAAAAGTAAGGTTTTGTTTACATAGGTTACTCTTTTTTTATTCTTTGTTTTTTTTCTTAGTCAACTCTTTTTTACCCTTGGAAGGGGTTATTACAATTTCATCTTTCTCTTTATCATAACTCACTTTCAGTATTTCGCCTTCTTTAATCGATGTTTTAATTATTACTTCGGCCATAGGATCTTCAAGGTATTTCTGAATGGCACGTTTTAATGGTCTTGCTCCAAAATTAACATCAAATCCTTTTTCTGTAATATATTCCTTGGCATCTTTACTAATTTCGACAGAAAAACCAAGGTTATCAACTCGTTTATAAAGTCCTCTTAATTCAATATCAATAATTTTGTGAATATCCTCTTTTGTCAATGAATTAAAGATTACCACATCATCCAGTCGGTTTAAGAATTCAGGTGCAAAGGAGCGTTTCAGAGCATTTTGTATTACACTTTTCGTGTGATGACTGGCTGATTCTTGTTTTGCCTTGGTTGAAAATCCTACGCCCTGACCAAAATCTTTAATTTGTCTACTACCAATATTTGATGTCATGATAATAATAGTATTTCTGAAATCTACTCTTCTTCCCAGGCTGTCAGTAAGCTGTCCTTCATCAAGTACCTGTAACAACAAGTGAAACACATCAGGGTGTGCTTTTTCAATTTCATCAAGCAAAATAACAGAATAAGGTTTTCTTCGTACTTTTTCGGTCAACTGTCCGCCTTCTTCATAACCAATATATCCCGGAGGAGCTCCTACCAATCTTGATACAGAGAATTTTTCCATATATTCACTCATATCCATTCTAATCAGATTATCTACCGTGTCGAAAAGATAAAGAGCCAGAATTTTAGCTAATTGTGTTTTTCCTACCCCCGTAGGTCCTAAGAAAATAAAAGAGCCAATTGGTTTATTAGGATCTTTTAATCCGGCTCGATTACGCTGGATCGATTTAACAATTTTACCGATCGCTTCATCTTGTCCAATTACATTTTTCTTCAATTCATCACCCATTTTCATCAATCGGGCACCTTCGGCCTGTGCAATACGTTGTACCGGCACACCAGTCATCATAGCTACTACTTCAGCTACTTCTTCTTCAGAAACTTTTTCTCTGTTTTTAATTAATTCTTTTTCCCAATCTTCTTTCTCTTTCTCCAGATTATCGATTAGTTTCTTTTCAGTATCCCTAAAATTGGCTGCTTTTTCGAAATTTTGATTCTTTACAGCAGCTATTTTTTCATTACGAATACCTTCAATTTGTTTCTCTAATTCAATAATTTTTTTGGGAACCACAATATTCGAAATATGAACTCTGGAACCCGACTCGTCCAGTGCATCAATAGCCTTATCGGGCAAATGACGGTCACTGATATAGCGCATGGTTAATTTAACGCATGCTTCTATAGCATCATCAGTATAGTTTACATTATGATGATCTTCATATCTAGCTTTAATATTATGAAGTATCTCAATAGTTTCTTCCTCAGAGGTTGGATCTACCATTACTTTTTGAAAACGGCGTTCTAATGCCCCGTCTTTTTCAATGTGTTGACGATATTCATCCAACGTTGTGGCTCCAATACACTGAATCTCACCTCGAGCAAGTGCTGGTTTAAGCATATTGGCAGCATCGAGAGAACCTGTAGCTCCTCCTGCGCCAACTATGGTATGAATCTCATCAATAAATAAAATAATATTGGTTGATTTAGAAAGCTCATTTAAAATTGCTTTCATACGCTCTTCAAATTGTCCGCGATATTTTGTTCCGGCAACAATGGATGCCAGATCAAGAGTTATTACGCGTTTATCAAAAAGAACCCGGGATACTTTACGCTGAATAATACGTAAGGCTAAGCCTTCTACAATTGCTGATTTACCAACACCAGGTTCACCAATTAATACCGGGTTATTCTTTTTCCTCCGGCTTAATATTTGAGCCAGACGTTCAATTTCTTTTTCTCTTCCAACAATTGGATCTAATGCATTGTCTTCTGCGGCTTTTGTTAAATCAATGCCAAAGTTATCTAAAACAGGAGTTTCCGATTTTGATTTTTGTCCGGGTTGTGACGAACCATGACTGCCACCTTTACTCGGTCCAAAAGGAATCTCATTTTCTTCGTCTTCGAAATCTGCCTTAGCCTCAGGAATAATGGACTCCATTTCAGACCTTAATGTTTGATAATTAATACTTTTTTCTTCAAGAAATTGAGTTACCACACTATTTTCGTCCTTTAATATAGCCAATAGTAAGTGACCTGTATTAACTGTAGGACTGTTAAATGAACGTGCTTCCAGATATACCAGTTTTAAGGCTCTTTCTGCTGTTTTAAATAGAGGAATATTATCAGAATCTGAAAGTTTTAAATTTTCATCTGATTTAATCCTTTGTTCAATTGATGTTTTTAAAGCAACCAGGTTAATATTTAAACTCTCAAGTATATTAATTGCAATTCCTTCGCCCTCGCGTAAAATACCTAAAAATAAATGTTCGGTACCTATATAGGCATTACCAAGCCTTACAGCTTCCTCTTTGCTATAACTTAATACATCTTTTATTCGTTGTGAAAATTTTGCATCCATAATATTTATATCCAAATATAATTCTACACCATTTATAAAAAAACAAAATTAATACATAACCCTTTAAAATTAAAAAATAATCGTTTATTTCTGCTTAAATAGATTTGAACAGTCCAGAATTCAGAACTTTTCTATATGTTAATTATTAATTAAAACAAATTCATTTTCAAGTTGTTCAGATAGTTTTTAAAATATCTGGAAATCCCTGTGATGATTGCTATAGGTTATGAACAACCAGTTGTTGAAAAATCCTAAATTATAACCTTAAAATATTCGTTTATAAAAGCCGATTTTAGTATTTTTGTATGATTTTTAAAGAAAAGTAAAAATTTAATTAAATACGTTAAATATATGGCTGAAGAAGAAAGAATTCTTAAGATAAATATCGAAGAAGAGATGAAATCAGCCTACATTGATTATTCAATGTCGGTTATTGTTTCAAGAGCCCTGCCCGATGTAAGAGACGGATTTAAACCCGTACACCGCAGGGTATTATTCGGAATGTCAGAACTTGGAATAACTCCCAATAAATCGCATAAAAAATCAGCAAGAATTGTAGGAGAGGTGCTGGGTAAATACCATCCCCATGGAGACTCATCTGTTTATGAAGCCATGGTTCGAATGGCCCAACATTGGTCTTTAAGATATCCTTTGGTTGACGGGCAGGGTAACTTTGGCTCGGTTGACGGAGATAGCCCTGCTGCAATGAGGTATACCGAAGCCAGATTACAAAAAATATCAGAAGAAATATTACGGGATTTGGATAAAGATACTGTAGATTTTCAACTGAATTTTGACGATACATTAAAAGAACCTACCGTTCTGCCTACAAGGATTCCTAATTTACTGGTCAATGGAGCCTCAGGTATTGCAGTTGGTATGGCAACGAATATGCCTCCTCATAATTTAACGGAAGCTATTGATGCTATTGTTGCTTATATTGATAATTACGATATCGAAATCCCTGAAATGATGAATTACATCAAAGCTCCTGATTTTCCTACAGGAGGTATTATTTACGGATATCAGGGTATTAAAGATGCTTTTGAAACCGGCAGAGGAAGAATTGTTATCCGTTCAAAGGTAGAAATTGAAACTGAGGCTAACGGAAAAGAAAAAATTATTGTAACAGAAATTCCTTATCAGGTTAATAAAGCTGAACTGATTAGGAAAACAGCAGATCTGGTTAATGATAAAAAAATTGAAGGAATTACTAATATAAACGACGAATCGGACAGAACAGGTATGCGTATCGTTTATGATATTCGTAAAGATGCCATTGCCAATGTTGTTTTAAATAAGCTATATAAATATACACAACTTCAAACTTCCTTTAATGTAAACAATATCGCTTTAGTTAAAGGAAGACCTAAAACATTAAACCTTAAACAACTCATTCAGAGCTTTGTAAGCCATCGTCACGAAGTTGTTATCCGACGTACTAGATATGAATTAGATCAGGCAGAGAAAAAAGCACATATTCTGGAAGGATTACTAATTGCTTTAGACCATTTGGATGAAGTTATTGCTTTGATAAGAGCCTCAAGAACCCCAGATGAAGCTAAAGGTGGCTTAATGAGTAAATTTGAGCTTTCTGAAGTTCAGGCAAAAGCAATTCTTGATATGAGACTTCAGAAACTTACCGGACTGGAAAGAGATAAGGTGAAAAATGAGTACGAAGAATTACAAAAATTGATTGAATATCTAAAATCTATTCTGGAAAATGAAGATTTGCGGATGCAAATTATTAAAGAGGAGCTGATTGAAGTTAAAGAAACCTATGGTGATGAAAGAAAAACAGAAATAGTCCCTGATGAAGGAGAATTTAACCCCGAAGACTTTTATGCCGATGAAGATATGGTAATCACCATATCCCATTTAGGTTATATAAAAAGAACGCCTGTTACTGAATTTAAAACCCAACATAGGGGAGGTGTAGGTTCAAAAGGAAGCACAACCAGAGATGAAGATTTTCTTGAACATATGTTTATTGCGTCAATGCATAATACGATGCTTTTCTTTACTGCTGCAGGAAAATGTTTCTGGCTAAAAGTTTATCAAATACCGGAAGGTACAAGGAGCTCAAAAGGCAGGGCTATTCAAAACCTAATAAATATTGAGCCGGATGATAACGTTCAGGCTTTTATTAATGTTCGAAGTCTTGATGATGAAGAGTATATCAGGAACAATTTTATTGTTATGTGTACTAAAAAAGGGATTGTAAAAAAGACTTTACTAGAAGCCTATTCACGTCCAAGAATAAATGGTGTTAATGCAATTACCATAAAAGATGGTGACCACTTATTGGAAGCAAAATTAACCGATGGTAAGAGCGATATTATTCTGGCAACAAAAGAAGGCAAAGCAGTTCGGTTCAACGAATCAAAAGTAAGAGCCATTGGCAGAACCGGTGCTGGTGTTCGAGGTATTACTTTAAGTAAAGAAGATGATGAAGTAATTGGAATGGTTTGGGTTGAAGAATCAGATCACGAAATATTGGTTGTTTCAGAAAAAGGGTTTGGTAAACGTTCATCCATTGATGAATACCGAATTACAAACAGAGGAGGTAAAGGAGTAAAAACACTTAACATCACTGAAAAAACCGGAAAAATGGTGTCTATTAAGGGGGTTAATGATGATATTGACCTGATGATTATCAACCGTTCAGGAATTACTATACGTGTTGCAGTTAAGGATATAAGAATAACCGGCCGAGCAACGCAGGGTGTTAAGCTAATTAATTTGCGAAATAATGATATGATAGCAGCAGTTGCTCAAATTGAAAAAGAAGAAAATGAAGAGGAGATTGAAGTGGTGAATGAACAAGAAAATGAGACCGAAGAAAGCGATGAGAATACAAATGATGTTCAAGAATAGATAAAAAGTTGACACTGAAAATTTGACATAAATTATTTTTGTTTTACTTTTGAAAAAATTTAAATCTTAAATTATGAAAGAAATGAAACGTATAAAGAAATTTTATCCAATTTTATTTGTATCAGCAATAGCCCTTTTAGTAAGTAGTTGCGGTGGTAATAAAGCATTGGTTTCAAGTGCTCAACGTTGGGCTGAAGAAGGAGTGAAATTAGATACAGCTATTAAAGCTTTAAACAAGGCAGAGAAAGGCGAGGACACTAAAGACTGGGCCAAAACTTATTATGTTAAAGGATTAACATACGAAGCTATTGCAAATAGTAAAAATCCTGAATTTAAAGCTATAAGTGAATATCCTCTAGTTGATGCTTTTAACAATTACAAAAAAGCATATAATATGGAAGGTAGTAATCTTTATCAGGGACCCATTGATGCCAAAATGTTAACTATGGCTAATCAATTTGTTAATAAAGGAGTTGAAGCTTACCAGGATGAAAGCTTTGAAGATGCATTTAAATACTTTGAAAAAACACTTGAAGTAAAGGAAATGCCTGTTTTTGAAAATGAAATTGATACCGCTGTAATTTTTAATACAGCCATTTCAGCTCAACAAATTGAAAAATATGATGAAGCTATTAAATATTACAAAGAAGCTGCTAAATATGGCTATGGTGAAGGAGGTACTTATGCTTTAATGGCCGAATGCTATAAAAGTAAAGGCGATACTGAAAAATATGTTTCTACTTTGAAAGAGGGATTTGAAAAATATCCTAATAATATGTCAATATTAGGAACCTTAATTAATTATTATTTACTAGAAGCTGAAAATGTTGATGAAGCGTTTAAATATTTAAAACTTGCACGCCAGGGTGAACCAAATAATCCTTCATTTTATAATGCAGAAGCTCATTTATATGATAAAATAGGTGAGAAAGAAAAAGCAATTGATATGTATGAAAAAGCCATTGAAGTTGATCCGAAATTTTTTGATGCTTATTATAATTTAGGCGTACTTTATTTCAATGAAGGAGTAGCTTTAACTGAAGAAGCCAACAAAATAACTGACAATCAAAAATATTTAGAAGCTAAAGAAAAAGCAGATGCTAAATTTAAAGAAGCATTACCTTATATTGAGAAGGCACACGAACTAAAACCTGATGATATGAATATTATATCAACGTTAAGAACTTTGTATTATCGCCTGAAAATGGACGAAAAATACGAAAAGATTTCTAAAAAGATGGAAGGATTAAATCAATAATCTAATTAAATCAATAATCTATAAGTTCAAAGGGGAGAGATTTAAAATTTCTCCCTTTTACTATAATTATTTCTATTTAACATAATATTAATTATAAGACATTTTAAATAGTTTAAGATATTATTCCATTAATCCAATATCGGCAGTGAAATTATGTTATACAATTTTTTACAGTGCTGTTCGGTTATTTGCCATCTAAAATATTTAGAGTCTGTTATCCTATGAAAAAGTTGATAACGACAATAATGGAAATTCAATTTGAATAATCAGTCATTAAAATATATTTACCAATAAAATCATTTTGATTGCAGCTTTTGGTGCTTAGTTTTAAATATTACGGGTATTTATAAGGTATTAATTCAAATATGTCATTCTCGCGCACTTAAGTTTCGTTAACATTTATTTCTTGCACATGGACTATTAGTAATAAAAAAACCAAAAAAACCACCCACCAATAAGCTTTGGATAATTTCGGCAGTTTCCATAATATTCATTTCTCTTCCTTTGCTTATGTAAAAATAAAGGAATCCCACACCAGCTCCAATAAGAGTGAATAAAATAGTTTTTTTCGTCTGGGGTGATTTAATCAAACGTTTAAACCAGTTAGTTTCTTCTTGCAATTCTAATTTTTTAAATTCCATAGCTATAAATATCTAATAATATAGATACAAAGATGTGAAATAAAATCAATAAAAAATAATAAATTTGTTATAATTCTATATAAATATATTCATCATGAAAGAGCTGATTGTTATCTTATCTTCCACCTGGAAGTTTGCAGCTACATTTCCTGTTGCTGTATATGTATTTCAAATGTCTTTTTTCGAAACTATTTTATATACTAATATTGGCGGTCTTTTAGGGATTGTTTTTTTTACTCTGCTTTCCAGAGGATTGCTTAAATTAACAGATGCTTACTGGCCCAAAAAATGGCGATGTAAAAAAAGCCACCACAAATCGTTTACTAAACGTAACCGTCGGTTAGTAATGATTAAGAAAAAATATGGTCTCCCGGGAATTGTTATTTTAACCCCTGTTATTTTGTCTATTCCTATCGGTGTTTTTTTAAATACAAAGTATTACGGAAAACAAAAAAGCAGCTACCTTTATCTGTTTTTAGGGCAAATTGTATGGTCATTTATATATACCATTGTTTTGATAAAATTAAAAAACACTATATAAAAAGTTTGCAGGTGAATTAATTAGCTGTACATTTAATTAAAATATAATATCTACTTGAGGTGAATAAAAACAACAAAATACGATGGTTTGAAATTTTAGCAGTTGTTTTTACCGGTTGCTTTAAATTCTTATTAGTTAATGTATTAGACATTCAGATTTTATTTATTACTGTAAGCATATTATTTTGGGGAACTTATATTATATATCGTAAGAAAAAAGATAAAAACATACTTAAATACTGGGGGTTTACAAAAACAAATTTTCTTAGAGCCTTTAAAATGGCCGGAATATTTGCAGGTATTCTTATTGGTATTTTTACTGTAAATGCCATTTTTAACGATTATCAGTTATTTTCTATGCATCTTTTATATGTATTGTTATTATATCCTATATGGGGCTTAATTCAACAATTTATGATGATGAGTTTGATCCTGGGAAATTTGAAAGATATGTCATCAAAAAAAATACCGGAAATCATTTATATTTTAATTGCTTCTATCCTATTTTCTGCAGTACATTTCCCGTCAATAATCTTAATGATAATCACTTTTATTTTAGCATTATATTATTCACAAATTTTTCTCAGGTACAGAAATCTTTATGCTTTAGGTTTTTTTCACGGATGGATTGGTAGTTTCTTTTATTACTACGTATTAAATTTCGATTCCTGGGAGAAAATCATACTTCCGCTCTTAAATTTTCATTGATTAATATTAATGAAGATAACTATTTATCATCCTTGAACAACTATTATCAAATCTTTACCTCAAACCCTCATTAGTTTATATATGGAAAAATCTTTTAAAAAATATCTCTTTTTTTAATCGGTAATGAATATACAGCAATATAGCTGATATAGGGATTAAACACGCTATAACAATAATACTCCACTGTAAGTGCAATCCACTTTTTTGGTAATAAGAAATTATTCCATCAATACATATGGAAAGTAAAGCTGTTGCTAAGAAATAATAGGCCAGAATGTTTAATCCGTGATGTTTATTATATTTTGTTATGATTGATACCAAGAAAATCCAAAAATAAAAAGAAAAAAGCAAAGGAATACCTAATTTGATTGCCCATCCGATATTTTGATTATATAAATCATAAAGTACAAGTAAAAGAGCGGTAGAAAGAAAACTAAAAATAAGAAAAAGAAATTTTTGTTTTTTTAAAAAGGTAAATAATGTAGTATTTACAAGGAGCACTAAAGAAGTAGTAACACTGTATTTTGACCAGGTTATGCTTTTATTAATAATAAAATCAATAAAAAATGTTATAATAATTACTGATACCAATATGATACCGGATAATTCCCAAATAAATTTCAATCGTTGTTTTTTGGTTAAACGATCAAATTGAGGATATACATCTTTATTTTCTGTGGTTTTATCAATTATTGTTTCTGAAGAAAGAGATTCTTCATTAATGTTTTGTCCGCATAAAGGACAATTTTCCATATTCTCATCAAGTGCTACGCCACAATTTTTACAATAATCCATGGGTTTTAGTATTTTGATAATTTAACGTGAACGCCCTGCTGTACAAGGAAATTTAAAAACTTCTTTTCAAATTCTTTTGTTGTTGTAATATTTCCAAAACTTAAAACCAGGTTATTATTAAAACCTGCAATGCCACAATTTAATTTAAGTTTTTTATTGGGTGGAGGTGGTGTTAAAATAAAATAATCAATTTTTTGCTCAATTGCTTTGGGAAAATTAATTTTACCAATATTTGTTACAACTCCACTATATTGATTGGCCCCCATCGAATAATATTTATAATTTAAAATCAGGCTTTTAAGAAACAGAGGAATTCCTTTCACAATAATTTTGCGCTCCCCTCCAACATTTCTGGCAATAATTTTATTAATTAGTTTTTCGTCCGTCTCTAATTGTATTTTATGATAAACAATTTTAATAATCTCATCAAAGGTATAATGCCCTAAACGTAAGTCAATTTCAGGCATAACAAATAATGAAAAATTTCTCATGGTATTAGATGGATAAATATTTCGCAAATTAACAGGAACCTGGATTCTCAATATTTTATTTTTCTTATACCTGTTATATTCAGGGAGTGTTTTATGAATATCTTGAAGCACATACAAGTATAGTGCTATAATATAAACAGTCATATTTACTTCCTTTGCTTGTGCAACTTTTTTAATCTCATCAATTGGCACAATGGCTAATAAAACATCAAAACGTGGTTTTCTATTCAGTGGAAAAGGCAAATGAAACGATTTAGGCCTTTTAAAATTAGGAGGTACATCTTTTTTAAAATATTCTTTATAAGAATCTACAAATTCTTGATGAATAGCATCAGAATGAATAGCAAATTCATCTAATTGTTCCCTTACATCAATACCTTCTTGGTTATAATATAACAGAAGAAGATACTGAAAAAAACGAAAAGCACCTCCTCCGTCTGTCAGGATATGTGAAAATTCAATACTTATCCTGTTTTTTCTGACCAGTATCCGAAATAATAACTTTTCCTTGTGTTTTTGATTAAATGCTCTGCATGGGATATTTTTATCGACCAGTAGCTGGATAGGAATACTTGTTTGTTCGAGGTAATACCAAAAAAATCCTTTTTTTAAGGTTACTTTATAATATGGAAAACGTTCTTCTACTTTTGGGATAATATTTATCAGATGGGCAATCTTTACTCTTTCTTTTAACACAACAGCTAATCTATAAACATTTGTAAGCTCATCGGTTTGGATGGCAGGATAAATTTTAGCTGCATTATCAAGTGGATACCAGAAACTTTGGGTATTTGCATTTTTATTTTTAACCACAACAAAATTTTTTAAATAATTAGTGATAAATTTTAAATTTAATTGGTAAAAAATAAATCCAAAATCAATATCGCTTCCCATCTTTGCGAACCATAGGGACAAATCGTACGGGTGCTACTACTTTTTTTTCTAATTTACCCTTTTTTTTCTCTAAAAGTGCTAATTCCTGTACAATACTGCCACCCACCGGAATAATCATTCGGCCACCTTCTTTAAGCTGCTCTTTTAGGGGTTGAGGAATATCTGTGGGAGCACAGGTTACTATAATGGCATCAAAAGGAGCTTTTGCGGGCCACCCCTTGTAACCATCACCAATTTTAACGTGAACATTATCATAGCCTAAATCAGATAATAAATTCTCAGCCTTTTCGCCTAATGATTCAATAATTTCTATGGTATACACTTCTCTGACAATTTTTGCCAGAATAGCTGCCTGATAACCTGAACCTGTACCAATTTCAAGCACTTTCATTTTTTTGTTCAAATCAAGTGTTTCTGTCATTAAAGCTACAATATAAGGCTGTGAGATGGTTTGTCCCTCTCCAATGGGTAATGGACGATCTTCATAAGCCATTCGTTCATAATTTGCCGGAACAAATAAATGACGCGGAACATTAAGCATTGCATGAATAACTTTTTGATCTTTAATTCCACGGGCTACTACCTGTTCACGTACCATGCGTTGTCTTACTTTTTCGTATTTATCGTTATATATATTCAACGGTTTGGCAGAAACAAAAAGAAAAGAAATAATAATTATTAATCTAAGTAATGTTTTTGGGCGCATAAAATTAATTTTGATTGGTTAATAAATTTAAGCAATTTAAATAGCTTAATCAAAAATCATGCGAACAGATTAATTTTATCTATTTTTTTAGCAGAATAGTAATGAATTAAAATCAATAAATACTAAAAGATAGCTTCTGAAAGGATTTTTGCTGTCTGCTAAATTCTTGTTTTATAAATATCCAACGATTAATCTTGGGTGATTTGTTTGATAATTTGTTCCATAAACTCACAATTTTTATCCATTTCGCTAAATAATTTAAATTGCACCTCTGCCCGTTTAAGATTATGTTCCTGATAATGTATCTTAAAATACTGGTCGTTTAGTAAATAATCAGTAAAAAACCGCAAACCAATCAAATAAGTCATAAATAATGGTGAAAACGACAAATAATCAATCTCTTGTGCTAACAAATATTTTCTGGTATGCATTAAATACCCCTGGCTAAAAGCTTTAAAAAATGGAAGGTTAAAATTTATTCTTTGCAAGTTTTCTTCATCTTCTGTTGAAGTATTGCAAACGGTACGAATAGCATCTCCAAAATCATAATGAATATAACCGGGCATAACAGTTCCCAGGTCAATAACACATAAAAAGTTATCCTTATTATCAAATAAAATATTATTGAATTTTGTGTCATTATGTGTTATTCGTTGGGGAATATTTGAATTAAACAAGCTTTTTTGGTATGCAAGCATCCTGTTTTCATTTTTTTTGATAAAGTCAATAAGCACTTTATTAGTATCAATTCGTTGTTGATTACCTGATTGTAAAGCCTTATAGAATTTATTTAATTTCAACTCCAAATGATGAAAACCCGGAAGCGTTATATGTAATTTATGAGAAGGAAAATCAATTAACTGGAGCAGAAAGTCACCCCAGACCTTCCCTCCTTCCAGTGCCTGTTTTTTATTTATAACCAGGTTATAGCTTAACCCATCAATAAAATTATAAGCACTCCAATATTGTAAGTTACTGTCCAGAACATAATGATTATTTTCGAAAGATCTGAATAATTGCAGATTATATGATTTCGGATAATGTTTGTTTAAATAATCTGTCACCCGAGCAATATTTTCCAACATTTTTGGAATATCTACAAAAACATTGGAATTAATTTTTTGCAAAATATAGGCTGGTGATTCTTTTTCTTTTGTATGAATTAGAAAAGTTTCGTTAATATGACCAGAACCATAGGGACAAGCGCTTTTAAAAGTCCCTTTAAGGTTAAATTGTTCAAATATTAGACGAATAGATTCCATCATAATAAAATCCCGGAAATTAAATAAAAATCCGGGATATCATTTATTTTTTATTGCTCATCCCAAAGTTTTTGTGGATACTCTCCAGCTTTGGTTAGTTCTTTTATTTTTTCAATCACTACAGGTTTATCTTCTTTATAAGTAACCCCAAACCACCGGCTTTTGGATTGTAATACCTGAACCGTTGCTTTATCTGTTTCAATCTGCCGGCTTACTATGCTCGGAATATAATATTCGGCTTTAGGATTTTTATAGTTATCTAAAATAAACTTTTTAAATTCTGATTCTAATTCAGGAAAAACATCAGGCGTAAAGCCCCAGAAATTCATAGAAACATACTCATTTCCTGAAAAATATATTTTCCCATAATCACTATTGGCGACAATTTGATCACCCTCCCATCCTATTTTTGTTCTTTCTGTAATATCAATTAATTCATTATTTTCGTTGACCTGACATACCCCACGTGATACAGTTCCATGGTCAGACAATGTATTTTTTAATAAATAACCTGCCATACAATATTTACCATGCAAGTTATCTTTTTGACTTTGGATGTAATCGGCAACTACTTTAAAAGCTCCTTTACCATAAAAGTCATCTGCGTTTATAACAACAAATGGTTCATGAATAATATCTTTAGCCATTAAAACAGCATGCCCTGTGCCCCATGGTTTTTCCCGGTTTTCCGGCACATCTATTCCATCAGGTACATTCTCCAACTCCTGAAACACATACTCAATTTTTATTCTTTTACTATATTTCTTAAATAGCAAATCATTCATATCTTTTTCAATATCTTTTCTGATGATGAAAACAATTTTATTGAAACCAGCTTCGATAGCATCGTATACCGAATAATCGATAATTGTTTCACCATTTGGTCCTACCTGGTCGAGTTGCTTTAATCCTCCGTAACGGCTTCCCATGCCTGCTGCAAGCACTAATAATGTTAAATCCATAGAATTATTGTATTTTTAATTTACTCCATAATTTTAAAAGGCCAAAGATAGCTAAAAAGGATACAAAAGTTAAAATAACAGCATGCAGATATTGGCCATAAATCCAATAACCGGTAGCAAAAAGTGCTGAATAAATAGCAAATGCACCTAATACCATACATATTATTCCGGCAGGAACATCCCAGCTTTTTCCCTCGTTACCGCTTAAATCAATATTTTTTTGTTTTGCTCTGTTTATAATTTTTTTCCATCCGGGTCCACCGGGATTAACCAGTTTATAAAACTTAAATAACGTATCATCATCGGTAGGTTTCGTTAACAGAGCAACTGACAACCAGGCTATAGTCGTTACAAATACACCGATGAGCATTTGTACAGGCCCTGAGATGGGTTGAAAACCAAAATAAGGATAAATAAATTGTAAAAACAGAGCCACTAAAAATGAAACTATCATTGCAGTAATTTCTGTTATGGCATTTATGCGCCACCAAAACCAACGAAGAATAAAAATTAAACCCGTACCTGCACCAATTTGTAATATAATATGAAAGGCTTGTAATGCATTACTTAGCAAAAGTGTAAATAACCCGGCCAAAATCATTAGTAGTACTGTAAATAATCTTCCTGCTCTTACCAGCTGTTTTTCATTAGCTTTGGTATTAACAAAACGTTTATAAAAATCATTGACCAAATATGATGCTCCCCAGTTTAATTGTGTTGATACGGTAGACATATAGGCAGCAATCAGCGAAGCTACTACCAGCCCTAACAGTCCTTTGGGTAACATGGTAAGCATGGCCGGGTAAGCTAAATCATGTTTAACAAATTGCGGGGGTACATTCGGAAAAGTTTGTTGCAGACTAACTAAATCCGGAAAAATTATAACAGAACCTAATGCTACAATTATCCATGGCCAGGGTCGCAAAGCATAATGTGCAACATTAAAAAAAAGTGTAGCTTTAATAGCGCCTTTTTCATTCCGGGCCGATAGCATTCGTTGAGCAATATAACCTCCTCCGCCAGGTTCTGCTCCAGGGTACCAGACACTCCACCATTGCACAGCCAGCGGCAAAACCAATAAAGTTATTAAGGTTTCAGTATTTGAAAATTCTGGTAAAAATCTAAGTTTTGGAGTAACTTCAGGGTGAGAAACTAGTCCTTCCATCCCCCCTACTTCGGGCATCTTTAATACAATTATGGCGGCACCAACGGCGCCGGCCATCGACATGAAAAACTGAAAAAAATCAGTTAATAAAATGCCCCGTAAACCACCCAAAGTACTATATATTACCGTAATTACAGATGCAATAAGAATCGTTTTTACCGGGGGCCACTGAAGCATTACAGCACTAATTTTAATTAATGCCAGCGAAACAGTGGCAATAATAAAAATATTAAATAATGCACCCAGGTAGATAGCTCTAAAACCACGTAAAAAAGCAGCAATTTTACCACTATAGCGAATTTCATAAAATTCAAGGTCGGTCATTACACCCGAACGACGCCATAATTTAGCATAAATAAAAACGGTAAGCATGCCTGTTAATAAAAAAGCCCACCAGGCCCAGTTACCATAAACTCCATCCTGACGGACAATATCGGTTACCAAATTAGGTGTATCGCAGGAAAAGGTGGTAGCTACCATCGAAACACCCAGTAACCACCAGGGCATATTACGATTCGAAAGGAAAAATTCTGAAGCGCTCTTTCCGGCTTTTTTGGATGAATAAATTCCAATAACCAATGAAAGAGCAAAAAAAGAAAAAACAATGACCCAGTCAATATATGCTAATATCATAACTTTGCTTGTTTGGATAAACAAATATGCTAAGAAAACATATAATTCTTTTTTTTAATAACTATTTATCATTGATTTATTAACATTTTACCTAATCTTATTATCCATTGATTCCATTTTAACCTGCAAGCAATTAATTAATATGCAGAATATTAGAAGAATACAAAAAAATATTATTATCTATTTTTAACAATAGCACCATTATTAGCGCATCTGTAACATTACAAAAATCATTAAACAGGCTACCAGGCCAGCGGTTTTCGATGCCTTACATCTACACTAAACTTGATAAATGAATAAAGCAGCTTAGACAATCACTTTCAAAAATGATATTTTTTTTTTACATTGTGAGCGTAAAATAGTGTATATTCTTGTTTTAATAATATTTTAACCTAAACTTATAAAGTTATAATCACATGAAGATGAATCTTAAAACAAAGATGTTGGTATATATCCTAACCGCATCATCTATCATTTATGCATTAGCATTGGGTTATGTGAGTTTAAAATTAAATACAATTGCATCAGATAATGCGAAAGAGTTAACCAACACCTATGCCCGGGAGTATGCTAATTACGTGAAAGCTGATTTGAGTGTAGACATGAATATGGCACGGGCATTAGCGCAAGTATCTAAGGGATATAAAAATATCGATCCCGAGGATAGAAAAGAAATACATAAAGAGATGCTACTGCATTTAATTGAAGGAAACCCAAATTTTTTATCTACATGGTATAACTGGGAATTAAGTGCAATATGGCCCGATTGGGACAAACCTCATGGCCGGATGAGATTAACTTATTATAGACTGGGTGATCAAATTCTTTATCAGGAAGAAATTTTAGATACTGTACCAGGATTTACCCGGGGAGCTTATTATGATATTATGGATAAAAAGGTAGAATATGTAATGGATCCATACTATTATGCCTATCAGCAGGGAAATGAAGAAATACTTGAAACCAGTGTTGCTATTCCTATTTTAGACGAAAATGAAGCCGTTGGTATGGCTGGATTTGATCTACCTTTACAGCGATTTCAGAATATTATTGTAAACATTCATCCGATTGAGCAAAGCTATGCTTTTTTAATCGCCTACAATGGACAATATGTAGCACATGATAATGAAGAATTAGTGGGCAAATTTGTTGAAGGAGATTTGGGAGAAAAAACTGAAACCTCTGAATTAATTGCTAATATTCAGGATGGTAAAGATTTTGTCTACACTATAACTGGTGAAGATGGAAAAGAATATTGGATTTCATTTGCTCCTGTTTATATTGGTGAAAGCCCAACGCCCTGGTCATTTGCATTTGCTGTTCCGGTAAATGTAATTATGGAAGAATCCAAAGCAACACTACGTAGATCAATTTTTGTTGGTTTAATAGGATTGTTTTTAATAGCATTAATCATTTGGATAATAGCTTATAATATATCCAAACCTGTTATAAAAACAACAAAAGTATTAAGCGATTTAGCCAAAGGAGATATTGACGAATCGAAAAAGGTAAAAATAAAATCCAAAGATGAGATTGGAGAAATGAATCAGTCCGTTAATACACTTATCGACGGATTGAATAAAACAGCCTCTTTTGCTCGTGAAATTGGAAAAGGAAACCTTCATAAAGAGTTTGAGTTGTTGAGCGAAAAAGATGAGCTGGGTAATTCATTATTAGAAATGCGTGAAAGCTTAAAAGAAGCACAAGAGCAGGAAGAAAAACGAAAAATTGAAGATCAGAAACAGAATTGGGCTACCCAGGGACTGGCCAAATTTGGTGAAATTTTACGACAAAATACCGATGATATGAATGAGTTCGGTTATCACATCATCAGTAACCTGGTAAAATATATTGATGCAAACCAGGGAGGATTATTTATCATTAATGATGATGAAAAAGAGGATAAATTTGTTGAATTATTAGCCTGCTATGCATACGAACGACGTAAATATATGGAAAAGAGAATTGATATTGGTGTAGGCATGATTGGACGTTGTGTTCAGGAACAAAAAACCATTTATATGACCGATTTACCGGATGAATATATTAATATCACTTCCGGGCTGGGAGAATCAGTTCCTAATGCATTACTTATTGTTCCTTTAAAAGTAAATGATGAAATTTTTGGTGTGGTTGAACTGGCAGGATTTAATGCATTTGAAGATCATGTGATTAAATTTGTGGAAGAATTAGGTGAAAGTATCGCATCGACCATATCTACAACAAAGATTAATATAAAAACCAATCAACTGCTTGAACAGTCGCAACAACAAAGCGAAGAGATGGCTGCACAGGAAGAAGAAATGCGCCAAAATATGGAAGAGCTGCAGGCAACACAAGAGGAAGCTGCAAGAAGAAGTGCCGAAATGCAAGGGTTGTTGGATGCTTTGAACCGAGCGAACCTGGTTATTGAGTACGATTTAGAAGGCCGCATAATTTCTGTAAACGACAACTATTTACAATTGGTTGGTACAACCAGAGATCAGTTAATCGGTACGCATCATACGGACAATATGAAGCTTACGAAGACACAACTGAAAGAGAATGAACAATTTTGGAATGACTTACGCAACGGAATTACCAAAAAAGAAACTGAAAGTGTTGAGTTTGAAGGTAAAAAATATGTTTTTGTAGCTACTTATACTCCTATTTTGGATGAAGACGGAAACCCGATAAAAGTACTTAAAATCGCTACAGATATTACAGACTATTCGAAGTAATATTAGTTTATTAAAATATTAATTAAATCCC
>Ga0102943_1000905_pt1 | contig 19019 bp, 14 predicted proteins | sample SalPonC_black_MG_FD_78174 | JGI IMG/M metagenome (GOLD analysis project Ga0102943, IMG submission 78174) | Salt pond soil microbial communities from South San Francisco under conditions of wetland restoration - Salt Pond MetaG... | ecosystem: Environmental > Aquatic > Marine > Intertidal zone >...
ATGTCACACTGAGTTCACCTGCCGAATAGGTAGGCCTGTCGAAGTGAATGTCACACTGAGTTCACCTGCCGAATAGGTAGGCCTGTCGAAGTGAATGTCACACTGAGTTCACCTGCCGAATAGGTAGGCCTGTCGAAGTGGATGTCACACTGAGCCTGTCGAAGTGTATATTGAGATAAATTCTTTTTGGCACCCTTTTACTCCCATGGATTGCAATTTGCGGTTTGTTTTCTAAATGGGTAAAACTTCCGGGTTTAGACAATTGCTTTTTCCGGATAGCTGTTTATTTTTCTCATTTAAAATTTACCAGCGACTGGATGCCAGAGGCATCGCATGTTTATAGAAAGAATATCAGGAGACAAACAACGATTCCTGAGGAATCGAACATTTATGTTTCAAGACCAAAAAGTATGTGGGGTATGGGACAAAGCCCCGGAAATAGAAAAATGGTAAATGGCAGATAAAATAAAGATTTTATAGGTTTGGTTTAAATAAAAATGAAAGCACCTGATAAGTTCCCTGTTCAATTCCGGGACTTTGACTTTCTCTGTTTCCTGCAATATTTAATATCTTTATTTGGTTGGTTTTTAACCAACGAGCGAATTGATTTTTATGGCAAGATTCAGTATTAATAGGGATTACTAACCAGGGCATGTTATTTTTCTTACATAAACGAATGGTATCCGCTGTACCTTTTCCGATGGGATGTTTATCTTTTATAATAAGTGTGCCGTCTGATTCAATTACATTTCTTAACGTTCTGTCGATATAGTTTTTACTAGCTATTTCGGTAAGCGGATATTTAGGAGGTATTTTCCCATTTTCATTTCTTCTGTCTTGAGAACAATATCCTCCGCAAGGAAAATGCTTATCTAATGCAAAATTTAAAGCACCAGTATCAACACCGGTTTGACCGCCGGTAATAATTTTTACCCCGTGCATTTTTATGATTTTTCTTTTAATACTTTATAAATACCGTTTTTTCTACAATACCGAAAAAACCAGCTATATTCTAATTCAACCTTATATTTTTCTTTTACCTTTCGCCGGAGTTGTTCAATGGTTTTAACACTTTTGGCCGAAGCCATCCTTTTAATCTGATGTTTGTAAGGATGTAATTTAGATTTTCGGCGATCACTGTATTTGAATTTTAGTAATCCCTCAATGCCTTTTTGTAAAAATATTTTGGTCCAGTCGGCAATTGAATCTTCATGAATGCCTAATAATTGAGTAATATTTTCGTTTTTTTGCCCTTCGTGTTTTAAAAGGATGCAATAAGCTCGTTTTAATATATTCTTCTTGTGTTGGTTTTCCCGAACAAGCTTTCTTAGCTCGTTTTCTTGTGATTGAGTAAGATTAACTGTATAACTCATGAATGAAAATTATTTTTTACAAGTTATAAAAACGGAAATTAAAAAGCAAGTACCCATGAGATATTTTGTTGATTTATTTAATTTTGGTGGATAAATAAAATTTAAATATTTTTAATGATTTAATTGAAAGGTGTTACTTTTACCCCAATCTTAGATCGTTAAATTTTAAAACAGCATTGTGCAACAAACATTAATTGTAATTCTTGGTCCTACGGGTATAGGTAAAACAGACCTAAGCATTGATATTGCCCGTGAGTTGGATACAGAAATAATTTCTTCTGATTCGAGGCAAATATATAAAGAGTTAAAAATAGGTACTGCGGTGCCATCTGATGACCAGTTACAAAGAGTAAAACATCATTTTATAGGGCATAAATCCATTTACGATTATTACAATGCCAGTATGTTTGAATTTGAGGTGCTTGATTTGCTCAATGAATTATATAAAACTCATAATCACGTAGTAATGACAGGCGGTTCGGGGATGTATATCCAGGCAGTATGCGATGGCATAGATGAGCTTCCCACCATTGATACTCAATTGCGTAAGGATTTAATCCAAAAATACCACGATGAAGGAATTGAAAGTTTGCGTATTCAGCTTAAAATGCTGGATCCTGAGTCGTATCAAAAGATTGATTTAAAAAATCCCAAACGTATTCTTAAAGCATTGGAAGTAACTATACAAACAGGCCAGCCTTACTCTTCTTTTCTTACCCGTCCCAAAAAAAAGCGCCCTTTTCATATTTTAAAAATTGGCTTACAACGTGAGCGTGATGAGTTGTATGAAAGAATCAATAAGCGGGTGGACGAGATGATTCAGGAAGGGCTGGTAGAAGAGGCCCGCAAATTCTTTAAAGACCGTCACCTTAATTCGTTAAATACCGTAGGTTATAAAGAACTTTTTGAACATTTCGAGGGTAAAATCAGTTTAGCTAAAGCCATTGAGTTGATTAAACGTAATTCAAGGCACTATGCTAAACGACAAATATCATGGTTCAATCGTGATAAGGAAATATCCTGGTTTCACCCGGAAAATAAACAAAAGATTGTCCATTTTATCCAAAGGAATAGTTAAATGAGTACAGAATATAAAAATTTTGTTATCAGGGTTTATGGGTTGTTTGTAAATCCTCAAAAGGAAATTCTTGTTAGTGATGAGTATCAGCTTGATATAAAGATGACTAAATTTCCCGGGGGAGGAATGCATTTTGGCGAGGGTACAAAGGATTGTTTAAGACGTGAAATTATGGAGGAAATAGGAGAGGAGATTGAGATAACCGATCATTTTTATACCACTGATTATTTTCAACCTACGTATTTTTACGACAATTATCAGCTGGTTAGTATTTATTACCTGGCAAATTTTAAAGCCCCACAAAAGTTTAAGGCGTCAATAAAACCATACGATTTTCCCGAACTTAAAAATGGAAATATGTCTTTCCGTTGGGTTTCTCTTGCCCAATTATCCGAAGAAGATATGACTTTTCCCGTGGATAAAAAAGTGGTTGGTTTGTTAAAAGAGCAGTTTCTATAGCTCATTTATGCCTTTGATAAATTGATCCCAGCTAAATTTATCTTTTTCAATGGCTGCATTTTTCGAGAATTCTTCCTCGCGCTGGTTTTCAAAAAAATCGATTAAAGCATCTGCTACCGACTCCGGGTTTATTGCTGTAACATACCCAACTTTTTTATGAGGGACAATTTCTGCTAATCCTCCGACATTTGTAACTAGCATGGGGCGTTCAAAATGGTAGGCAATTTGAGTAACGCCGCTTTGTGTAGCACTTTTGTATGTTTGTACGATTATATCTGAAGCACAAAAATAATATTTTACTTTATCAGCGGGGACAAAACCATGGGTAAAGATAATTCTATCCTCTAAATGATGTTTGGCTACCAAATCATCATAAACTTTTCGTTCTTCATAAAATTCACCGGCTACCATTAATTTTATAGGGTATTTGGATAGTCTTTTATCTGCCAGGGCTTTAATAAGAATATCCAACCCTTTATATTTTCTTATGATTCCGAAAAATAAAAGGTATCGATTATCCGATGATAGATTTAATTTTTTGAGGGATTGTTCTTTAGAAATTATTTCGCCAAAGGTGTTATAAATAGGATGGGGAATAAATTTTTTAGTTGGATTGTTGGTAAACTGTTCTAAGTCTTTTAAAACAGATTTTGACATGGCAATAAACCCATCGCAATGACTAACAAAATATTTGGTTAGCTGATTCTTAAGCGGAAAATTTTCGTGTGGAATTACATTATGCATAATTCCAATAATCTTTGCATTACTGTTTTTCTTAATTTGTTTGGCTATTGTTCCTAAGCAAGGAGCCATAAAGGGCATCCAGTAATGTATAATAACTTGTTCGGGGTTTTCTCTGGCTATCCTGTTTCCAATTTTAATCCAGTTGAATGGATTAATTGAGTTTATTGAGACGTCAATGGGGATATTATCGGGCTGGTCTCCTTCGGCAAATTGGGTTTTTCCCGGAAAAAGAAATCCGGGATACTGAAGCGAGAAAGTGTAGATTTTCACCTTATGGTCTGTTTGGTAGCTTTGTCCCAGGGCGTGGTTAAAATCAGCAATCCCTCCGCGTAATGGATATGCAGGGCCAATTAGTATTTTTGTCAAAACTATAAGTTTATTTTTTGCTCAATTTGGTAATTATTTCTGTCCGATGAATTTCTGGATACCAGTTCGCCTAAAAATCCTGCCAAAAATAGTTGAGTACCCATAATCATGGATGTAAGGGCGATATAAAAAACCGGGCTGTCTGCTACTAAGGGAGCTTTAATATTATTCCATAAAAAATAAAGTTTCTGTCCGCCAAGCCATATAGCAGCAAGAAATCCGGCAAAAAACATCAGCGTGCCAAGCGTTCCGAAGAGATGCATGGGACGTTGACTAAATTTAGTAATAAAGGTTATGGATAATAAATCAAGATATCCTTTGATAAAACGGTCGAGCCCAAATTTGGTAACTCCGTATTTTCGGGCCTGATGCTGTACTATTTTTTCTCCTATATTTGAGAATCCTGCCTTTTTGGCAATTACAGGAATATAGCGATGCATTTCGCCATAAACTTCAATGTTTTTAACCACTTCATTTTTATAGGCTTTTAATCCGCAATTGAAATCATGGAGCTTAATACCGGTAAGAGCACGAGCGGTGCGGTTGTATAGTTTGCTGGGTATGGTTTTACTAATGGGATCGTATCTTTTTTTCTTCCATCCGGAAACCAGGTCATAATTTTCTTCATTTATCATCCGGAATAACCCGGGAATTTCGTCGGGATTGTCCTGTAAGTCAGCATCCATTGTTATTACTACATCACCACTAACATCTTCAAAACCGGTATGTAGAGCTGCAGATTTCCCATAGTTTTTGCGAAATTTTATTCCTTTTACTTCCGGATGTATTTCGCTTAGCTCCTGGATTACCTGCCACGAATTATCTTTACTTCCATCATCTACCAGAATGATTTCATAGGTAAACTGATGGTCTGTCATTACTTTTTTTATCCAATTTACCAGTTCGGGCAACGATTCTTCTTCATTTAATAAAGGTACTACTACAGAAATATCCATGGGTTGTTTTGCTTTTTTTATTCATCCCCCTGAAACTTGTTTGTCCGGGCTGACGGAATGAGAAGAAACTGTCCAAAAGCCGTGGTTAAACTTTGCAGACAGTTCCGATTCAAGTTAATTATTCTTCATTAATATCCTGCATGGCTGATTGATAGGGATCACCCTGCTTCTTTAAAATAGCGGATGTGATTAAGGCAATAATAAATCCCCAAAACATCATTCCCAAAAAGTTAAAAAACGACATTAAAACAGGAGACATCATTTTTTTCTGCAACGAAAGACCCATTTCGATCTGTTCATCAGACATTCCTTGTTTTAAAAGCTGTTCTTCGATCATTGCCAATGTTTTTTCAATATAATCCGGATCTATTACAGTAATCAGTAAATATGAATAAATACCAAAGATTAACGAGCCAATTAAAACAATAACAGTGCTCATTCCAAGAGCCTTCCCGTAGGAGATAACCCCGTTCAGAGCAGTGTCACGGTAGGTTTTGATTCCCCAAATAAGAAAAGCAATAATAATTACATAATTAACATAATTTAAATATTTATTAAGATGTAAATTAAAAATAAACAGCAGCACTGCAAATATAACAAGTGCTAACCCCAGCATTAATCCGTAATTTAATGCTGATTTAAAATAAGAATTTGATTTTTCTTCCATAGTTATTAGAGGTTAAATTAATTATTGAAACAAATATATCAGTTTTTCGATAAATAATAACTTAATTATTTGAAAAGATTTATTTAATTATTACTTTTGTGGCCTTCGGGCAAGTCTTACACGACCAGCTCCTGTTGAACTCCCCCAGGTCCGGAAGGAAGCAAGGGTAAACGGTTGTAGCGGTGCGATGTAAGTAGCTTGCCCGTTTTTTTGACTATTTTTTAAACAATGACATAAAAAAAATCCCGCATCAGTTTTTGATACGGGATTTTTTGTTGAAATATTTTACTATGATTTAGTTATTCTTTCCAGCCACCTTAGCATGAAGAACATTGTTGCCATGGATAAAACACAGACTACAACAAACATACTCCAGGTTAACCAGAGGGGTACAACTTCGTAAAGTATAGCACCAATAAATAATAACTGGTTACCAACAGCGGTTGCACCTAACCAGCCACCTTGCATGATACCCTGGTATTGAGGAGGCGCTACTTTAGATACAAATGAAATTCCCAGCGGGCTGATAAACAGTTCGGCCACAGTAAGGATTAAATAAGTTCCGATAAGTAACATAGGAGTAACTCTTTGAGCTTGAGCTAAGGGTGTACCATCTCGTGCAGGGTCAATGGTTTCAGAAGCAGGTAATCCTATAGAACCTATGGTCATTACTAAATAAGCAGTTGCAGCGATTCCCATACCAATAGCAATTTTCTTGGGAGTTGACGGTTCCATCCCTTTGGAACGTAACCAACCGAAGAATCCTACAATAATGGGTGTTAAAAGAACAATAAATAACGGGTTAACGGATTGGAATATTTCGGCCCCTTCAATGGTAACAAAGCCAAGATTAATTGCAATTCCGCTTAAATCAGTATAGTCACGGGCAAACATGGTAAGCGTCAGACCGTTTTGGTGGAATGAAAACCAGAAAAAGATTACTACGCCAAATACAGCAAATAGTGCATATAAACGTTGTCTGATTTCCTGAACACTCATTTCCGGGATAGAATCGGTTTTTGTTCCGTCTTTTGCTTTTTTCTGTACGGAAGGGAATTTTCTGGCATTGGTTAAATAAATAACCAACGAAATAACCATGGCGCCAACAGCTATACCAAATGCATAATGATACCCGGTTGTAAAGATATTAAGATATTCGTTAGCAAAAGCATCAAGGCTTTGTCCTGCTCCACCTACAGAAGCTTTGATCTCTTCGAAACGGGTCATAGCTTCCTGTGTTAATCCTGAGCCTAAATGTTTATGGCATAAAGCAGGAAGGTCCGGATTGTAGTTAAACCCGTTGTTATTTAACCACCAGTTTCTGATACCAATCGCTGCGAAAGGAGCAAAAATGGCACCTACATTAATAAACATATAGAAAAGAGAGAAACCTGAGTCTCTTAATTTTCCATATTTTTCATTGTCATACATCTGGCCAACTAAAGCCTGTAAGTTACCTTTGAATAATCCATTACCAAAAGCAATAACAAACAAACCAAAGATTGTTAAAATTAGCATGGCCATTCTGCTGCTTTCAGGTACCGGTGTTGGCGATGGTAGTGCTACGATTACATAACCTACAGCCATAATGATGATACCTGTGAAAATGGTTCCTTTGTAATTTCTTAATCGGTCGGCAATTAATCCTCCAACAAAGGCGAGGATATAAATGGAAAAATAAAAAACCGAATAAATTAAACCGGCATCTTTACCTGATAAACCAAACTTTGCTTGTAGAAAAAGCACCAGAATAGCCATCATGGTATAGAAGCCAAATCGCTCCCCCATATTTGCCAGAGCTGCTGCAATTAAACCTTTAGGGTGTCCTTTAAACATAGTGTATTAGTTTTAGTTAATATTAATTTTCAAATTATTTACAAAAAGGAATGACAAATATAAAAATCTTTTTTTTGTGACCAAGGATTTATACAAAGGTTTAAGCTAAAAAAATGGATGAAAATTATTCGTTCTGATTTTGTGGTTAAGTATTGTATTATAATTATTTATGACATTAGATAAAAGGGACCTTTGACAGAATGTCTTTTGTTTCAGAATAAATGATATTATACTAACATATTGGTTGGAGATGTTTTATCAAATGTTACGTGTATTAAAACATTTATAATCTGAAACCTTGAAATTTTTTTTATATTCACATCTTGATAAAAGAAAATGATGGATATTTCAATAGAACCTTTTAAATTTGTTCAAAAAGGAGCATAAACAAAATGAAGAAAATACTTAAATCAGATCAAATACGCGAAGTTGATGCTTATACCATAAAAAATGAACCGATAGCATCTGTTGATTTAATGGAACGAGCTGCTATGACTATCACCCGACAAATTGTTGAGAGGTTTCCTTTAAAAACACAAGTAAAGATTTTTGTTGGCCCGGGCAATAATGGTGGTGACGGACTGGCTGTTGCCCGACAACTTTTCGATGCAGGGTATTTTCCTACGGTTTACCTGTTGAAAATAAGTAGTAAACTTTCGCCCGATGGTGAAATTAATCTCGAAAGGATAAAAAAAATTGAATCGTTACAAGTATATGAACTGGATAATGAAAAGGTTTTTCCAAAAATAGATAGAAATGATATAGTGGTAGATGCCTTGTTTGGCTCCGGGTTATCACGAAAATTAGAAGGATTGCCTGCAAGTTTAGTACAGCATATGAACCAATCAGGGGCTGATATAGTAGCCATTGATATCCCTTCCGGTTTGTTTGGCGAAGATAATGGAGCTAACGACAGAAATTCTATTATTAAAGCCACTTATACGTTTACTTTCCAAATGCCTAAATTATCGTTTTTCTTTCATGAAAATGAGAGCTTTGTCGGGCAATGGGAAGTGATGGATATTGGTTTAATGCAGGAAGCAATAGATAAAATAGATTCCGGGTATTTTATGCTTGCACGGGAAAGTATTGCTTCTAAAATTATGCAAAGGGGTAAATTTTCACATAAAGGAACTTATGGACATGCATTACTTATTGCCGGAAGCTATGGGAAGATAGGAGCGGCTGTTTTATCGGCTAAAGCATGCTTACGAACGGGGTGTGGACTGGTTACGATTCATGTTCCTAAAGTGGGTTATAAGATTATACAAACAGCATTACCCGAAGCCATGATTAGCATCGACTGGTCGGATATTATTTTCACTGATGTGCCTGATATTGAGAGATATTCTTGTGTAGGAATTGGCCCGGGGATTGGAATAAAACAAAATACCAAAAGAGCATTGCTTAACCTGTTCGAAAGGGTTGAGAGTCCAATGATTATAGATGCCGATGCTTTGAATATTTTAGGCGAACACAAAGAATGGATTCAAAAAATCCCGGCAAATAGTATATTAACCCCTCACCCTAAAGAGTTTGAACGCATTGTTGGGCAAAGTACTGATGATTACGATAGAAACAGGAAGCAAATTAAATTTGCCGTTGAAAATAATATCATTTTGGTTTTAAAAGGTGCTCATACCTCCATTGCATTGCCCGATGGAACCTGTTATTTTAACACTACAGGAAACCCCGGAATGGCTACTGCAGGAAGTGGCGATGTACTAACCGGTATGATTCTTTCGTTAGTAGCTCAAGGTTATCATCCTGCCGAAGCTGCTAAAATTGGTGTATATTTGCACGGACTGGCCGGTGATTTGGCTGCAAAACAAACAGGACAGGAGGCAATGATTGCTTCTGATATTATCGAAAAAACGGGGAATGCTTATTTAACATTAAAACAAATTTAAAAGAAATGAGACAAATATATCTATTCATCGTTGTTTTTGCACTAACAATTATCTCTTGTAAAACAACATCAGAAACGAAAGTTTCTAAAATTGACAGCCTGACGAATCAGCCTGAAAATGGTATCATTTATGCGTTGCCTAAAACAACCCTCCGTTTTACCGTTGAGGCTTCACGTACAGATATTATTCCCGGACCCTATTATGAATATGCTGAAAAGTATCTGGGAATGGATAATGTGCCCGAGGAAGAATATTCTGATTGGAAAATATCGAATATTATCATTGATTCATACACTGAAATTGATCCTGAACAATTTTATATGTTAGAGCCTGAAGGGAAGATGAATATCAATATGCAAAAGTTGATTGAAAGCGGAAGTATTCTCCCTGTTAATTTACGTGCCAAACATCAATTTCCCAATGATTTTTATGGTTTTAATGATCCCGGAAAGGAAGTTGTTTTTACTGATTTGAGTGTGAAAAAATATATTGGCGAAGAGAAGGTAACTTATTATAAGCGTGTTCAGCGCGATTCGCTTTTTGCCAAAGTGCCGGTAGTGAAAACCCAGTCGGTGACTAAAACTTTTGAAGATAAAGCCGAAGAGGCAGCCAATTTTATTTTTATGATTCGAGAGAAAAGATTTGAATTATTAACCGGTATGGCTGATTTTTATCCCGAAGGTAAATCGCTTGAAGCAGCTATAAATGAGTTAAATAGTTTGGAAAGTGAGTATTTGTCGCTTTTTATCGGGAAAAGATTTAGCAGCACATACCGAGCAACGTTCGAATTTTCTCCCCGGGAGAAAGATTTAAATCAGCCTCATATATTATTTCGTTATTCGGATGAAAGAGGGGTGCTGCCACCGAATGATTTACGAGGACGACCCGTTATTGTTGAAATGGAAAAGTTAAATCATACCCAAAACCTTGATTTTTTACTAAACAATCCGGTTAATCCTGAGGAGGAAAAAAATATAAATAAACTTTTTTACCGTATCCCCGACCAGGCCCTTGTCCAGGTAATAGATGGTAATCAGTTACTGGCTAAAAGAAAATTAACCATTGAACAATTTGGTGCTGTGGTTAAAATTCCTTCGTTGTTTTTAATGGAAGAGGAGCAATTTATTGAGTTTTACAGAGAGGAAGAGTAAATGATTTACAAAGGGTGCTGTCCAAAAAGTATTAAAAACTGGTAAATTGATTATTTATTTATATTGGTGTCCGGTTAAAATTAAAAGAAACGACCGGCAAACTTAGTATAATTTAAATTTATCTAATGTCACCACTGCCTTCGGTTTATCTTGCTTTCTGCAGGTAAACCTTTATCCGTTAAGCTGCTTCCTTCTACTTTTAACTGCGACAGCTTTTTAGTAAATTTTTTCCAAAGTTTTGAACTTTGGAAAAGGTGATATCAGAATTGCTTCTCCCTTTGCTAAAATTTGTTTTTATCATAGTATTCGTCAGATGAACTCAGGAGGACATACGCTTCTCATGGTCAGATTTAAAATGTTAGTTGTTTTTTAACTTATTGTCCGACAGGATAATGGGGCAGTAAGTAAAATAAAATGAATGTAAAATGGAATCCTCAAACACTTTATAATTAACTTTTTTATTAATTAGTGCGAATCACTGGTTAATTATCCGCTGTTATCTTACCTTGAAACTTATTCCGATATTCTTGAAAAGATTGGCTTTTATATGCATCTTCGGCAAAATAATGAAGGATAGGTTCCAGTTTCTCGGGTTCGTAATATCCGGGAACAGCCGTTAAAAGTTGGTTATTTTCGTTCATATAGGCAATACTCGGAAACGACATTTTGTCTTGTAATAAAGCACGAGCGAGCTGGTGTAGCGAGCGGCTGCTGTTTCCTTGGTTTATAAATTGTTGTCCGGCAAAATTAATAGTGTCCCTGCTTTCGGCATCAAATTTTACGGCATAATATTTTTCGTTTAACAATTGGGCAATGATAGGATGAGAAAAAGTAACGGTATCCATTTTTTTGCACCATCCGCACCAGTCGGTATATACATCAATAAATATTTTTCGTTGTTCTTGCTGGTTCAATTCAACGGCCTCTTCAAAAGTATACCATTTTACTTCTGCTTTTTGGGCAAAAATTTGTGGGCTAAATCCAGCAATAACTATGATAAACAAAAGTTGTAAAATGAATTTCTTCATATTCTTTTCCCTCTTTTTTTGATATTGTTACATGCAATTATTTATATATATTGTTACAACGCAAATAAAATTAAATTGTTCTAAAAATACAATACCTTTTATAAAATAAGATAGAAAGATTAGTCTTTGTTTTCTTTGTTATTTCTTTTATGGTAAGGAAAAAAAATATTGAGACATAAAAATTTTAATAAGACCGTAAAATTTTGCTAAATTTGGGCTTCTTAAATAAATATAAAGTTGAGTAAACATTGTTATATTTAATATGTTTCTCAATAATAATAAGATATTAACATTATAAAAAGGAGGAAAACTCATGAGTGACATTCGTAATTTAGAACCCAAAATAGTATGGGATATATTTCAACAATTATGTGACATCCCGCGGCCATCCAAAAAAGAGCGTAAAGCTGTAGACTTTGCTAAAAAATTTGGTGAAGATTTAGGGCTTGAAACTATTGTTGATGATGCAGGGAATGTAATCATTAAAAAACCGGCTACTCCCGGTATGGAAGATCGCAAAACAGTAGTTTTACAGGGACACCTGGATATGGTTCCCCAAAAAAACAGCGACATACAGCACGATTTTGAAAAAGATCCTATTCAGGCATATGTTGATGGAGAATGGGTTACTGCAAAAGATACTACCTTAGGTGCTGACAATGGAGTTGGTGTAGCTGCATCATTAGCGGTTTTAAAATCAGAAGATATTGAACATGGCCCGGTGGAAGTATTACTTACCGTTGACGAAGAAACCGGGATGACCGGTGCAAGAGCACTAAAACCCGGCGTTTTGGAAGGGGATATTTTAATTAATACCGACTCTGAAGATGAAGGTGAATTATACATTGGTTGTGCCGGAGGAGTTGATACCAATGCAAAATTTTACTATAAACAAGAAGCAGTGCCTGCTGATACTGTAGCTTACCGAATAGATGTTAAAGGAATGAAAGGCGGACACTCGGGACTGGATATTGCTTTAGGGCGAGGAAATGCTGCTAAAGTAATCAATCGTTTTCTTTATCAGGTAACCAAATCGCTGGATGTCCGTTTAGCTGACATACAGGTTGGTGATTTGCGTAATGCTATTCCAAGGGAAGGTTATGCAATAGTTGTAGTACCAAATGCACAGACAGGAGAATTTAAAAACTTTATCGACGAATTGATTCCGGTAATTAAAGCTGAGTTGTCTGTTACAGAACCTAACTTGCAAGTTGCTTATAAAGAAACCGATATGCCGGATAACGTTGTTGATGAAAAAACGCAGAATAATTTAATCAAAGGGGTATATGGATGTCCTAACGGAGTGATGCGCATGAGCGATTCCATGGAAGGCCTTGTTGAAACATCAACAAATCTGGCTATTGTTAAAAAAGATGATGAGTTTATCCGTGCAGAAACATTACAACGAAGTTCTGTAGACAGTGCCAAAGAAGATTTAGCGAATATGATTCGTAGTGTATTCGAATTAGCAGGTGCCGAAGTAGTTCATGCAGGTGCATATCCGGGTTGGAAACCAAACGTTAATTCGCCTATTTTAAAAGTTATGCAGGATGTGTATAATGATAAATGGGGTAAAATACCTGAGATTAAAGGAATACATGCCGGATTAGAATGTGGAATTATTATGGAAAATTATCCTGAATTAGATACTATCTCATTTGGGCCAACGATTAACTTTCCTCACTCTCCTGATGAAAAAGTGAATATTGAAACCGTTCAGAAATTTTATGATTTCTTAGTGGAAACATTAAAAAATATTCCAAAAAAATAATCTTTTCATAATTTTAATTTTTAAAGTTAATAAATAAAGTGTTGGGGTGCTGTTTCGGCAGTACCCTTTTTTTATGAAAAAAGTTTACTTTATGAGCGTTAATTTGTAATTTGTAGCCAATTCATGGATTGGAACAGATACAGCGTATGAAAAAAATTGTATGCCTTTTACTTTTTATCTTTGTATTTTTCCCGGGTTGTGGCCCAAATATCTGGTTTACATCACCCCAACCTCAGGGTAAGAATAATTTAGATGTCTTTCCTAATGAACTAATAGGTAAATATGTTTCACCCAAAGACAGCTCCGTGCTAATTATTAATAAAAACAAAGTGATAAAACAGTTTCATGAGCAGTTATTAATGTCCAAAAAAGAATACCGAAATGAAACAGGAGACTCGATAGCAAAAGATACCAGTTTTCTTTTTACTGATAACTGGCATATTAAAGTAAAATCGTTTGGCGATTCGGTGAATGTTTTTTCATGGAAAGATGAGGTTCAATTTGAACTTTCAGAAGATCAACTTTTACGAAAATACAGAGGGTTTTATTTTTTAAATACCAGAGATACCGGAGATTATTGGAAAGTGAAAATTTTAACCTTACATGATGATACATTGGAGTATGATGATATCCTGACAATTGATGAGATCGAAAAGATTAAAAAAATAGCTGCCGTTACAGAATATAGCGATACCTCCAATGAAAAAGATACTCGCTTTATTTTAAATCCGAAACGCCGGGAGCTGAGGAAAATTTTAAAAACCCGCTCGATGGGTGATAAATATTATAAACAGCGTGAGTTTTAAAATGAATTGCTTTATAACCTTATTCCCATTAAAATAATATCATCTAACTGATCTAAGTCTCCTTTCCACTCGTTGAATTTTTCTTCCAGTATCTCCTTTTGTTTGTTCATGGGTTGATTAACAATCTCAGTCAGAAGTTTTTTCAGGTTGGCAGATTTGAATTTTGTTTGTGCAGGGCCGCCAAACTGATCGGCATAACCGTCAGAGAATATATAAATCGTATCGCCGGGTTGTATGGCTATTTTATGGTTGGTAAATGTTTCTTTTTCCACATGATAAATCCCGATAGGCATACGGTCTGCTTTATATTCATTAAGCTTCCCGTTTCTGAAATGATACAAAGGGTTGTAAGCTCCGGCAAATTCAAGTTGCATGGTTTGTTTATGTAAAATACACAGGGCCATATCCATGCCATCTTTTGCTTCTCCCTCTTTTCCGGTTTGATGTAACGAAAATTTAACTTTCTCGCGTAAAACGTTTAAAGTTTTAGCTGCTGTTAGTTGGTTTTTATCTCGGGCAATAATTTCGTTTAACGATGATATTCCCAGCATACTCATAAAAGCCCCGGGAACACCATGGCCTGTACAATCGGCAGCAGTAAAGTAGATTTTATCTTCATCTTCGGCTATCCAGTAAAAATCGCCACTTACAATATCGCGTGGTTTGTAAAGGATAAAGTAATCATCAAACGATTTATCAAAATGGTCATTCATCGGCAGCATTGCTTTCTGAATCCTGCTGGCATAGGTTATACTGTCGGTGATATCTTCTTTTTGTCGTAGAATCTCATCGCGTTGGACTTCAAGCTCATCACGCTGCGCCACAATCTCTTCTTTTTGTTCCTGTATTTCAATGGTTCGTTCTTTTACTTTTTGTTCTAATACCTTTTTATCGTGGATTAGTTTTTTCTCTCTTAGCTTTTGGATTAGATAAAAAATAAAGATTACTACTATTCCGATAATCATATAAAACCAAACCGTTTCGGTAAATGGAGGTTTTACGGTAAATGCTATAGATTTAACCCGGCTTATATTTCTTAGAATATCTCTGGCTCTTACTTGTAATGAATAATTTCCGGGTTTAACAATCAGGTTAATGGTTTGGTTGGTACTCCACTTCGACCATTCGCTCATTAATCCTTCAATATAATACTGGTATTGTGTAGTTTGTTTTTTCAGGTACCCCGGCGCCGTGATATCAACATAAATAGCATGGTTGTCAGGATCAAACACTAAATCAGACAAGTTGAAATATACCCCCTGGTCATTGGTTATACTTTTTAAATATACATCGAAGGTCGTGGTTGAATCATAATCGTTTTGGTGTATAATTTTGAAAATTTGTGCGTTCTTGTTTATCACCCAAAGGTTATTATGTAAATCGGTGTTTATTGCATTTACCTCATCAAATAATTTAAGTAGCGATAGCTCATAGGCTGACCAGGGATGGTTATTTTTTAAATACTCCCACTGGCGCTGGTAATAAATCCACGGTTTCCCCGGCTCTGAGAGCGAGAAATTGATGTTTGAAGCGTTTAAATACTTGGTTTTATAGATGGCAAAAGAATCGATCGGCTGGTTATAAAAAAACAAGCCCGATTCTAGCAAAAGAAAAATCGTGTCGTTAGTTCTGTCTAAATAGTAATTTTCCGGAAAATCGGTTTGGGCTTTGTAACTTTTTAACGAAACAGGTTGTTCCAAACTATCTATTTTTATCTGATACGCTACATTGTTGCCACCACACCATACGGTATTTCCTGTTTTAAGGATGCTATAGACTGGCTCTTGAAAATCAACGATAAAATTTGAAGCAGCCCACTCTTTATCCTTAAAATGAACCTGTAAAATGCCCGTGTTAGTCGCTAAGAAATGTTTTTCCCCGGCTGTGGCATGGCTGATATAATGTATATTCCTGTTTTGAATGATTTTATCGGCTTGTTGATTTTCAATATGGTATAAACCGGTATTCGCAGCCGCTAAAATGCCGTGTTCGGTGGATATTAGTTGTTTACATTTTTCATCAATCCCTTCAATTTTTTGATAAATATAATGGATAGATGTAAGCTCACTGATGCTTTTTTTTACATAACGTGGTTTAGCGGGCTTCTCTTCTTCTTTTTGTAAGCCGGGCTCCGCCTCTTTAGCTGTCTCTTTATCATCTTTACTGCCAAAAAGGTTGGAAAATAGTTTCCGTATGGGCCGTTTAGGCACTTCTTGTTTAGTTTCTGCTTTGGGTTTCGTACTTTCGCTTTTTTGCTTAGGTTTTGACTTGACATAAATTTCTACTTCATCATAATTTTTAACCTGCCTTAAACAGTAAACCCCTTCGTTGGTAGCTACAAACAGTTGATTTTTATGCCAGAGGGTTGTTATGAGGTTCCCTTCCAATCCGGGAAAGTTACTAAAATTTCGTACAGGCAGGTTAAAATCTACCCGGCTTATTCCAAAAGCGTGCGATAACCAAAGGCCGTTATTATTGTCCAGTCCCAGCGAATAAATCTCATCATCGGGCAAACCATTTTGGTAATTAATGGTATAAACAATCTTTCCGGTTTGTTTATTCACTATCTCCACTCCGCCATACAAGGTGGCAAAGGCAATCAGGGTATCCGAAATCATAACCGCATCGGCCAGGATGCTTTCTTTTAAATAGCCATCGTCATTAATATTATAATTGTAATATTTTATTCCGTCAAAAGTATATAGTTTACTATCATCGGTACCCACAATTACCCGTTGGTCGTTGTAGGGCAGGCTAAAAAGGATTTCACTGTTTTCTGTATAAAAACCGGTAACAATAGGAAAAAGGGTGTCGCTTTCTAACCGGTATAGCCCCTCGCCCGAAACATTAAAAAAAGTGTTCTTAGCGGTGAGTACAATCCCGGTAAACGATTTATTTCCGGCATTCCATCGTTTGTATTTATCCTGATTGGTTAGGCTGTGACGGGTAATCGTTTGTTCTCCATAAAAGAAAATGGTGGAATCGGTAAATTTTATCTTGGTTATCAGGCCAACATCAACTGTATCCGAAACCAGGGATTGATATTCGTACAACCCCTTATTGTTTTTGGTCAGGATGCCGTAATTGTTGTTTGCACCAACATATACTTTTTGGTTGAAAGGATTTTTTTTAACTACCAAAGGAATATAAGGTAGTTTTACTTGATTCCATGACTGACCGTCGAAGGTTAATATACCGCGGCGGTTGGCAAAAAGCATGATATTTTCGTTGGATTGCGTAATGCTCCAGTTTTGTGTCTCCAGCTCTTTTACCTCCTCAAAATGCGTAATAAACGGGGTCCCCTCTTGTGCATGAGATGTGGCAGCAGATAAGAATATCAGGGTAATATATGTAATGATAATTTTCCGCATGGCTGAAAAAGTTGAAGGATACAGGGTCAAAAGTTACAAAAAAATGAGCAAAAAAGCTTTTTGTCAAAAAGAAAAGTTTATTTATCAATTTATGGTATAGATATATGTAATTTTGTAAATTAGTATGAAACTTTTACCTGATTTTCAGGTAAAAGAGTATATGACGAAAATGTGTGTATATGAAAAAGATAATATTTTTCTTATTGATAGGATTCTCTTCATTTAGTTTATACGGTCAAAACGGACCTGGAGGGGTGGGGAATAGTGATGGGGCGAACAGTCAACCAGAAATTCTATTCTGGCTTAGTGCAGATTCATTGGGGCTAAACAATACTGATCCTGTAACCTTATGGAGTGATATCTCAGGAAATGGCAGGGATTTTACGCAGCTTACAACAGGGAATCAACCTACCTTTTTGAGTAGTGGTATCAATGCTATTCCTACGATCCAGTTTGATGGGACAGATGATTACCTGGAAGATGGTGACGCTGAAAACTATATCGATGGTTTATCTGGTGTTTCTGTTATTGCGATAATACAATCCAATGAAACAGCCAGTGATGCAGGTTTCTTCGATACAGAGGATCCGGATGGAGCAGATGATTTATTGACTATTCGATATGATGATGATGGTGCTTCCGGTGGAGGAGACGATGTGATGAAGTTTGGTCTGAATACATCCTCCGGCAGTACTTCCATGGAGAGTTCTGCATTGATTCAGACTACCAGTCCTCAAATGCTAACCTTGCAGTGGAATAGTGGTGGAACCTTAAATCTATACGAGAATGGAACCCTGGATTCACCTACGTCCTCCAGTTCTAATTTAACCGGGACGATTCAAAATACAGCAAAGGCGATCATTGGAAGAGGTCCTAAAGACGCTTCAGATGGATGGAATGGATATGTTTCGGAAATGATATTGGTTGGTGAAAATTTAAGTCAGGCCAGAAGGAATATTATTGAAAACTATTTGTCGGAAAAATATAATATAACGATATCAAATAATTTGTTAACCTCACTGGATGCAGCATATAATCACAATGTTGCTGGTATTGGTGAGGAGTCAGACGGAGAGCATACTACTTCTGCCAGCGGCGGCTTGTATCTTACAGCATTAAGTGGATTGGGAGTAGGCGATTATGTATTTTCTTCGCATAATAATCAATCCAACAATTCTTCTAATTTTAGGACAGGAAGTGAAATAACTGCTGCTGGAGCTATTGAAGCTTATAACAGGACCTGGTATATTGAGAAAGTGAATACACCTACGGCCAGAGTTGGCTTCGATTTTAGTGAAGCATTGGAAGATGGACTTTACCCCACAAATTATTCCAACTATGTTTTATTATACAGAGGTGGAACCTCGGGGAGTTTTTCAAAAGTAAAAAATGCAGATGGTATTGAAAATGGGGACCAGGTTTTTTTTGATTTAAGTGAAGCACAGTTACAAAACGGCTATTATACTTTGGGTACAGAAGATGATATTCATTCACCTTTGGAGG
>Ga0102943_1000910_pt1 | contig 18968 bp, 12 predicted proteins | sample SalPonC_black_MG_FD_78174 | JGI IMG/M metagenome (GOLD analysis project Ga0102943, IMG submission 78174) | Salt pond soil microbial communities from South San Francisco under conditions of wetland restoration - Salt Pond MetaG... | ecosystem: Environmental > Aquatic > Marine > Intertidal zone >...
AAACAACCGGTCACCTTTGGAAACCAACAGAATTTTTTTAATCTTTCATGGTTTTTCCAGAAAGACAATATCCACCTTCCGCTCGAGCACCCGACGGTCTTCATCTGAAATCATCAATCCACAGGAGTGGCTTTCAAACGTTTTTTTCACCTGGTTATACTTTATGATCATATACCGTTCAATGGAGGCTGACAGCCGGTGAATCCGCTGGTAATCCCATTCTTTGAAATGCCCGATTTCAAACAGCCTGGACAGGCTCCAGTCCCATTGCGCAATGGAGTCGGCTACCAGATATTTACGCAGACCGAAAACCGTATTGTGCAGAACCGATTCCTTTGATATGGCCAGTTTCAGAAAAAAACAGGTAAGGATGAGATTCATGGATTTTGTATCTCCGGTAGACCGGTAATAGGCCAGCAGATTGTTCAAAAGGATGATATAGGAATCATTTTGTGCCAGTTTCAGGTGGGTACCGGAGTTCATCCATACATTTTTATACTGATTGCACAAAAGCGGCTCCTGTCCATAGGAATGGATATATTTTTCCAGCAGCGCCATTTTAATCACCGATTTAAACGGGCTTTTCAACCATTTAAACATCTGCCAGATGGAGGCACCGAAAAACTCGTTTACCGGTATGGCATGAATATCTCCCAGGTCAATATACCGGTGGGTTCCGGCAAACTGGCTGATCTGCGTTATGATCATATGATAATAGTTCAGGCTGATAGGTGTTGGAAGTACCGACCAGAGTGGCAGTTTCCCGGCCACATGAATCATGGTTCTGTAAAACTCTTCTTTCAACAGTCTGGATTGGGCTGTGCCGGAGCTTTCCTGGGTGGATCCGCCGAAATCATTGTTCTTTGCCTTTTGCACATCCACCACAAAAAAGGTGGTCTGGATTTTAAACTGTTCCATCCCCAGTTTTTCAAGCATTTTGAGTTTTTGCAAAAACAGAGAGTGCTCATGCGCATCCATAAAATCTTCATTAATACAGATCCAATAGTCAATGTCAGACTCATGGGTCTGGGCTAGAGAACCTACGCTGCCCATGGTAAAAACACCTTCAATATAGGGAACGGCACTTAAGGTTGGCTTGCAGGTGTGAATACCGATTAATTTTTCAAGTACCTGCAGTGCCGTGCCCGGAGGCATGTAATCTACTATGCCGCAGGGGGTTTTGGGATGCAGGGCAGGTGCGCCGGGCAAATTAATATTTTGATGCAGCAAAATGGGTACCAGTTGGAAAAAATCTGCCTGGGACGGCTTGAAAATATCAAATGCCGTAAGAAGGCTCATCTTGTTCTGGTTTAAAAATTTCATTTCTCCGTAATGGATAAATTCACAGAAAATCAACAGGTTGATTTTTGCTGCAAGCGGTTTTTCCATCCAGGGCAGATCGTTGAAATCAAGCTGATACCGTCTGGCATTATATGCAATACCATGGGACCGGATCATGGACCCGGCGCAGGAAGGAAATCGTGAAAACCGTGCCTGAACATGAGAAAAATCTGCCTGGTCAATACAGGCTGTGGCAAAAGAAACCCCTGATATTCTGGCATGGGAAAACACGGCACATGATAAATTGGTTTGGCTGAAAACGGTTTTGGAAATCTGTGCATCCACAAATACGGCATCATGGAGATCTGCTTTGGTAAAATTGCAATTATACAGTTTTGCACCCAGAAAACTGCAGTCCTTGAACCGGGTTTCCCGGGCATTGATGTTGATCAGCACAGCATGGTCAAAATTGGCGTTCTGAATGACAGCACCGGCCCAGTTCACATTATAAAAAACTGCCTGGGTAAAAAATGCTTTTTCCATATGGACGCGGGAGAGGTCACAGTTTTTGAAAACAGCCCCGTTAAAATAAAATATTGACGCGGTAAACCGCAGATCAGAAAGGTTTTCATTTTCAATTGTCTCGTTCTGAAAATCAATGGTGTTCTGGGGAATATTTTTTCTCAGGGCCTCCAGCTTTTTTTTGACGGGATCCTGAAACACTGCTGAAAAAATTGTTTTTTGTTTTTTGGGTGGTTGCTGAAACTTGTGGGTCATGGCTTCAGGCCAGGAGATAATATCCTGTTTTTCCAGGTCCAGCAGGGATTTTGCCTTTTCCATGAAATCAAAAATTTTCCGGGACTGTTTTTGGGCAGATCTGTCATAATAGGTTTTTATAACCCGTACCACCCGTTCTGGTCTTTTTTTAACAATACCCAGGATACAGGCCAGGTTAATATCATAATTAATATCCTGGTATTGGGATTTATTCAAAGCAATATCCTGAATAATAAAAAATGACAGTCTGGATAAACCGGCGAGCTCCTTATTAAGCAGTGGTATAAGATCTGGATGGGTGTTTCTTGCCTGGTTGATAAGGACGTGAACCGGTTTTTTGCCGGTGACTATCATTGCTTTGAAAGCCTTGAAAGCCTCCTGGGGGTCTGATTTTAAAAACAGGCGGAAAACCGGTTTGAACAATTGGGGATACAACCCCATGGATGAATTTTCAATCAGACTGTAAACTGCTTCGCGTGTTTTTTTCACCTCCTCATTTTCAAGGATATGAACAAGCAGGTCTTCGGGCAGTTTTCCTGTCAGCATGGACAGTGCTTTAAGACCCTTTATTTTAACTCCGGGTGCCTGGGATAGAATTTCATTTTTCAGCAGGCTGTCCGGATCCCGCAAAAAACCGGGAATGTTGTTTAAAAAAGGATCTGCATCCCTTTTTCGGTCAAACAGGCTGGCAAAAAAATCAATTACTGATTCCCGGGATTTGATGTTGTTGAGCATTTTCTTGAAGACAGCAGCATATCTTAAACGAATTTCCGGGGGAGACTGGAGATACTGATCAATAAAAGTGAGGCGCTGGGATTCACTCACCAGGTACACAGCCCTTTGCATGGCAGTCACATTGACAATGCCGTTACGCAGGGATTTAAAAGCAAAATAAGACCCGCTGTCACCAAATTCCACCAGGGTTTTAAACAGATAGACACTTTCATTCAAGGATATGTCAGAGGTAAGGTGCTGGTAGATCCGGGCAGAAACTATAGCAGACTCTTTTAATCCCCTGGTATACAATTGCTGATTTTCAGGGTGGTCAAGCATGGCCAGGACCCTTTTTTGTATACTACCAAGTGTTTTCTGGGCAGAAGAACGAAGTGAAGAATAATAGGACAAAACAGCGTGAATGACCGGAAGTATTCCCAGTGATGGCGGCAGCGCCGCAGCCTGGGTGACGAGGTCAATTTTTTTTTCCTCATCTAAAGATGCCCATAAAACTGCAAAGTTTTTTTCATCAAATGGGAAAGGCAGATCAGTCATAGGACAATATTTTGTATTGTTTTACCTTTTTGTTTGAAAGTGCTATATGGTCATGTTTAAATTAATTACATCCAGGTACCCGGAGACACAAAAACCAATATAAAGAATTAGTTTCCATAGTACAACTTAAAATAACATATGAAATCATTTGATTCAAAAGATGAACCAGCCGGCCGGACCGACAGATATGATGCCGGGTCCATAGAAATCCTCAAAGGGCTGGACCCTGTCAAACGCAGGCCCGGGATGTATACAGACACAACCAGTCCGGACCATCTGGTATTCGAGGTCATTGACAACAGTGTTGATGAAGCCATTGCAGGATTTGCCGATACCATTGATGTGATCCTCCTAAAGGACAACAGCATCCTTGTGACGGACAATGGCCGGGGAATGCCTGTGGATATCCACCCCAAAGAAGGCATATCAGGAGTGGAACTGATCATGACACGGCTTCATGCCGGGGCCAAATTTTCCAACAAAGACTATGCCTTTTCAGGTGGTCTGCACGGTGTGGGGGTTTCTGTTGTCAATGCCCTCTCCTCCCGGCTGGATATCACTATTTTGCGCAAGGGACAAAAGTTTTCCATCGGGTTTGAAAACGGAATAAAAATCCGGGACCTTGCAATAACAGGACAAATTCCGAAAAACACCACCGGCACCCAGGTACATTTTTTCCCCAACCCCGGATATTTTGAACGCACCACCTTTTCACAGACTGCCATCAAAAATGCCTTAAAATCAAAGGCGGTGCTTTGCAGGGGATTGCAAACCAGTTTCCTGGATGAAACCTCAGGAGAAAAACATACCTGGGTGTATGACCATGGTCTGGATGAATATTTAAACGAACACCTTAAGGATCATAAAACCTTGTTTCCGGAACCTTTCAGCGCAAGCTGCCAGACAGAAGACTTCCAGGCTGTATGGGCTGTGAACTGGGTGACGGAAACCGGATCAGGCATGGAAGAAAGCTATGTAAACCTGATTCCCACCCGTATGGGCGGCACCCATGTCAATGGTTTCAGGTCCGGTCTGCTGGAATCATTGCGGGAATTCTGCAAATTTAGAAACCTTCTGCCCAAAAATCTGTTCCTGGCACCTGAAGACATCTGGAACAATGTGGGATATGTACTGTCTGTCAAATTGTCAGAGGCCCAGTTTTCCGGCCAGACCAAGGAGCGGCTGTCATCACGGCATTGTGCCAATCTGGTGAATCTCAAGGTGCGGGATGCCTTCAGCCTCTGGCTTAACAAGCATGTGGACCTGGGAGAGGCTTTGGCTGACCTGGCTATTGAACATGCCCGGTCCCGGGTGAGAAAATCTAAAAAAGTAACCCGGAAACAGGCTTCCAACGGCATTGTTCTGCCGGCCAAACTGTCAGACTGCACCAGCGATGACCAGCAGCGCAGAGAACTTTTTTTTGTGGAAGGAGATTCTGCAGGCGGATCTGCCAAACAGGCCAGAGACAGACGGTTTCAGGCGATCATGCCCCTGCGGGGCAAAATCATGAACACCTGGGACATGCCGGCATCTGCCATTATCGAGTCAAAAGAGATCCGGGATATCGTACAGGTGCTGGGGGTACTGCCTGATCAGGAAGATATTTCCAGGCTGCGTTATAACAAAATATGCATTCTGGCAGATGCGGACTCTGACGGACTTCATATTGCCACCCTCCTTTGTGCCCTGTTTTTAAAACATTTTCCCAAAGTTGTTCAAAACGGGCATGTTTTTATGGCCATGCCGCCTTTGTACAGGATAGATGTGGGAAAAGAGGTTTTTTATGCCCTGGATGATGCGGAAAGACAGGCCATAATCAAACGGATAAAACGCAGAAAAAAACCGGGAAAAATCAATGTTCAGCGCTTCAAAGGGCTGGGTGAAATGAACCCTGTCCAGCTCAGGGAAACAACCATTGCTCCGGATTCCAGACGTCTGGTGCAATTGACTGTGAAAAAAGAAGCCACAGTGGATGATGTTCATGAAATCATGGACATGCTGCTGGGAAAAAAACGGGCCAAAGACCGGAAAACATGGATTGAAGAACAAGGTGATATCAAAGAGATAGAATGATATGAAAGATATTTTGCCATCTGTCATGGAAGAGTATGAAAAAATCGCATTCCAGGATTTTGCCCAGAAAGCATATCTTAATTATGCCATGTATGTGATTTTGGATCGTGCCCTGCCCCATATCGGGGATGGACTCAAACCTGTGCAGCGGCGCATCATTTATTCCATGAGTCAGCTGGGGCTTTCCTCCACGGCAAAATTCAAAAAATCAGCCCGCACTGTGGGGGATGTGCTGGGCAAGTTTCATCCCCATGGCGACACGGCCTGCTATGAAGCCATGGTACTCATGGCCCAGCCCTTTTCTTTGCGGTATCCGCTTGTTGACGGCCAGGGCAACTGGGGAGACCCCAATGATCCCAAATCCTTTGCTGCCATGCGGTATACTGAATCCAGACTGTCCCGGTATGCCGACCTGCTGCTGGATGAACTGGAGCAGGACACAGTGGAATGGGTACCCAATTTTGACGGTACCCTGCAGGAACCCAGGCTGCTGCCGGCCAGGCTGCCCAATCTGCTGCTCAACGGCACCACAGGTATTGCCGTGGGCATGGCCACAAACATTTTACCCCATAATCTGCGGGAGGTGGCCAAAGCACTGATACTGCTTATTGAAGACAAAAACACCCATCTGGATATCCTGCTTAAACACATAAAAGGCCCGGATTTTCCCACAGAAGCGGAAATCATTACCCCGGGCAAAGAGATCCGCACCATTTATCAAACCGGAAACGGCCGGATTAAAATGCGGGCCAGATTCCGCATTGAACAGGGCGATATTGTTTATTTTGCCCTGCCCTATCATGCATCTGCTGAAAAGATACATGAACAGATCGCCTCCCAGATGGAAACCAAAAAACTGCCCATGGTCAGTGATATCAGAGATGAATCAGACCATGAAGATCCCACCCGGCTGGTGGTGATTCCCAGATCCGGCAAAGTGGATATCACCGCGCTTACAGACCATCTGTTTGCTACAACCGATCTGGAAAAATCATATTCTATCAACATGAATGTGATAGGAATCAACGGCCGGCCAGCTGTCAAAAATATGAAAACCATTCTTCTTGAATGGCTGGAATTCAGGTTTCATACAGTGGAAAAAAAGCTTGCGTTCCGTCTGGACAAGGTTGTGAACAGACTTCATATCCTGGAGGGATTCCGCATTGCTTTTTTGAATATCAATGAAGTGATCCGGATTATCAGGGAGTCCGACCATCCCGGGCAGCAATTGATGAAGGTATTTGGCCTGTCTCAGATCCAGGCCAATGCCATTCTTGATATCCGGCTGCGTCAGCTGGCCAGGCTGGAAGAGATTAAGCTGCTTTCGGAAATAAAGGATCTGAAGGATGAACAAAAAACCCTGGAAACCCTTTTGAATGATAAAACAGCGTTTAAAGCATATATCATAGATGAAATAAAGTCAGATGCCAGAAAATATGGGGATAAACGGCGGTCTCCCCTGCAGGAGCGCAAAGAAGCAGAGGCATTTTCCATTACCGATGTCATGGAAAAAGAACCGGTGACCATTATTTTGTCCCGGAACGGCTGGATTCGATCAGCCAAAGGGCATGACATTGATCCCCAAAAGGTTAAATTCAGATCCGGGGATGATTTGCTGTGCCATTTGCGGACGTACAGTGACAAACCCATTGTGTTTTTGGACAGTTCAGGCCGCAGCTATACCCTGTATCCCCATGTTCTTCCCTCGGCCAGAAGCAACGGCGAACCCTTAACCGGTCACCTGTCTCTTCAGCCAGATGCCCATATCTGCTATATGCTCTCACCCACCCGGACCACCCATTTTCTGGTGGGATCTGACAGCGGGTATGGATTCATCATAAAATTTTCAGATTTTCTGACCCATTTTAAAAACGGAAAATCGGTGATCACGGTGAAAAAACATGCGGCTCCCATGCCCCCCCAGCCGGTTTTTGACATTGAAACAGATGCTGTTGCTGCTGTCACCACAACAGGCCGGATGCTTATTTTTCCCTTGCATGAGCTTCCCCGCCTGAAAAAAGGCCAGGGAAATAAAATCATCACCATTCCCAAAAAGCAGCGGCTGTCTTCTGATCCTGAAAGGCTAAAATTCCTAAAAATATTGCCTTTGCATTCTAATCTTGTTATACATTCCGGAAAGCATTTTTTTGCGCTGAATGCGGGAAATCAAACCGATTATATCGGTACGCGTGGACACAGAGGCAAACTTTTACCCAGAGGATTCCGGAAAGTGGACAGACTGGAGGTAACACCAATGGCTTCCCAAACGGTTTAGATGCAGCGGTTTTATGAAAAATATTTCATTTTCCTGACTTTGCTGGCTCTATGCTGTTACTTTATCAACCTGGCCCTATTGCTTCACCACAGAAATCTTGGAACAGGTCCCAATACTGTTGAACGCATCAAACAAACCGGTACGTTGCGGCTGATCACCACCCGGTCAGTAAACTCTTTTTATCTGTACCAGGAGATGCCCACCGGATTTGAATATGACCTGGCCCGTGAATTTGCCCGTTATTTGAATGTGGATCTGGATGTTGTAACACCGGGCTGGAACCACCTGTTTGTCTATCTGGATCAGGGCAAGGGAGATTTTATTGCAGCCGGCATGGCCATAACCAAAGAAAATTTAGGGAAAGCAGCCTTTTCCATTCCCTATATGAGTATCCAGCAGCGCGTTATTCACCACAATCTCAAATTCGGTCCCAAAAACATTGATGATCTGGCCGACAGAACCATTCACGTTCGACGGAACACATCCTATCATTCCAGGCTGAAAGAAATTAAAGCCGCAGGCATTGCCGTCAATTATATTCTTCATGATAATATTCCCACTGAAGACCTTATTGCCATGGTCAATAACCGGGAAATCACATTTACCATTGCAGACTCCAACATCGCCCTTCTGAACCAGCGGTATTTTCCTGACATAGCCATCGGTATTCCAGTGCAGGAAAAAGAATCCCTTGCATGGGCTGTGCAAAAAAATGATGTGGAAATGCTCAAGGAAATCAACCGGTTCTTTTTGTATGCCAAAGAAAAAGGGATTCTCAAACAGATTATTGAACGGTACTATGCAAATATCAGGGATTTTGACGTATCTGAAGTAAAGACATTTCATGAAAGGATGAATACCCATCTGCCCAGATTTCAGGATATCATAGAAAAAGAGGCGGCAAAACACGGTTTTGACTGGCGCCTGATGGCAGCGGTGGTGTACCAGGAATCACGATTTGATCCAGATGCCGTCAGCTTTACCAATGTGAGAGGCCTCATGCAGGTTACCCGTGCGACTGCCAGGCAAATGGGCATAAAGAACCGTGCCAATCCACAGCAAAGTATTCAGGCAGGCATCAAATATCTGAAACAGATGCATGAAAAATTTTATCACATGGAAGATGAATACCAGCGGATGCTGTTTGCCCTGGCCAGTTATAATGTGGGATATGGCCATGTTAAGGATGCCATGGCTATTGCCAGGCAGAAAGGTCTTGATCCGCTGCGCTGGCAGTCAATGAAAAAAATGCTGCCCCTGCTGTCAAAACCGGAAATTTACCAGAAAACCAGACATGGATATGCAAGGGGATGGGAACCGGTGCAGTATGTGGAACGGATTCTCACCTATTATGATATCCTGCGACAGATGGACTTTTCATAGAACACCCAATAAGGTATTTTCTTTCAAAAAGGTGTTCACAGGAAAAAAAGAAAAGAATTTACTTGCCCGTGGCAACAGAATACCATTAACATGCTGTTGGGACATGGCAGGATTACCCCAATTTTTAAGATGAGTAAAAAATATGACAAGAAAAATACTGATCAATGCACTGGATCCCGATGTCAGCAGAATTGCTGCAGTCATAGACAACAAGCTGGACCAGTTTCACATTGAAACCCGTGCCAAGGAAGTTACCCAGGGCAACATTTACAAAGGTATTGTAACCCGGGTGGAACAAAGCCTTCAAGCGGTTTTTGTGGACTTTGGTGCAGAAAAAAACGGCTTTTTACAAAAAAACGAGATCCACCAGGACTATTTCCAGGAGGTGGAAACCCGGGACAAGTCATTGTTCAATCTGATCAAAAAAGGCCAGGAACTTATTGTGCAGGTGGTAAAGGATCCCATCAGCCAGAAAGGGGCCATGCTCACCACATTCATATCCCTGCCCGGCAGGCTGGCAGTGCTCATGCCCGGAACTACTACCAAAGGTGTATCCAGAAAAATTGCAGAAGAAGAGGAAAGAAAACGCCTGGCCGGTATCCTCAAAACCATGGATATTCCGGAAGGATTTGGCATGATTGTGAGAACCGCCGGTAAAAATGCCACCAAAACCCAGTTGACCGCAGACCTTAAATATCTGATGCGGGTATGGAAAAATATTGACAAGCTGGCCATTGACAACAAGGCACCTTCGCTGCTTTACAAAGAACAAAGCCTTGCTGTAAGGTCTTTGCGGGATTACTTTACCACAGATATCATAGAAATCCTCATTGACAATCCTGATACATTCCGGGAAGTCAAGGAGTTCATGGCCATGATCGCCCCCAAACAGAAAAAAATTGTAAAATTTTTCAAAGGGGAAAAACCCATTTTTACCAAATACCAGCTGGAAGAACAGATTGCTTCCATCTTCAAACGCGATGTCCCCTTGAAATCCGGCGGGTTTCTGGTCATTGAGCAGACAGAAGCGCTGGTATCCATTGATGTGAATTCCGGGAAATCCACCAAACGCCGCAATATTGAAGAAACCGCCTTTCACACCAATCTTGAGGCAGCCGAAGAGGTGGCAAGGCAGCTGCGTCTGCGGGATATGGGCGGTCTCATTGTGGTGGATTTCATCGATATGAAGGAAAGACGGCACAAAGCCGATATCACCAAAAATTTGAAAAAATATTTAAAATCAGACAAAGCCAAAACCAAGGTGGGCGGCATCACCGCATTCGGGCTTCTGGAAATGTCCCGGCAGCGTATCCGCCATTCCATTACCTTTGGCAGCTATGAAACCTGCCGGTACTGCAATGGCCGGGGACAGACGCCGTCTGTGGAAACACAGGGGCTTGCCATTCTGCGGGAGCTGAACCTGAAAACCCTGAAAACCGAAAACAAACAGGTGCAGGCACTTGTTCCCCGGGAAGTTGCCTATTATATTCTCAATAAAAAACGAGAGGAACTCATTGAGATCGAAACCAAAAGAAATGTTTCCATTAATGTGGAGATTGATCCGGAACTGGTGTCAGGTCAGAGCCGTATCACCTGTCACTCCTGAAAACAGGACCGCCCTGTTCTTGACATGGCTGCATCTTTTGTGTATCTAAAACACCTTTGACCTTGTAACAGAGGAAAAACAAAATGGCGGACAGGGCTGTAAAAAAAAAGAACCTGATATCCATGGGGATGGTTCTTGTTGTCATCATTCTGATTGCCATATATATTTTTTTGGGAGATGATTCAAATCAGATGGCTGATCAAACCACTGTAAATATCCGGAAACAAACTGTCCAGGACCATGCTGCGCAAAAAAAATTGCGCCAGGATGCCCATGAAAAAACAGCTTCTTCTAAATTTTTGTCAGTGCCGGACCCTTTGGAAACCCAAACCGTTGTGGTGGAAAAACAGATCCGGGCAAAACCTGTAATTGCTTACAAAAACAGCACAGACATGGAAAAAACCGTTTTCCCGAATCAGATGATGAAAAACAGGCTGCAGGCTCTGGGTATTAAAAACAGTCTGGACATGATTATCCGGTCTGATGAATCTTTTATTGTGGGTGACAAAAAAGTGTCCATGGCTGATATATTGGAAAAGGCCTTTACCAGAAGAAAAGAAATTTTTGAAACACGCATCACTGAATCCGAAGAAACTGCAGTGGAACATATTAAAGAGTATGGCATCTATGTGGTCCAGCCAGGAGATAATATCTGGAATATCCATTTTAATATTCTCACAGAATATTATACCTCCCAGGGTATTGTTGTGCCGTTCAAGGCAGATGAGCCCCTGAAAAGCGGACATTCTTCCGGTGTGGGAAAAATTTTAAAATTTTCTGAAACCATGGTTATTATCTATAACCTGATTGACCAGGAGATTGTGACAGATATCAACCTGCTGGAACCTTTGAGCAAAATCGTGGTATATAATCTGGATGAGGTGTTTGCCCTGCTTGAAGAAATTGACTATGACAATATTAACCAGATTCAGTTTGACGGCAGTACCATCTGGATTCCATATCCGGAATCCTGAAGTTTTTCAAAAGCATAAATTTTGTTTTTATCCATTATTTTTATATCTTATAAGGAGGAACTATTTTGATTAGTACAGCATTTGCAATGGGCGCCGGCGAAGGACAGGCAGCAGGCGGACTGGCAGGGTTTCTGCCCATCATTATCCTGTTTGCCATTTTTTATTTTCTTTTAATCCGGCCCCAGCAGAAAAAAGCCAAAGAACACAGAGAAATGATTGCAAACCTGAAAAAAGGAAACCGGATCATCACCTCCGGTGGTATTTACGGTACCATTGTTTCCATTGACGACTCAACCATTGGTCTTGAAATTGCCGAAAAGGTCAAAATCAAAATTTCCCGCGGTAATGTGGCTGCCCTGGTCTCAGACAATGAAACAGCTGTTAAATCTGAAAAAAAGAATTAATCCATTGCGCAGGAGAGCTGAAGATTGAAACTATTTACCTTTAAACGCCTGGCGGTCCTGGGCGTTCTTATTACAGCCGTTGTGTTTCTGCTGCCGACCTTCACCAATACCTGGCCCCATAAAAAAATCAATCTGGGCCTTGATCTGCAGGGCGGTATGCATCTGGTGCTGGAAGTTCAGAATGTCAAGGCGGTTGAAGCCGAACTTGAGCGTACCGTTGATGAACTGAAAAAAGAGCTCAGAAAAGATGGCATCACCCATCTGGGTATCACCCGCCAGGAAAACAATACCATTGTTGCCGAACTGCCGGACAAAGATGCCAAAAACGCATTTGAGGCCATTGTCTCCAAAGAATTTTCCAACCTTAAGGTAAGTGCTTCCTCCGCTGGTGACGAAGCCGTCAGATTTCAACTCAGACTGCCGGATGATGAAAAAGAAACCATCCGCAAAATGGCCACTGAACAGGCCCTTGAAACCATTCGGAACCGGATTGATGAATTTGGTGTCAGTGAGCCCGATATCCGGCTTCAGGGGGAAAACCGCATACTTCTTCAGCTCCCGGGTATCAATGATCCGGAACGTGCCAAGGACCTGATCGGGAAAACCGCCCAGTTGACATTTCAGCTGGTTAATGAAGATATCAGCGCTGAAGCGGCCCTTAAAGGATCTTTGCCTGTGGGAAGCCAGATTCTGTATGAAAACAAAACAGATCCTGTCACCGGCAATACTGCTAAAATCCCCCATGTTATAAAAAAACAGGTACTTTTGGACGGCAGTCTTCTGGTGGATGCCCGGGTGGAATTCGATCAGTTTCAGCAGCCCCAGGTGGGTATTGAGTTCAACCGGAAAGGCGCCCATATATTTGAGCGGATCACCGGGCAGAACATCAAAAAACGGCTGGCCATTGTACTGGATAATACGGTGTACTCAGCACCGGTGATCCAGGACCGTATTGCCGGAGGCAAGGCCGTGATCACCGGAAATTTTACCATGGAAGAAGCCAAAGACCTGGCCATTGCCCTGCGGGCCGGATCTCTTCCCGCACCAGTCACCATCATTGAGGAAAGAACTGTCGGACCCACCCTGGGAGCGGATTCCATCCGCATGGGAATGATATCCATGCTGGCAGGCGGTGTTCTGGTCCTCTTGTTCATGGGGATTTACTATAAGGGCGCAGGTCTGATCGCGAATCTGGCCCTGGTTATGAATATCATCCTTATCGGAGGAGGACTGGCTGCGTTTCAGGCCACGTTGACCCTGCCGGGAATTGCGGGCATTATTCTGACAATCGGTATGGCAGTGGATGCCAATGTGATCATTTTTGAAAGGATACGCGAAGAGCTTGGGTGGGGAAAAACACCGCTGGCTGCAGTCCATGCCGGTTTTGACCGGGCCACTTTGACCATTCTGGATGCCAATGTCACCACCTTGATTGCCGCCATTGTGCTGTTTCAATTCGGTACAGGTCCTGTCAAAGGTTTTGCCGTGACCCTGGGGCTTGGTATTGTTGCCAGCCTTTTTACCGCCCTGATTCTGTCAAAATCAATTTTTGATTTTGTTTTGCAGAAAAAAACCGCTTCAACCTTGAGTATATAAAGGAATTGTCATAATGCAGCTGATCAAATCTGATATCAATATAGACTTTCTGGGAAAACAGAAAATCGGAATTGTTTTTTCCGCCATACTCATCATTGCCAGTATCGCAGGCCTGATTGTTCACAAAGGTCCCAACTATGGCATTGATTTCTCCGGCGGGGCACTGATTCAGATAAAATTCACCCAGGATATATCCATAGCCCAGGTAAGAGACAGTTTGGCCGGTCTGGAACTTAAGGATATGTCTGTTCAGGATTTCGGAGAACAAAAAGACCATGAATTTTTAATCCGCACCGCCAGCAGTGAAACAGTGGGAAAAGGTCTGTCCCAGGCTGTTTCTTCTGCCATCCTTGCAGGTACCGGAATGACACCGGAAATCAGGCGAATGGAAATGGTTGGCCCCCAGGTGGGAGATGAACTGAAAAAACAGGCTTTGCTGGCCATTTTTTATTCTCTTTTGTTTATCACAATTTACATTTCCGGCCGGTTTGAGCTCAAATGGATACTTTCCGGTGTGACTGCCGGCGCATTGATGACAGCGGTATATTTTTTATCTGTTTTCAATGTCAGCATGCCGATTTTGATTGCCGGAGCCCTTGTGGTATCGCTGGTCCTGTTCTGGCGGCTCCGGCTCAAATTTGCCATGGGGGCCCTCATCGCCCTGATCCATGATGTGTTCATCACCGTGGGCATTTTTTCCATCCTCAACCTGGATTTTTCCCTGCCGATCATTGCCGCCCTGTTGACCATTATCGGATATTCATTGAATGATACCATCATCGTGTTTGACAGAATCAGAGAAAACATCAAAGGGGAATCTTCCAGAACAGCCCTGCCCGGTCTTTTCAATAAAAGTATCAACCAGACCTTGTCCAGAACCATTCTCACCTCCTTTACCACCTTGATCGTTCTGCTGGCCCTGTTTTTTCTCGGGGGGGATATCATCCATAATTTTGCCTTTGCCATGATCATCGGTGTTCTCATCGGTACCTATTCATCCATATTTGTGGCAAGTCCGGTTGTGCTTGCCGCCTCCAGGAAAGGATAAATCCAATGCCCCGGTCAGCAATTTTAAGATATACCGCCCTGTTCTGTGTCAGTTTTCTGCTGGTGTCCTGTTCCACACCCCGTTTTTTTGGAAAAAAAACAGCTCCTTCCCAGGGTGAAAACCAGACAACCCAGACCGATCCGGATGGATTTACCAAAGATCAGCTGACACAGATACAACAGCAGATGGACCAAAGAAACCAGGCCATTCGAGCTTTGGAAGAAAAAATTACCCATCTGGAACAAAAAATTGCCGTCCTTCAAAAAAAACAGCCGGCTGCCGAAGAAAAACAGCCTGATACGCTCCAGCGACAGAAACCAGAACCAGAACAAGAAAATGATCAGCCAGAAAAAACAGAGCCATCAGGTCTATACCAAAAAGCCAGAAACCTTATGCTGGCTGATGACTTTTCAGCTGCCGGCCGATTGTTTAAAAGCTTTGTCCGGCAGTACCCGGATCACAGCCTGGCTGACAATTCTCTTTACTGGCTGGGGGAATGCCATTATTCCCAGGGAGACTATGCCGGGGCAGCAGCTGTATTCAAAGACCTGGTCACTGCCTATCCTGATGCGGAAAAAGTGCCTGATGCCTTGTTGAAAACCGGGTATTGCTATCTGTCCATGGATAACACCAGCCGGGCAAACCATTACCTTAAACTGGTGTTGAAAAAATACCCGTTTTCACCTGCCGCAGATAAAGCCCAGGCAAAACTGATGTCATCTGATTGACCGTTGTGGCCATATGGAATCAGATGCCGCCGCATACCTGCCATGGTTCATTTTAAGAGAAATTCCCTTTTTGGGAAACCAGGGGGTCAACCGTTTGGTCCAGGCTTTTGGCACTCCGGGCAAGGTGCTGGCGGCAAAACCTGATGCCTGGATAAAAATTGCCGGAGTTTCCAAAAAAATTCTTCCCGGCTCCCTGCAGGTCCGACAATATACAGATGCCGCCCAAAAAGAGCTGCATCAGATTACAGCGCTTGGTATCAAAATCTTAACCCTTCATGACCGGGGTTTTCCCGGATTGCTGAAAACCATCCCAGATCCCCCGCCGATTTTGACTTACCAGGGACATATGGATCCCCAGGCCCCCTGTATTGCTATTGTGGGATCACGCAATGCATCTTCCTATGGAATGGACACTGCCCGGTATCTGGCCCGCAGATTGGCAGATATGGGATTCTGCATTGTCAGTGGTATGGCAAAAGGCATTGATACCGCAGCCCATACAGGTGCATTGGAAGCCACCGGCAATACCATTGCTGTTCTGGGGTCCGGGCTGAAAAAAATTTATCCCAGAGAAAACAAAGACTTATTTTATAGAATTCAAAAATCCGGAGCAGTGATATCAGAATTTAAGCTTGACACAGACCCGTATCCGTATAATTTTCCTGTTAGAAATCGGATTATTGCCGGCCTTTCCTGCGGCACCATTGTCGTGGAAGCAAAAAAGAAAAGCGGGTCATTGATCACGGCACGGCTGGCAGCAGAATATAACCGGGAAGTGTTCGCAGTGCCGGGAAGTATACGTTCCCAGAAAAGCCAGGGTACCCATTCGCTGTTGAAACAGGGGGCAAAACTGGTGGAAAATGAAACAGATGTGGTTAATGAATTGTCTCACCTTGTTCATCAGGAACCGGTTTCTGGCATACCATTGCCGGCACCGGTATCAAAACCGGTGCTGGACGCTGCCAAAAGACAGATCATGCACGTGCTGGAAGTTTATCCCCGGCATATTGACAGTATCATTGAATCAAGCCGGATGGACAGTGGTATGGTTTCTGCCGTACTGCTGGAACTGGAATTACTGGGGATTGTAAAACACCATCCAGGCGCGTATTTTTCTATTGTAAAGGAGTAACATTGGGCAAACCGCTTATCATCGTAGAATCACCTACCAAAATCAAGACCCTGCAAAAATATGTGGGAAAAGAATATAACGTGGCCGCAAGTGCCGGCCATATCCGGGACCTGCCGGTCAAAACACTTGGAATTGACGTGGATGATGATTTCAAAGCTGAATATGTCAATATCAAGGATAAAACCAAAATTATTTCCCATCTGAAAAAAATTGCCAAAGACAGCAATGATATTTACCTTGCCCCTGACCCGGACCGTGAAGGAGAGGCCATTGCCTTTCACATCATGGATATTTTAAAGAAAAAAGACCGCCGATTCCACCGGGTGCTCATTCATGAACTGACCCAAAAAGGCATTGAAGATGCCTTGAAAACACCCCTGGAACCGGATGTGAACAAATATGATGCACAGCAGGCACGGCGCAAGCTGGACCGGCTGGTGGGATACCAGATTTCCCCGCTGCTCTGGCAGAAGGTACAGCGGGGATTGAGTGCCGGCCGGGTGCAGTCTGTGGCTGTAAAGATCATCTGTGACCGGGAAAGGGAAATACGGCAGTTTATTCCTGAAGAATACTGGACCATCACTGCGGACCTGATGGCCCAAAATCCCCCTTCTTTTAATGCTGCTCTGGTGAAAATAGGCCGGAAAAAAGCCAAAATCACCCATGAGGCCCAGGCCCAAAAAATTGTTACAGACCTTGAAAATGCCCAGTTTTTTGTGGATGAAATCAAAAAAAAGACCGTCAAGCGCAACCCTCTGCCCCCGTTTATCACCAGCAAGCTGCAGCAGGATGCCATCAACCGTTTGAGATTTTCTGCCAAAAAAACCATGGTGGTTGCCCAGCAATTATATGAGGGAGTGGATATCGGTACGGACGGGCCTGAAGGGCTGATTACCTATATGCGTACAGATTCCACCCGTATCGCCCCTGAAGCTGCCCAGGAAGCCCTGCAACTTATCTTACAGGATTTTGGCAAAGATTATGCCCTGACCACCCCCCGGCACTTCAAAAACAAAAACAAGGTGCAGGATGCCCATGAAGCCATTCGCCCGACATCTGTGTTCAATACCCCTAAAAAACTCAAACCGTATCTGTCTGAAGACCAGTTCAAACTCTATGATCTGATCTGGAAACGCTTTGTGGCCTCTCAGATGAGCCAGGCGCTCATTGACCAGAAAGCCATTTTGATCAAGGCAGGGAACTATCTGTTCTCCGTGAGCGGTTCCACTGTGAAATTTGATGGATTTATGGCCTTGTATGAAATTCCGGAAACCAGTCCAGGCAATGATATTCAGTCGCTTCCCCATGTGAGGGAAAAAGAAGAGCTGGCCCGGGAAAAAATTATCTCCAAACAGCATTTTACCAAACCACCGCCACGGTTTTCAGAAGCTTCCCTGGTCAAGGAACTGGAAAAAAACGGGATCGGCCGTCCCAGTACGTATGCTTCCATTATCAGTGTTATCCAGGACAAAGGATATGTAGAACTGGTAAAACGGTATTTTGTTCCCAGTGAGCTTGGGTTTATAGTCAATGATCTTCTGGTGGCATCATTTCCCCATCTGCTGGATGTTTCATTTACCGCCCAGATGGAAAACAACCTGGATGATGTGGAGAATGGCAGCCTGGAGGAGGTGGATCTGCTGGCCCGGTTTTACAATACCTTCAGCCAGACCCTGGATAATGCCAGACAAAACATGGTCAGTGTCAAGGGAGTGGGGGTAGAAACCGATCTGACATGCCCCTCTTGTGGAAAACCGTTGAATATCAAAATCGGCAAAAACGGACATTTTCTGGCATGCACTGCCTACCCGGACTGTACTTTTACCAGCAATTATACCCGAGATGAAAAAGGCAATATCGCCATTGTGGAAAAGCAGGTGGACAACACCCCGGTCAAAAACTGCCCCCAATGCGGCAAACCCATGGTCCAGAAAGATGGCCGGTTCGGGCTTTTTCTTGCCTGCACCGGTTATCCTGACTGCAAATACACCGAATCAGTGATGTCTGAAAATTCTCACCAGGATATTGGACTAAATTGTATGGAACCCGGCTGCACCGGCCGGATTGTTGAGAAAAGGTCCAAACGCGGGAAGATTTTCTACGGGTGTTCCCAATACCCCAATTGTACATTTGCCAGCTGGGATAAGCCGGTGGGCAAACCATGTCCCCAGTGCAATTCCCCTTTTCTGGTTGAAAAACAAACCAAGCGGGAGGGCAAAATCCTCAAATGCCCTGCCCCCAAGTGCGGGTTTAAGGAAAAACAGACTGAATGACTGCCCATCCAGGGGGCTGTCAAAAAGCCCATTTTTGAATGGCCTGGAAAACCAGATCCCGTTTAATGGGTTTGGTCAGAAAATCATCCATGCCGGCTGCCATGCACCCGGCTTTAAAATCATCCAGCACACCGGCGGTCAGGGCCATT
>Ga0102943_1000911_pt1 | contig 18962 bp, 21 predicted proteins | sample SalPonC_black_MG_FD_78174 | JGI IMG/M metagenome (GOLD analysis project Ga0102943, IMG submission 78174) | Salt pond soil microbial communities from South San Francisco under conditions of wetland restoration - Salt Pond MetaG... | ecosystem: Environmental > Aquatic > Marine > Intertidal zone >...
CACCGTGGTCGCGGAGACCGAGGCGCCCATCGACGGCGACCGCGCCGAGTGCCGCGCCGGGGAGTGCGAGATGGGCGTGCTCGTCGCCGACGCCATGCTGGCGCGCACCCGGGACCAGGGCGTCGCGATCGCCATCCAGAACGGAGGCGGCCTGCGCGCCTCCATCGACGCCGGGCCGGTCACGATGGGCGAGGTGCTGACGGTGCTGCCGTTCCAGAACACCCTCGCCACCTTCCGCCTCTCCGGCGCGGGCGTGCTCGCGGCGCTCGAGAACGGCCTCGGCCAGGTCGAGGATCAGGCCGGCCGCTTCCCGCAGGTCGCCGGGCTGCGCTTCGTCTGGGATCCGCAGGCGGAGCCGGGCGCGCGCGTCGTCTCGGCCGAAGTCGAGACGCAGGGCGGCTGGGAGCCCTTGGATCCCGAGGCGGTCTACGGCGTCGCGACCAACGATTACATGCGCGGGGGCGGCGACGGCTACGCCGTGTTCGCCGAGCAGGGCACGGACGCCTACGACTACGGCCCGGGCCTCGAGCAGGTGGTGGCCGACTATCTCGCCGAGGCCGGCCCCTACACGCCCTACACGGACGGCCGCATCTCCACGCGCTGAGCGGCCGGCCCGCCCGCGGGGGGCTTCCCCCCGCGGGCGGGAGCGTCCATCCTCCGCGCCATGTGCGGACGCTTCGCCCTGACCACGCCCCACGGGGCCATAGCCGAGCTGTTCGGCGCCGAGACGACCGAGGCGCTGAGCGAGCGCCTCGGCAACGCCGGGCCGCGCTACAACGTCTGCCCGACGACGCGGATCGCCGCGATCCGCCTCGGCGAGGACGGGGGGCGGGCGCTGACGGCCCTGCGCTGGGGTTTCATCCCGCGCTGGTACAAGTCGCCGACGGACGGCCCGCTGCTGATCAACGCCCGCTCCGAGACGATCGCGGAGAAGCCGGCCTTCCGCGCCGCCTGCCGCGCCCGGCGCTGCCTGATCCCGGCGGACGGGTTCTACGAATGGCTGCGGCAGGACGACCGCAAGCGGCCCTTCTTCGTGCCCCCGGCCGAGCCGCGCGATCCGCCGGTGGTCTGCTTCGCCGCGATCTGGGAGACTTGGCGAGGGCCGGAGGGCGAGGCGATCGAGGCCTGCGCCATCGTCACCTGCGACGCGGGTCCCGACATCCGCCACATCCACGACCGGGAGCCGGTGACGATCCGCGCCGGCGACGAGGGCCTCTGGCTGGGCGAGGAAGGCAAGGGCGCGGCCACCCTGATGCAGCCGGCGCCCGAGGGCTTCTGGGCGCCGCGCGAGGTCTCGCCCGAGGTCAACTCCAACCGCGCCGAGGGCCCGGAGCTGATCGAACCGCTGCAGGCCTGAGCGGCGGCCGGGCGGTCAGGCCGGTCGCGAGCATGAGGCGACGGCCTGGGCCCGGCCGTCGTCGCAAGGCGCGGCGCGTGAACCTCGCCGATCGTCGGTCTCGGTCCCCGGCCGGGGACCGCCGATCGCGCGCCGTCGCGATCGGCGGCGCGAGGCGTCAGTCGGCGCCGCCGTCGGTCCGTTCGAGCCCTTCGGGCTGGCCGACGACGACGACCTGCAGCCGTTCGGGGGTCAGGAGGCGCGCGGCCACCCGGTTCACGTCCTCGAGCGTCACCGCCTCCACGAGGTCGTTGCGGGTCACGAGGTAGTCGGGCGGCAGCCCCTCGGACATGAAGCCGGCCAGCGCCGAGGCGATCTTGGCGTTGGAATCGAAGGCGAGCGGCCAGGCCCCGGTCAGATAACGCTTGGCGTCGTCCAGCTCCTCCTCCGACACGCCCGTCCCGCGCATCCGCGCCCATTCCTCCCGGATCACCGCGATCGCCTCGGCGACCCGCGCGTTGTCGGATGCGACCTGGGCGCCCAGCACCGCCGCGCGATCCCATCGCGCGAGGAAGCTGGAGACGGAGTAGGTCAGCCCGCGCTCGACCCGCACCTCCTGCGTGAGGCGCGAGGCGAAGCCGCCGCCGCCGAGCACGTGCTCCATCACCACCGCCGCGAAGAAGTCCGGATCGTCGCGCCCGATGCCGGGCTGCACCAGCCGCGCCACCGCCTGCGGCGCGTCGAGCTCCACGATCTCGAGCTCGCGCGTCTCGGCGAATTCCGCCGGCCCGAGGGGGTCGCGCCGCGTCTCCGGCAGGTCGGCCAGCAGCCGGTCGATCAGCGCCGCCGCCTCGTCGGGCGTCACGTCCCCCACGATCCCGACCGCGAGGTCGCCGCGGTCGAGCGCCCGCTCCCGCGCCGCGACCAGCGCCGCGCGGTCGATCCGGGCCACCGTCGCCTCGTCGCCCGAGAGCGGCCGGCCGTAGGGGTCCTCCGGGAACAGCGCCGCGCGCCAGGCGCGGGAGGCGAGGGCGCTCGGGTCGGTCCCGGCCGAGCGGATCGAGGAGATCTGGCGCGCCCGCGCCCGCTCCACCGCGTCGGCGTCGAAGCGCGGCTCGGTCAGGGCGAGGCGCAGCAGCTCCACGCTCTCGTCGAGGGTCTCCGTCAGCATCCGCGCCGAGACCGACACCGCGTCGCGCCCGGCCGAGGCGCCGAAGCGCAGCGCCAGACCGTCGGCCGCCGCCTCGAACGCAGCGGCGTCGAGATCCCCGGCCCCGTCGTCGAGAAGCCCGGCCATCATCCGCGTGACGCCGGCGAGCTCCGCGGGCTCGCGCGAGGCGCCGCCGCCGAAGCGCAGCTCCAGCGCCACCATCGGGATCTCCGGCGCCTCGACCAGCCAGACCTCGATGCCGCCCGGCGTCTCGATCGCCTGCACCTCGGCCGCCGCCTCGGCCGGGGGCGGCGGAAGCAGGGCGAAGGCGAGGGCGGCGGCGGCCATGCGCAGGTTCATCCCTCCACCCCCTCGGGCGCCTGCAGCCGGCCTGTCACCGATGCCTCCGGCCGCAGCACCGCCCGCGCGGCGTCCATCACGTCCTCGGCCGTGACCGCCTGCAGCGTCTCAGGCCAGGCCTCGATCTCCTCGATGGACATGCCGATCGCGAGGCCGTGCCCGTAGCGCCGTGCGAGGGTCGACTGGCTGTCCTGCGAATAGATCCAGGAGGCGCGCCAGCGCGTCTTGACCCGCTCCATCTCCTCCGCCGAGGGTCCGTCCGAGGCGAGGAACGTTTCGAGAACTCCATCCATCGCCGCCTCGATCTCGTCGAGCGAGACCCCCGGCTGCGGCGCGGCATAGACCGCGAACTCCCCGTAGTCGCGGGCCGATCCGGCGAACCAGGCGCCCGTCGCCACCGCAAGCTCCCGTTCCACCGTCAGCGCCTGCTGCAGACGGGCGTTGAGCCCGTCGCCCAGCACCGCGGCCAGCATCTCCAGCGCCGCGGCCCGCTCCGGGTCGGTGCGCCGGGTCGGCGCGAGAAACTCTCTCATCACATAGGGTTGGCGGACCCTCGCGTCCTCGTAGAGCACCCGCCGCGGGGCGGCGTGCGGCGGCTCGGAGACCCGCTCGCGCGGCACGGCCCCGATCGACGGGATGTCGCCGTAATGCTCGAGCGCGAGCCTTTCCACGGTCTCCGGATCGACGTCCCCGGCCACCACCAGAACCGCGTTGTCCGGCCCATAGTGGCGCGCGTGGAAGGCCAGCGCGTCCGCGAGCTGGAGTTTCGCGATCTCGTGGCGCCAGCCGATCAGCGGCTGACCGTAGGGATGGTTGAGATACATCGCGGCCGAGCGCTGCTCGCCGAAGCGGCCGGAGGGATCGTTCTCGACCCGCTGGGCACGCTCCTCCAGGATCACGTCGCGCTCGGTCAGCGCCTCGGCCTCGCCTACCTCGAGGTCGCGCATCCGGCTCGCCTCAAGCCCCATCACGAAGCCGAGACGGTCGGAGGCGATGCGCTGGAAATAGGCCGTCACGTCGGGCGAGGTGAAGGCGTTGTCCTGTCCCCCGTTGGCCGCCACGAGCGCCGAGAAGCCCCCTTCGACGGCGGTGTCGGCGTCCTTGAACATCAGATGTTCAAGCCAGTGCGCGAGGCCGGAGCGGCCGGCCGGCTCGTCGGCGCCGCCGACGCGGTAGAACACCATGTGCGTCGCGACGGGCGCGCGGCGGTCCTCGATCACGACGCCTTCGAGCCCGTTGTCGAGCGTGAAGGTCGTCACGGGCCATTCGGCCGCGGCGGGGCCGACCGCGAGGGCGACCATCGTCGCGGCGAGGGCGAGCAGACGTCTCATGGGGCGGGGCTCCGGGGCTGGTCGTCGCGGGTCCTTCGGCGTCGCACGGGACGTAATCCGCCCGGAGGCGACCGCAACCGCATGCTCGCGCAAGGGTGAGGCGGCCGGCCTCAGAGGTCGAACTGGATCTCGTCCGGCGGCGGCGGCGGCCCGGTGGGCGGGGCGACCGGCGTGGCGAGGCCTTCGTCGCGCAGGCGCGCCGCTTCGTCCCGCGGCTCGAGAATCTCGCGCTCGGAGCCGTCGGGCACCCGAAAGCCGAAAAAGGTGTCGAGGGCGTATTCGTCGCTGCGCGGCGGCTCCTCCCTCGCGAGCGTCGATCGGATGGCGGGATCGGCCTGATCCGCACCGGCGGCCTCGAGCAGCGCGAGCTCGCCCGGGCTCGGCGCGCCCTCGGGGACCGGAGCGCCGACGCCGCCGAGGGCGGCGCGCGCCTCCTGAACGGGACGCGGATCGAGCGGGCTCGGCGCGCCGGGCTCGGGCGGGGGCAGGGCGGAGAGGTTCGAGGGCAGCCGCAGCGGCGCGCGCGGCGCCACGTTGAAGGGGTTGGGCGATTCGTAGGTCATGCCGAGCGTGTCGCCGACGCCGCCGCCGCCGCAACCCGCGAGCGCCAGCGCCAGCGCCCCCGCGAGGACGCTTCGGCCGAGGGCGCTGGGGGCGTGGCGGGTCATCGCGTGTCTCCCTCCGAGGCCCGCGCGGGGCCGTCACCGGCGTTATTGTCGGAACCGTCGAGCAGGATCAACCCGGCCGCCCCGACGAAGATGAACACGTCCGCGAGGTTGAAGGCGTAGGGATTGGCGATGCCGCAGCAGCTCATGTTCAGGAAGTCCGCCACGGCGCCGTAGAGCGCGCGGTCGAGCGCGTTGCCGAGCGCGCCGCCGACCAGCAGCCCGACCGCGAAGCGCCGCGTCGGCGAGTCCATGCGCAGCGACCAGATCAGCAGGCCGAGCGATATGCCGAGCGCGACGGCGATCCATATCTCCCGCGCCAGTCCGGCCCCAAGGCCGAAATTCGCCCCTTCGTTCCATGCCATGGTGAGGCGCAGCCACGGCGGCGCGACCTCGATCACCCCGCGCGCCGGCAGCGCCAGCCCCTCGATCATCCACCACTTCAAGGCTTGGTCGAGGCCGAAGGCGACGAGGGCGACGAGCAGCGTGGCGGGCAGCGCGACGAGGCCGGGCGCCGCGGCGCGGGAGCGTGGCGTCATCTCAGTCCGCCGCGCCGGCGCCGGCCGGTTCGAAACCGCCGCGAAACACGCTCGAGGGCGCGACGGGCCGCGCGCTCATGTCGACGCAGGTCGTGTAGTAGCGCATCGAGACCGCGGTCTCGTAGTCGAACAGCCGATGGTCCCGGCGGCTCGCCGGTTCGGGCCGGGCGCCCCGGTAGCCGGTGGCGTCGATCTCCCCCAGCTTGCGGGCGAGGCCGTCGCAGCTCATCGAGACGACCGGGGTCAGCAGGATCGAGACGCCGGTGGAGGTCTCGAAGCGCTCGCCCTCCTCGGCCGCGGCCGGACATGCGGCCACGACCGCGAGGAGGAACAACGCGCTTCCGGCCCGATCCCGTGTCGAAGACGTCATGATACCTCTTCCGTGAGCGCGGACGATAGCCAATGGGGAACGGGTGTTCAAATTGCGGCGTCGATCCGGCGCGCCCCGGGCGAGCGCCCCGGCCTCGGCGCGGCATTGGCCTTTCGAGCCCTCGCCGCTAGTCTTCCTCCACTGACGATGCAACTCCTCCATACCGGTCTCGGGAGAACGCGATGCGGCGGCGAACGGTCGGCGGGCCAAGGCGGAACGGGCGCGCGCTGGCGCGGGCCGGGGGGGCGGCGCTCCTCGTGGCGGGGTTGTTCGCGGCGGCGCCGCCGCCGGCCTCGGCCGCCGGGGCCGGCCTGCCGGGAGCCTATCTGGCCGCGCGGGCGGCGGCGGCGCGCGAGGATCACGCGGCGGCAGCGCGCTATTTCGCGGAGGCGCTTTCGCGCGACCCCGACAACCTGGCGCTCCGCGACCGGACCTTGACCTACATGCTTCTGATCGGGGACCTGCGCGGCGCGGCCCGGGTGGCCGAACCGCTGCTCAGCGCCGATCCGTCGCACCGTCTCGCCGCCCTGGCGCTGACCGCGGAGGACCTGCGCGCCGCCGAGTTCGACGCCGCGGCGGAGCGCCTGAACGACGATTCGGACGGGATGAACCGGCTCGTCGCCGGTCTCCTCGCGGCCTGGGCCGAGGTCGGCCGCGCCGATCGGGAGGCGATGGAGGCACGCTTCGCGGCGCTCGAGGGCGACGCGATGACGGAGATCTTCGCGACATATCATCTCGGTCTCGCCCGGGCGGCGATGGGCGATCTCGAAGGGGCGCGCGAGGCGCTGTCGGACGCGATGCGCGGCGGCGCCTCGGCCACCGGGCGTCCGGCGCTGGCGCTCGCGGCGGTGCTCGAGATGCTGGATCGTCCGGAGCAGGCGCGGACGATCTACGAAGGCGCGCTCGGGCAGGAGGGCTTCGGGCGCCGCGCGGAGGAGGCGCTGGCGCGCATGGAGCGCGGCGAGAGCGCGAGCCTGCTGGTGCGCAGCGCCCGATCCGGGGCGGCGGAAGCGTTCTTCTCCATCGCCGGGGCGCTCGGGGCGGACCGCAACGCCACGGTGGCGCTGCTCTACGCCCGGCTCGCCACCGCGCTCCGGCCGGAGCTGCACGAGGCGCATCTCCTGATCGGAGAGATCCTCGTCTCCGAAGGACGGCACGCCGAGGCGGCGTCCGCCTACGCGACGGTGCCGAGGCGCTCGCCGCTCTTCTTCTCGGCCGAGATCGGACGAGCCGACGCGCTGATGGAACTCGGGCGCGAGGACGAGGCGATCGTCGCGCTGAGGGCGGTGGCCGAGGCCGAGAGCGACTCGCTGCGCGCCTGGCTCGCGCTCGCCGGTGCGCAGCGCCGGACCGAGCGCTGGGAGGAGGCGGCAGCGGCCTACGACCGCGCCATCGCCCTGCTCGATCCGGTGGAGGAGCGCCACTGGTCGGTGTTCTACGAGCGCGGCATAGCGCACGAGCGCGCAGGCGACTGGGAACAGGCCGAAGCGGATTTCCTGCGGGCGCTCGAGCTCAGGCCGGAGCAGCCTCTGGTGATGAACTATCTCGGCTACTCGTGGGTCGAGCTTCGCCGCAACCTCGAACGGGCGCAGGCGATGATCGAGAAGGCGGTCGAGCAGCGCCCCGACGACGGCTACATCACGGACAGTCTCGGTTGGGTGCTGTATCGGCTCGACAAGTTCGAGGAGGCGGTCCCGCATCTCGAGCGGGCGGTGGAGCTGAAGCCGACCGACCCGATCATCAACGACCATCTCGGCGACGCGCTCTGGATGGTCGGCCGCAAGCGCGAGGCTCGGTTCCAGTGGCGACGGGCGCTGTCGTTCGATCCCGAGCCCGAGGATGCGGAGCGCATCCGAAGCAAGCTCGACCGGGGCCTCGACGCGGTGCTGCGCGAGGAGCGGGCGGCCGAGGCCGCCGCCGCGGCCGCGACGACCGAGAGCGACGGCGGGTGAGCCCGCAGGCGGGCCCGGTCGTCGAGATCGCCCGGGCCAAGGTCAACCTGCACCTGCACGTCCTCGGGCGGCGGCGGGACGGCCATCACCTGATCGATTCGCTGGCCGTGTTCCCGGAACTGGGCGACCGCATCGAGGTGGAAGCGGCCACCGGCCTCTCCCTGAGCGTGGACGGCCCGTTCGCCGATCAGCTGCCGAGCGACGGGGCGAACCTGGTTCTGCGCGCGGCGGAGGCGCTGTCGCGGCAGGCCGGGTCCGGCCGCGGCGCGGCGATCCGGCTGGAGAAGGCGTTGCCGGTGGCGGGCGGGATCGGCGGCGGCTCGGCCGATGCGGCGGCGACGCTGCGGGGGCTCGTGCGGCTCTGGAACGTCAGGCCGTCGGCGGAGGCGCTGGCGGGGCTGGCGCTGGGTCTCGGGGCCGACGTGCCGGTCTGCCTCGGCGCGCCTCGGCCGGCCCTGATGGGTGGGGTCGGCGAGATGCTGCGGCCGGCTCCGCCGCTGCCGGAGGTCTGGTTGGCGCTGGCCAATCCGGGGGTTCCGATCCCGACGGCCGAGGTGTTCCGGCGGCTGGACCGGCGCGACGGGCGCCCGGCCGAGCCGCCGGCCGAAGGCTTCCGCGACGCCCGCGCGCTGGCGGACTGGCTCGTCCGGCAGTCCAACATGATGGAGGCGGCGGCGGAGGCCTTGGCGCCGGCGGTGGGGGCGACACGCCGGGCGCTGGCGGACACCGAGGGTTGCCTGCTGGCCCGGATGTCCGGCAGCGGGAGCACCTGCTTCGGGCTCTACGCCGAGGCGGCGGCGGCGCTGGCCGCTGCGGAGGCGCTGCGCGACCGCGGCCTCTGGGCCGCCGCGGCGCCGGTCCGGGCCTCGGCGCCCTTGGCGGCGGTGTAGGCGGGCGCGGCCTGCCCGCCGAAGATCCGACGCTGCGTGCGTCTTCGCCGTCTCGGGGGGCGGTGTAGCGCGACGGCCTTGAGGATCGGTTACGAGAGCCGCGCGACGACGAATTCGGCGATGCCGTCGAGGGCCTCCCGGGCCGGCGAGGGCGGGAAGGCGGCGAGGGCGTCGCGGGCCTCGGCGCAGTAGGTGCGGGCGCGGCGTTCGGTCTCGGCCAGGGCGCCGGTCTCGGTCATGCGGGCGAGCGCTTCCGCGAGGTCCGGCTCCCGCTGATCGCGCTTCTCGATCACGCGGCGCCAGAAGGCCCGGGCCTCGGCGTCGCCCGCCTCCCAGGCGAGGAGGACGGGCAGGGTGACCTTGCCCTCTCGGAAGTCGTCGCCGACGTCCTTGCCCATGCTCGCGGCGGCGCCGCCGTAGTCGAGCAGGTCGTCGACGATCTGGAAGGCCATGCCGAGGGTCCGGCCGTAGTCGCGGAGGGCGTCGATGCGGGGCTCGGGCTCGCCGGCGATCACGGCGCCGACCTCGGTCGCGGCGGCGAAGAGGGCGGCGGTCTTGCCGTGGATCATGCGGAGATAGGCGGCCTCGCCCGTCGCGAGGTTCCCTGCCGTCGCGAGCTGCATGACCTCGCCCTCGGCGATGGTGGCGGCGGCGTCGGAGAGGATGCCGAGGACGCGGAGGTTGTCGGTCTCGACCATCAGCTGGAAGGCGCGGGCGAAGAGGTAGTCTCCGGTGAGGACCGAGGACTTGTTGTCCCAGAGGAGGTTGGCGGTCGGGCGGCCGCGGCGCTGGGCGCTCTCGTCCACCACGTCGTCGTGCAGGAGGGTGGCGGTGTGGATGAACTCGACCGTCGCGGCGAGCTTGACGTGGGCGTCGCCCTTGCAGCCGCAGAGGCGGGCGGCGGCGAGGGTGAGGAGCGGGCGGAGGCGCTTGCCGCCGGCCTCGACGAGGTGGCGCGTGACCTCGGGGATGCGGGGCGCATGCTCGGAGGCCATGCGGTCCGCGATCAGCGCGTTGACCCGCTCGAGGTCGTCGGCGCAAAGCGCCATCAGGCGCTGGAAGGCGTCCTCGGAGGCGGGGCGGGGCGCGCGGGCGGCTTCGGCGGCTGTCACGGGGACTCGCTCCGTCTCGACGGGAGGCCCGGCTGGCGATAAGCACCGGGGGATGGTGGAACTTTTCCGGACCAACGACCCGACGACGATCGCCTTCGCCATGGCCCTGCTGCGCGGCGAGGATATAGACTGCATCGTATTCGACGTCCATACGAGCGTGCTCGAGGGTTCGATCGGCGTGCTGCCGCGCCGGGTCATGGTGGCGCGGGAGGCGGCGTTCCGCGCGCGCGCCGTCCTCAGGGACAACGGGCTGGCGCACGAGCTGAGCCCGGAGCGGCCGTGATCCGGTCCCGCATTCGTGCGGCCTTCGTGCCGGCGGCGTGCCGCAGGTGTCGGACATTCGTGCAGCGGACGTCGGACTCCGGTATGCCTTTCGTGCGCCCTCCGTGCGCCTCGCGTCGGCCTTCGGGGCGCCTCGCGTGCCGACGCGGTGCGCATGTGGCGCCGACATGGCGCCGACGGACGCGGGCGGCCTGAGGCGGTGGAGACGACCGAGGACGCGCTGCTCGGCGGGCGGGTGATCCTGCGCCAGCCGAGGGTCGGCTATCGTGCGGCGACGGACCCGGTGCTGCTGGCGGCGGCCGTGCCGGCGCGGGCGGGCGAGCGCGCGCTCGATCTCGGCTGCGGGGTCGGGGCCGCGGGGCTCTGCCTGATCGCGCGGGTTCCCGGCGTCTCCGTCGTCGGGCTCGAGGTGCAGCCCGCCTATGCCGACCTGGCGCGGACGAACGGGGCGGCGACGGGGGGCGGCTTCGAGGTGATGGAAGGGGATCTCGCGTCGCCGCCGCCCGAGGTGAAGGCGCACGCATTCGACCACGTCCTGATGAATCCTCCGTTTCATCCCGGCGACGCCACCGCCTCGCCCGATGCGGGACGGGACCGGGCGCACCGCGAGACGCTGGACGTCGCGGTCTGGATCGCGGCGGGGCTCAGGCGGCTGAAGCCCGGCGGCCGGCTGACGGTGATTCACCGGACCGAACGGCTCGGCGCGATTCTCGGCGCGCTGGAGGGGCCGGCGGGGGCGCTGCGGGTCCTGCCGCTGGCGGCGCGCGAGGGGCGGGCGGCGAAGCGGGTGATCGTGCAGGCGCGGAAGGGCGCGCGGGGGCCGGCGGCGCTGCTCTCGCCGCTGGTCATGCATGCGGGCGACAGGCATGTTGCCGACCGCGACGACTTCACCGAGGCGGCGGCGGCGGTGCTGCGCGACGGCGCGGCGCTGGACCTCGACGCCCGCGCCTGACGGGAGAGACGCCATGAACAAGCCGCTGCCGAACGCCATCGCCGCCATGGCGGAGGAGCTGACCGCGTGGCGGCGGGACCTGCATGCGCATCCGGAACTCGGCTACGAGGAGGAGCGCACGGCCGGGATCGTCGCCGAGAAGCTGCGCGGCTTCGGCTTCGACGCGGTGGAGACCGGGATCGGCGGGACCGGCGTGGTCGGGATCCTGCACGGCGCCTCCGGCCCTGCCGGGAGCGCCGAGCGGCGGGTGCTGCTGCGCGCCGACATGGACGCGCTGCCGATGGACGAGCGCACGGGCTTGCCGTGGGCCTCGACCAATCCCGGCCGGATGCACGCCTGCGGGCATGACGGGCACACCGCCATGCTGCTCGGCGCCGCGAAGCGGCTGGCCGAGACGCGGACCTTCGAGGGCACGCTGGTCTTCGTGTTCCAGCCGGCCGAGGAGGGCGGCGGCGGCGCCAAGGCGATGATCGAGGACGGGCTGCTGGAGCGCTGGCCGGTGCGGGCCGCGTTCGGCATGCACAACTTCCCCGCGCAGCCGGTGGGGCGGTTCGGGACCGGGGCCGGGGCGGCGATGGCCTATGCCGACCGCTTCGTGATCAAGGTGAGGGGCCGGGGCGGGCACGCCGCATTCCCGCATCACGCGGCGGACCCGATCGTGGCGGCGGCGCAGCTGGTGACGGCGTTCCAGTCGATCGTCTCGCGCCGGCGCGATCCGATGAACCCGGCGGTGATCTCCGTCACCAAGATCCAGGGCGGCTCGGCCTACAACGTGATCCCGGAGGAGGTGGAGCTCTGGGGCACGGTGCGCACGCTCGACGACGCGCTGGCGGCGTTCCTCTGCGAGGAGATGCGCCGGCAGTGCCGGGCGGTGGGCGAGGCGATGGGGGTCGAGATCGACGACGCGGGGATCGGGCTCGACCCCTATCCGGTGTGCTTCAACGAGGCGGGCGCCACGGCCTTCGCGACGGAGGTGATGACGGAGCTGGTGGGGCCCGAGAACGTGGAGGCGAACGCGAGGCCCGTGCTCGGGGGCGAGGATTTCGCCTTCTTCGGCCAGCATGTTCCGGCCTGCTTCTGCTTCGTCGGCAACGGCGATTCGGCGCCGCTGCACCACCCGGAATACGACTTCGAGGACGCGGCCGCGCCCTACGGCGTCGCCTTTTGGTGTCTGTTGGCGGAGCGGGCGCTGCCGCGCGGCTGACCGTTTCATGTGGAAAGCGGTTCCGCTGCGCGACGGAATTGCGACGATTCGTCGGCGTTTCCGCGTGGACGGCGCGGGGCGGGCGGGCTTACGCTGAGCGGGCGTCGAAGACGACGCACGCAACCAGGGAGACTGCCCATGACCGTCGAGGCGCACATCGAGGCACTGAAGCGGCGGCACGCCGATCTCGAGGACCGGGTCCGGACCGAGCAGCGGAGACCGGGTGGCGACGATCTCGAGCTCGCGCGGCTCAAGCGCGAGAAGCTGCGGCTGAAGGAAGAGATGTCGCGGCTGTCCGGCGCCGCCTGACGGCGGAGGCCATGGCGATCCTGCGCGGGGGGCTCGTGCCCCCCGTTTTCGGTTCCGTCACCCGGAGCGCGGCGGCCGGCGCGGACGGTCAGGCGCGCCGAGGGGCGGCGCGGTGGCGGGGCCTGCGCTCCGGGCGCGCGGGAATTCGCAGGGCGTCCGTTCGGGGGAGCTGCGCCCCGGCGCGGCGCCTGTCAGAGGGGGGCTTTGATGGCGCCGCACCGGGGACGGGTCGCTCGGGACGCGTCGACGCCCCTCGACCTGCAGTCAAGGTTCCATGCAACGGCGCCGTCAACGCAACCGAAATCGGGCGGCGGCGCCCTTTTCATCGGCGCCCGATGAACGTGACGGCGGCCCGGAGCGGATTCCGCAGCGCGCTCACTCCGCCTTCGCGGGAACGTAGGGGGCGAGGGCGGCGCGGCTGGCGGCCATCTCGGCCTCGAGCCAGGCGAGGAAGGCGGCTGCGCGTGGGGTCGATTCGAGGCCCGCGGGGCAGACGAAGCGGTAGGTCGCCTCGAGGGGAAGGGCGAGCGGGAAGGGCGCGACGAGGCGCCCGGCGACCAGCTCCCGCTCGGCCAGCAGGAGCCGGCCGAGGGCGAGGCCGGCGCCGTCCGCCGCCGCGTCGAGCGCGTGATCGGCGTGCGAGAAGCGGGGGCCGCGGCGGGTCTCCACCGCCTCGGGCGCGAGGCCGGCGGCTCTCAGCCAGGCGGGCCAGTCGGGCGCCGGACGGCGCCAGCCGGCGGAGGCGAGGCTGTCGTCGTGCAGGAGCGTGCGCCCGGCGAGGTCGGCCGGCCGGGTCAGCGCGGCGGCGAGTTCGGGCGTGCAGAGCGGGATCATCCAGTCGGTCCAGAGCGGGCGCGAGAACAGGCCCGGGCCGTCGCCCTCGCGGTATGGGCCGAAGCGGATGGCGGCGTCGACGCCGTCGCGCTCGAAGTCCATGAGGCGGAGCGAGGCGACGAAGCGCAGCTCGATCTCCGGATGCGCCTCGGCGAAGCGGAAGAGGCGCGGCGCGAGCCATTTCGCGGTGTAGGCGGGGCCGGCGGTGACGGTGAGCGCGCGGTCGTCGGCGAGGCGGGCGACGGCGCGGCGGGCGGCGCGGAAGCTGGCGAAGCCCTCGGCGACGCCGGGGGCGAGGGCGCGGCCGGCCGCGGTCAGCTCGACCGCGCGGTTGAGACGGCGGAAGAGCGGCAGGCCGAGATGCGTCTCGAGCTGCTTGATCTGGTAGCTGAGGGCGGCGGGCGTGACGAAGAGCTCGTCGGCCGCCTTGGCGAAGCTCATGTGGCGCGCGGCGGCGTCGAAGGCGCGGAGCGCCGTCAGCGGCGGGAGGCGGTCGTTTTCGGACAAGGTGAGTTTGACTGAACCGGCAGGAAGACTCGTTTGTGGGGCAGGCTACCGTGGCGCATACAGGGTCGCAAGCGGGCCGAGGCGGCCCGTTCGCACAAAGGAGGCTGAAGCCATGAGCGGCATTCGTCATCTCCCGACCCGCATCGCGCCCGCCGGTCCGGCGCACGATCCGTACCGCGGCTATCTCACGCGCGGGAAGCTGGAGCGGTCGCGCGCGGTGCGGGCGGCCTTCGCGGCGCTGGCCCGCCGGATCGCGGCGCCGACGTCGACAGGCCCGGCGGCGCCCGCCACGCGGCCGACCCGCACGGCCTGAACGCGCGGCGTCCGCCACACGCGCCGATCGGCCCCGCGGGGCCGATCGGGCGGGCCGAGGGGGCTCGATGCCCCCGAGGCGCGCGCCCCCCTCAGGAGGGGCCCGAGACGCCGGCCGCCTCGAAGCTCGCCATCTCGCGCAGCATCGCGGCGGCCGACTTCACCAAGGGCCAGGCCAGAAGCGCGCCGGTGCCCTCGCCGAGCCGCATGCCCAGATCGAGCAGCGGATCGGCGTCGAGCGCCGCGAGAATCGCCGCGTGTCCCGGTTCCGCCGAGCGGTGGGCGTGGACGAAGGCGCGGGCGGCGCCGGGCGCGACGCGTTCGGCCGCCAAGGCCGCGGCGCCGGCGATGAAGCCGTCCAGCAGCGCGGGCTTGCGCGCTTCCGCGGCGCCGAGCAGGGCGCCGGTCATCATCGCGATCTCGAAGCCGCCGTATTCGGCGAGCGCCTCGGAGGCCGTGAGCGGGCCGGTGCGCGCGGCGGCCTCCGCGAGGATCGCGCGCTTGCGCGCGAGGCCCTCGGCGTCGAGGCCGGCGCCGGGGCCGGCGAGCTCCTCCACCGGCAGATCCAGCAGCTTGGCGGCGAGCAGCGCGGCCGCGGCGGTGTTGCCGATGCCCATCTCGCCGAAGGCGAGCGCATCCGCCGGATCCTCCAGCGCCAGCGCGCGGCCGGCGGCGAGCGCGGCGTCGCGGGTCTCGGCGCTCATCGCCGGCCCGCTCGCGCTGTCGGCCGTGCCGGCGCCCATGCGCCGGTCGATCAGGCCCGGATGATCGGGCGGCGCGGCGATGCCGGCGTCGACCACGCGAAGCGAGACGCCGAGCGCGCCGGCGAAGGCGTTGGCGGCGGCCCCGCCGGCGAGGAAGTTCAGCGCCATCTGCGCCGTGATCGCCTGCGGCCATTTCGAGACGCCGCGCGCGACGATCCCGTGATCGGCGGCGAAGATCGTCAGCGAGCAGGTCCCGAGCCGGGGTTCGACGGTCCCGAGCAGGAGGGCGAGGCGTTCGGCCAGCGTCTCGATCCGCCCGAGCGAGCCCGGCGGCTTGGTCTTGCCGTCGATGGCGGCGCGGACCTCGGCGGCGAAGGCGGGATCGGGCGCCGGGATCACGAGGCCTGCCCGTAGCCGCGATCCGCCATCGCCTCGGCCGTCTCCGCGATCTGCGCGTCCGTCAGGACATGCCCGCCCCCGATCTGCAGCGTCAGCAGGTACTGCCGGGCCAGCGTCTCGAGCTCCACGGCCAGGAACATGGCGCGCTGGAGGCTCGGCCCGACGACGATCATGCCGTGATTCGAGAGCAGGCAGGCGAGGCGGTCCTTCAGCGCCTCCACCGCGACGTCGGAAAGCGCCTGGCTGCCGAAGCGCGCGTAGGGGGCGCAGCGGATCGAGGGGCCGCCGAAGAGGGCGATCATGTAATGCGCCGCCGGGATGTCGCGCCGGGTCATGGCGAGCGCGGTGCAGTGCGTGGCGTGGGTGTGCACGATCGCCTCGACGTCCGGGCGGGCGGCGAGGATGTCGCGGTGGAAGCGCCATTCGGAGGAGGGCTTTCTCGGCCCCTCCCAGTTCGCCGGATCCCCCTCCAGCGGCATGGCGCAGATCATCTCCGGCGTCATCGTCTGGGGTGGAACGGCCGAGGGGGTGATCAGCATCTTCGCCCCGAGGCGGTGCGAGATGTTGCCGGAGGTGCCGGGGTTCAGCCCGAGATCGGCGAGGCGGCGGCTCTCGTGCACCATCTCGGCGCGGATGACGGCTTCGTCGGGGATGCTCATCTCGGACCTCCGAGCGGGAAGGGATCGGCGTAGGGGACGGGATCGGCGAAGGCGGCGCGGAAGTCGAGCCCCCGCGCCCGCATCAGGAGCGCGCGGATCGGACCGGCATGGGCGAGGATCAGGGCGCCGTCCGGGGCGTCCGCCAGCGCCGCCGCCACCCGGGCCGCGAGGGCGGCGAAGGTCTCGCCCCCGGGCGGGGCGCGGCGTTCGGGGTCCTCGGCCCAGAGGTCGAGTTCGGGGCGGGGAAGGGCGTTCCAGGCCCGTCCCTCCCAGCGGCCGAAGTCGAGCTCCTGCAGGCGGGCGTCGAGGATCAGCGGCGCGCCGAGCGCCGCGGCGAGGCGGCGGGCCGGAGTGCGCGCACGCGGCGAGGGGCTGGCGTGGATCGCCGGGATCTGCGCCAGCGCGGGAAGATGTCCGTCCAGCGGCGGCTCCCATCCCGGTGCGAGGCCCGGGTCGAGCCGGCCGTAGCAGAGGCCCTTCGCGGCGACGGGGGGATGGCGCATCAGGATCATGGGAGGAGCGCGGCGAGGGTCAGGAGCGCGGCGATCTCGCCGGCCTGCTGCATGGCGCCGAGGCCGTCGCCGGTCCAGCCGCCGAGGCGGGCGCGGACGCGGGCGAGGACGAGGGTGGCGGCGGCGAGCGCGGCGGCGAGGGCGATCAGGCCGGGGAGGCCGGCGGGCAGCGCGAGGAGGGCGGCGAGGGCGAGCGCGGCCGGCAGGGTGACCCTCGGCAGGGGCTGCAGCGGGGCGCCGAGGCCGGCGGGCCGGGCGTAGGGGGTCGTCGCCGGGGCGAGCAGCATGGCGGCGCGGCCGGCGGCATGGGCGGCGGGGAGCGCGGCGAGCGCCTCGGCCGGCGACAGGGCGGCGAGGCCCGCGGCGCGGAGCGCCACGGAGAGGACGAGGCCGAGGGCGCCGTAGGTTCCGATGCGGCTGTCGCGGAGGATCTCCAGCGCCCGCTCGCGGGTGGCGTGGCCGCCGAGGGCGTCGAGCGTGTCGGCCAGACCGTCCTCGTGCAGGGCGCCGGTGAGGGCGAGCCCTGCCGCGAGCGCGAGCAGGGCGGCCGCGGCCGACGGCAGCGCCGCGGCGGCGGCGGCGTAGACGAGCGCGGCGGCGAGACCGACCGCGGCGCCGGCGAGGGGGAACCAGCGCGCCGCGGCGGCGAGGCCGCCCGGCGCGACGAAGGCGGCGGCGGGGACCGGCAGGCGGGTCAGGAAGCCGAGGGCGTGCAGCGCCCGAAGGGGTTCGTCGGCGAGGGCCATGGCGCCGGTCATAGCCGGGGCGCGGCGCCGAGGGGAGGGGGTGTCGCGGCTCGGGCGGGCGTGGGTTCACGCGGGCCGCCTCGCGGCCCCGGCGGGCGGCCGCGAGGCGGCGGGGCGTCAGGCCCGAGGGCGTCCGGCCTCGGGCGGCGAGGGACGGATCTCGCTCAGCCGTCGCTCTCGATCACGCCGCAGGCGATGCGGCCGCCGGCGCTGTCGACGTCGCGGTGGTCGTCCGGCGCGGCGTGCACCATGAGCGCGGCGCCGTCGTCGTCGAGGATCGCGGTGGGGCCTTCGTGCAGCGTGGCGCGGGCGTTGAGGATCTCGGCCCGGGCGCGGCCGTCCTCGGTCACGTGCAGGTTCGGCATGTCGCCCGGATGCGGCAGGCGCGACGCGGCGAAGCCGTGGGGCCGGTTCTGCGGCGCGAAGTGGCCGCCGGCGGCCTGGAAGTCGGGCGAGCAGGCGCCCGTCTCGTGGATGTGGAAGCCGTGCGCGCCGGGGGGGAGGTCCTGGACGTCGATCATGACGAGAAGGCCGGCGGGCAGTTCGCGCAGCGTCGCCTGGCCGACCGTCATGCCGTCGGCGTTCTCGAGCGTGGCGCGGGCCGTCGGCGCGTCCTGCGCCATCGCGGCGGGCGCGGCGAGGAGCGCGGAAGCGAGGACGAGGGGGGCGTGGCGGGGGGTCATGGCAGTTCCTTTCATCTGCGGCGGGCTTCGTCGCGGGGGGGCGTCCGCCGACGGGGCAGCAACGCGGCGGGAGGCCCGGGCGTTCCAAGGGGCGCGGCCTTGACCCCGAGGGGCGGAGGGGGCACCTGCCGCCGCATGATCGCGGACCGACCCGAGCGGCGGCTTTCCGTCGCGCCGATGATGGATTGGACGGACCGGCATTGCCGCGTCCTGCACCGGCGGCTGAGCCGCCGGGCGCTGCTCTACACGGAGATGGTCGTCGCCTCGGCCGTGGTTCGCGGCGACGCGGCGCGGCTGCTGCGCTGGCGCCCGGAGCGGGAGGGCGCCGTGGCGCTGCAGCTCGGCGGCTCCGATCCGGCGGTTCTGGCGGAGGCCGTGCGGATCGCCGCCGGCTTCGGCTACGCCGAGGTGAACCTCAACGTCGGCTGCCCCTCGGACCGGGTGCAGGGGGGGCGTTTCGGCGCCTGCCTGATGCGCGAGCCGGAGCGGGTGGCGGCCTGCGTCGCGGCGATGATCGGCGCGAGCGCGGCCGAGGGCGGTCCGGAGATCACGGTGAAGTGCCGGATCGGGGTCGACGAGCAGGATCCGGCCGTGGTGCTGCCGGCGTTCCTGGACCGTCTGCAGGGCGCGGGCGTGCGCAGCGTGGCGGTGCATGCGCGCAAGGCCTGGCTGCAGGGTCTTTCGCCGAAGGAGAACCGCGAGAGGCCGCCGCTCGACTACGCGCTTGTCGAGGCGGCGAAGGCGGCGCGGCCGGGCATGGAGATCGTGCTGAACGGCGGGATCGGCTCGCTCGACGCCGCCGAAGCGGCGCTGGCGCGCGGGGTCGACGGCGTGATGATCGGCCGCGCGGCGTGGAACGATCCCGGCGGGGTGCTGGCGGCGGCCGACCGGCGGATCTTCGGCGCCGCGGGATCGGACGCCGATCCCGAGGCGGCGGCGCGGGATCTGCTCGGGTATGTCGAGGAGGAGCTCGCCGCGGGCGAGCGGCTGCATCGGATCGTGAAGCCCTGGCTCGGCCTCTTCGCGGGGCGCCGGGGGGCGCGGGCCTTCCGGCGGGTGCTGTCCGAGGAGGCGAGGGCGCCGGGGGCGGGGCCCGAAGTGGTCGAGCGGGCGCTGGCCGCGCTGGAGCCGGTCGCGGCCTGATCGCGCCGGGC
>Ga0102943_1000912_pt1 | contig 18961 bp, 16 predicted proteins | sample SalPonC_black_MG_FD_78174 | JGI IMG/M metagenome (GOLD analysis project Ga0102943, IMG submission 78174) | Salt pond soil microbial communities from South San Francisco under conditions of wetland restoration - Salt Pond MetaG... | ecosystem: Environmental > Aquatic > Marine > Intertidal zone >...
CATTAACTACCTCTGAGGAGAATGATTATCAAACTAGACTATGTGAATTAATAGAGTATTTGAAAACAGTGAATTTTTGAAGTTTCTCCACTAAAAGTTGCCATTAATGTAGTTCGAGAGGTTATAGACTTATGTCCCCATCCTACAAAAGCGGGAAAAATTCCGCTGCACCGAGCCTCACGCCCCTAATTCCGAGCCACCTATCTTAATCGTATTACAGCAGGCAGGGAGGACGAGAACACTAAACAAAAAGCTCCACGCGATGAAAATTACGTGGAGCTTTTTGCGTCTCAGCCGTTTCGTTCGTCCTAAGCGAACTTCTGCTGAATGTCCTATTTGAGCAAAAAGGCATCGATTAACTCTTTGACGACGGCCCTTTTATCTCTTCCCGCTCCTCCATCGCGGAATGGAATACCGCGTTCCGGCCGCGCTGACAGCGGCGCCGGCCTGCTGCTCTTACCGTGAGGAGGGAAAGATATGCCGGTTCCACGCCAGGTTCCTCTTGTCATACCACCATCCTCAAATTATCTCTGAATTCCGATATACTAACATTGGCCAGCGCCGCCGCCTTGGCGATGCTGATCAATTCCTCCGCAACTCCCTTGTAGAGCAACTGCTCAAAACGCCCGGAGTGTTCCTTTCCCTCATAGACACCCCATCCTTTTTCCAGCTTCCGGTCAGGCTCCGCGTTGACAAATTCAAAAAAGCGACGAAAAGTGGATTTACTGATCACCCCCAACTCGAAGGCCCTGTAAACGATGGCCTGTACCGAAATGCCAAAGTATTCCTTTATCTCAATCAGCTCATTGATTGAAAGGTGCCCCCTTTTCTCTCCCAGCTCATGCAGCAGCACAGACCTGGGCATCATCATACTTCCGGCAAAGCGATGACAAAGGCGCTCTTTTTGCTTTTCAGTAAGCCCCGGAGCAAAAGACAACACCAGGTGCCCAAGCTCGTGCAGGGCAGTGAAGCGTTTGCGTACATTATCAAAATGCCGGTTGACTACAATCACCGGTACATTTCCCTGTACGGTGGTTGGTAATCCATCAAAATCAGGATCCGCCTCTACTTCGATCAACTTAATGCCTTTACCTTCCAGCATTTCAAATATATTCGGAAGGGGATTAAAGCCCAATTCCCAGTAATCCAGCAATTCGATCGCTGCTTCTTCTATCTCTTCCCCGCTGCTGATCAGCTTTCCTGCAATCGGGTTTTCAAAACCAGTCTGGATATTCATCAACTCCTCGAGCTCCAAATAGCGTTCCAAACGATCGGCGACATCCGCCTTCAGCGCCGCTAATTTTTTTCCCCGCAAGGAAGAGCGTTTGCGAAATTCCACTTGCTCAAGGGATACGGTTAGCGGCCGGAAGAAGTAATCGGGCTTCAAATTGAATATTTCACTCAAACGGATCAGTATCGGACTATCCGGTAGCATTTGACCGTTTTCGTACTTACTGACTGCCTGCTTGGTTATGCCCAACTGCTCCGCCAGCGCCTGCTGACTGAGCCCGGCCTTGGCGCGGGCGGCTTTCAGCCGTTGTGCAAAAATTTCTTTCATAATGATTGGTTGACTTAATTGCAATATAAAAACAAAAAGTCAACCAGTCAGGTTGCTTGGGCTTTAAATAAAAAGGGAGACAGGCCGAGCTGGTGGGGGACGGTAAATTTTGAATGAAGGCCGGGCTTGGCTGCTTCGTGAGGCATATCGCTTTCGCTGCAGCGGGCCTCCTGGTTTCTTTTTTCCCGGTTTTGAACTACGGTTCTAGCGGGGTCCTAAAAAAGACGGGATCAGCTCCCCGGCAGTTAAGGCCGGAGCACGGCTATTAAGGGTTCTTCTGACTCCTCACCCCCCGGCCCCCTCTCCTCAGCGAGTACGTTTGAGGTAAGACTGAAAATTTTTGTTTTGAGGAGAGGGGGAGCTGAGAAAACCCGTTCCTTTCGTTTTCAGATGTAAATATGTCAGTGCTGGAGTCAAGAGCGGATCAAAGCTGTAAAGTTTTTTTCTTTCTACCCTTTGAGCAAAACGAAGCTCTCTGCACCCCATGAGCAAAGCCCCCATCCCGTCTTTTTTTGTTTCGGCGGAATGTTGATTCTTCCGGAGTTTCCCCAGCTGCCGGAACAAAAAAAGACGGGATCAGCCCCGGAAGTTAAGGGCAAAACTCCCAAAGTCAAGAGCTACTCCCCCCGATATTCTCCTCCCGCATTTTTTCCCGCGTTTTTTCGTACTCCTCCTCATCCACGATCTTGCCGTGCGCCTCACCGATGACGAAGATGGGGCGCGTCGGCAGCGGCACATCGCCGATGGTCGGATTTTCTTCCAGGCGGACCGGATCTCCCAAATCTTCCCCTTTCCAGCTGGCTTCGGAGGATTTGATGATAAAGAGCTGCTCCGTTATAAAGACTGCTTCCTGCCCCCGTGGGGTCGTGAAGGCAAAGCGGATGTCTCCCATGTCGAGGGTCTGTTTGGCTAGCCACTCTCTCAGCCTGACCAGTGGTTTTAAACGCCAGGTCCATAACGGCATGGCGGCATTCGCAGCGTTAACCCAGCGGAGCAGGGAGGTGTCCGTCATTTTCATCCTCCATTTCAGTTGAGGCTCTTTCATTTCGACTTTCAGGTCGTTCGGGCCGGTCCACATCAGGTCGATTTTGGTGAGTTTGTTATGCTCCAGGGCCGGCCCCCACCAGCGCGGGCAGGTGGTGTTGAGAGAGGGGCCGTCATTGTAGATCGACCAGTTTCCGTCGGGATCGCGGTGCCATACGGAATGATAGGGCGCGAAGTCGTTCTCGGGGAAAACGCGCAGGCCCAGAAGATGGCCTGAGGAGAATGGCAGCATCATGACGCCGTAGCCGCGAAAGTGCTCGTAGCCTTTCCAGGGAGAGGGGCGGACATTGCGCTGCAGGTCTTTCAATTCAGTGGCGAGATTCATAATCGGGTTTTGAGTAACGGAATGATACGCGGGCCTCCATAAGGTACTCCTTTTAACGGTGTCTATCAAGTGTCCCGGGGAACTCACGGCTTCTGGTCATGGGGAGGCGGTAAGTTTTGAATAAAGGCCGGATTCGGGCCTGCCTGTTTCGAGTATAAAGGCTTTCATTGTAGCTTGCCGGCGGACTTTATCCAAAGTTCAGAAGGGCATCCGGCCGCTGCAACAAAAAAACGGGATCTGTCCCCCACGATAAGAGCAGATCACAACAGCCAAGGGTTATTCAACCTCAGAAGCATTCTACCTGAAGGAAAAAGAAAACTCCATCGAATTCATCGAACTATTTCCTCGCCATGGTTGTATTTATTCCCTTGAAATCAAGATATTTGCGCCGGTAAAAGACGGTAACCGAGAACCTTTCAACTTTAATTAATCTATGTCCGATAATAAAGTCATTTTCTCCATGGAGGGCGTTTCCAAGACCTTCCCTCCGAATAAACAAGTCCTGAACAACATCTGGCTGTCCTTTTTCTACGGCGCCAAAATCGGCGTGCTGGGCCTGAACGGGGCCGGCAAGTCTACTCTGTTGCGCATCATTGCGGGCGAGGAGCAGAACTACGACGGCAAGGTGCACTTCGACGGCAGCTACAAGATCGGCTACCTTAAGCAGGAGCCCGAGCTCGACGAGTCGAAGACCGTCCGCGAGGTGGTGGAGGAAGGCGTACAGCACATCGTCGACCTGCAAAAGGAATACGACGCCATCAACCAGAAGTTGGCCGAGGTCACCGACAACGACGAGATGATGCAGCTCATCGAGCGGCAGGGGGAGCTGATGGAAAAGCTCGATCACCACAACGCCTGGGAGCTTGATAACCGGCTCAACACGGCCATGGAAGCGCTGCGCTGCCCGCCGGAGGATCAGCAGGTCAATGTGCTCTCCGGGGGCGAACGCCGCCGCGTCGCGCTGGCCCGTCTGCTGCTGAGCAACCCGGATATCCTGCTGCTGGACGAGCCCACCAACCACCTCGACGCCGAGTCGGTGCTGTGGCTGGAGCAGTACCTGCAGAACTTCCCCGGTACGGTCATCGCCGTGACGCACGACCGCTACTTCCTCGACAATGTTGCGGGCTGGATCCTGGAACTCGACCGGGGCGAAGGCATCCCCTGGAAAGGGAACTACTCTTCCTGGCTGGAGCAAAAGGCCAGGCGACTGGAGCAGGAAGAGAAAACCGAGAGCAAGCGCCGCAAAACGCTGGAGCGCGAGCTGGAGTGGATCCGCATGGCGCCCAAGGCGCGGCAGGCCAAGGGTAAGGCCCGTCTGAACGCCTACGAAAAGCTGGCCGGCGAAGAGGTGAAGGAAAAGCAGTCGAAGCTGGAAATCTTCATCCCCAACGGACCGCGCCTCGGCGACGTGGTCATCGATACAGGGCATCTCACCAAAGGCTATGACGGCCGCCTGCTGATCGACGACCTGAGCCTGTCTATCCCGAAAGCCGCCATCGTCGGCATCATCGGCCCCAACGGCGTGGGGAAAAGTACGCTTTTCCGGATGATCATGGGAGAAGAGGAGCCCGATAACGGTCACGTCGAAATCGGAGATACAGTGAAGTTATCTTACGTCGACCAAAGCCATAAGGAACTGCAGGATGCGGAGAAGACGGTTTACGAAGTGATTTCCGGCGGAGAAGATATGATTACGGTCGGCAGCGCCAGCATCAACGCCCGCGCCTACCTGAGCCGCTTCAACTTCTCGGGCGCCGATCAGCAGAAAAAACTCGGCACGCTGTCGGGCGGCGAACGCAACCGCCTGCATTTGGCTATGACCCTGCGCGAAGGCGGCAACGTGCTGCTGCTCGATGAGCCGACGAACGACATCGATATCAACACCCTCCGCGCACTGGAGGATGCCCTGGAAGACTTCGCCGGCTGCGTGCTGGTCATCTCACACGACCGCTGGTTCATCGACCGCCTCGCCACCCACATCCTCGCCTTCGAGGGCGATTCGCAGGTGACCTTCTTCGAAGGCAACTTCTCGGATTACGAGCGCAAGCGGAAAGCGGAACTGGGAGATGTGACGCCGAAGCGGCCGCGGTTTAAGAATGTGATCAACAGATAAGGGTTAACTTGACGGGGTGACTCAAAGTCACCCCGTCAATCATCGCAGTCACCCCGCCGGTTAACCCAACCCAATCTTACCTTTTACGGAGCTGGGTTCACTCCAAAATAAAGTCCTCGAAATTAGATTGATCAATAAAAGAGACTTCGCCTTCAGGATAGGCTTTTGTAAAAGTCTTTGGGACTTTATGCCGTCCCGGTTTCTTCCACTTGATCTCGAACCCTCTAATTTTACCGCCGGATTCTTCCAGGTAATCGATTTCCTGCTGATCATGGGTGCGCCAAAAGTAACGGTTGGGGCGAATTTGTTTGGCCTGAAGCAACTTCAGGCGTTCTACGATGAGGAAATTTTCCCAGACGGCGCCCTTGTCCGTCCGCAGTTCCATCGGCTGGTATTGCTGGACGATACTGTTGCGAATGCCGATGTCGTAGAAGTAAACCTTGTGGCGTTTGCTGATTTCTTTTCTAAGGTTCCGGCTAAATGGCGGTAATCGAAAGATGACAAAAGCTTTTTCCAGTAAATCGATGTATCTTTCTACAGTTCTTGAATCAATTCGGAGTGCATTGGCCAGTTCGTGGTAGGAAACCTCCCCTCCGATTTGGAGCGCCAGCAATTGTAACAGCTTGTGTAGTAAATTCGAGTGTTTTAGGTTTTCAAAGGCGAGGATGTCTTTGTAAAGATATTTGCTGGACAAGTCATCCAGAAGCATTCTGGCATCCTCTTCTGACGCATTCGCAATCTCCGGATAGAGTCCATAGCGAAGATGGAAATCCAATTGTCCTCTTCTTTCGAGAGGAGAGTAGATGCCCTCCAGTTCCTTATATGAAAGCGGGTAAAGAGTAAAGTTAATAGATCGTCCGGTAAGCGGCTCACTCGTTCGGTTTGCCAATTCAAAACTGGAGGAACCTGTCGCAATAATCTGCAAGTCCGGGTAAGTGTCGATCAGAATTTTTAAAACCCTTCCGATATGGCGGATATATTGGGCTTCATCAAATACGACCAGCTGCTTATCTCCGATGTATCTTTTCAAGGTAAGCGGCTCCTGCTCCTCCAAAGCATTTTTTACAGACTGGATTTCACAATTGAAATAAGCTGACTTTTCCGGGTGTTTGGCTAATATGGAGTTAACCAAGGTTGTCTTACCAACTTGCCTTGCTCCGTAGATCACGATGACTTTTTTCCTAAACAGCCAGTTTTCAATTTGTACTTGGAGACTCCTTTTTATCATTTCTTGCAATTGAATGCAAAAAATTACATAAAATTTTGCAATTGAATGCAAAAAGTTACATTTTCCATCTCGATTTTTTTAGTGAAAGGGCAAGGACTATTCATCTTACTCCCAGTCTCCCAACTACCGACTCAAAACCATCCGACTCAACTCAAGACGTTATTTCCACTTAATATTACACCCCGCACTCGGATACTGCGGGTCCGGCGCTGGTCGCTCTTCCAGGATGGCGTCGAGGGCTTCGCGGAGGTCTTCGCCATTGAGCGGCTCATCGTTTTTGGGGCGCGACTTGTCGAGGCGGCCGCGGTAGAAGAGCTCCAGGTTTTCGTCGAAGACGTAGAAATCGGGGGTGCAGGCGGCGGCGTAGGCTTCGGCGACCTCCTGGGATTCGTCGTAGAGGTAGGGGAAGGGGTAGTCTTCTGCTTCCGCCACTTCCTTCATCTTTTCAGGCCTGTCCTGTGGGTACTTACCCACATCGTTGGAACTGATGGCAAAGAACTTCACGCCTTTGGGCTGGTAGTCTTTGGCCAGGCGGACGAGTTCCGGGTTCACGTGCCTGACGTAGGGGCAATGGTTGCAGAGAAACATAATCACCGTAGCTACCTTGGAGGTTTCTTCTTTGAGATGTACGGTTTCTCCCGAAACGGCATCGGGTAGTTTGAAATCGGGCGCTTCGGTGCCCAGCGATACCATAGTTGATTCAGTAAAAGCCATTTGGTGTTCTTTTGTTGGTTCTTTTTGTTAACGCATTAAAAATTTCATGGTTTACGATTCCTCCCGAAAGTAGTTCTGTCGGCCGGCGCTTCTCTGACGATCTCAATACGGTGCATACACCGGAAAAATCAGGAATCGGCCCGCCGCGAAGAAGTACGATCTGATCAACTGTTTTCTGAGTACGGCCGGTCCAATGAGCTGATCGACTTCTCATGACGCTCCCTGATTTCCCTCCTGACTATTCCACCACCAATCGTTTCGCCACCGGCTCGTACGCCTTAGAATGAAGAATAACCCAGTAAACACCGGGAGGCAGGTTTTTCAGATCTAGCTCCGTATGGTAATGGCCTTTAGGGTACTCCGTTCGGAAGAGCGTACGCAGCAGGCGGCCGTCGGCGGCGTGCAGGGCGCCCTCGAGTGATACCGGTTTCTTCAGGTTAAGCTCGAGGGTGCATTGGTCCTGTGCGGGATTAGGGCTCAAAGTGACCTGGAGTTCAGATACCGGCAGTTGAGAACGGGCCGTTAGGATGGCCTCCTCCACCAGTCCCTGCCGCGAGTTATCCCCCTTGTAGGTATTCCAGGCGATACGGGTGGTATTGGCCGGAAGCCCCAGTTCGTAGACGTTCAGGTAAATGGAATCAGCGCCGTGGGTGGGGCCGGTGGTGTAGGAGAGCGCGATGAGTTCCAACTGCCCATCGCCGTTGACATCGCCGAGGGAGGCGCCGTTCATGAAGGTGAAGCCGCGGGGGCGGAGAGGGAAGCCCGGCACCTCGCCGCTGCCGTCGAGTTCGTAGGCGTGGAGGAAGCCGCGACCGGTGAGGGTGTCGAGGAGGGTGGAGCCGAAGAGGAGCTCCAGCTCGCTGTCGTTATCGATATCTGCGGCGCTGATGATGCCTTCGAGCCCGCCGGGTTTGACGATGGGGAAGCCGGGCAGCATTTGTCCGTCCTGGTCGAATCCGAAGAGCATGGCGTCGGCGCCGGTCTCCGCGCCGAGGGGGCGGCCGTAAAATATGCCGACCTTCTCCTCTGACAGCGGAAGGACCGTCGGCGTATTGAAAGTCCAGCTACGCTCGGGAATCGGGATGGGCCATCCGGGGCGCGGGGCGCCGTCGGGCTGATCGATGTAGAATAGCGGTTCCCGCCGGGAAAGTTGGGGGTCGCCGTGCGTGGCGCCGATGATGGACAGTCCGGCGCCGTCGAGCGGCGCCAGGACGGGCGACTGGAAGCTGTAGCGCTGCCGGGGACCGGTGGTGATGGGCCAGCCGGCTTTGGACAGGCCGTCGAGCCCGAATACCCATCGCGATTGCGTCGAGTGCACGACGATATCAAGTTCACCGTCGCCGTCTACATCACCGACGGAAGGGGTGACGGCAGGGCGGGCGTCGAGCGGGACGGGCCAGTTGTTGCTGAATTCCGTTCCGTCGAGGCGCAGGATATGGACAAACCCCGCCAGGCTGACGAGTTCGTTGACAATGACTTCGGGGCTGCCGTCCCGGTCGACATCCGCGAGGGTGGGGGCGGCGGCCATCCAGTGATCGTTGAAGTTGCGGGGCCAGCCGGGTAGGTCCTGACCATTGCGGTCGAAGAGGTAGACACGGCCGTTTAGCCCGGTCGCCTGGGCAAAAAGGTTGCCCGATTCACCCATTGCCGATGGAGGGTAGATGGCGACGCCCGTTAGCGGCTTCTCCCAGATCAGCGTATCGGCGTTGTGAGCCAGCAGGCGCTCGTTGGCGCCCCAGAGGATGTCGATACCGGGCTGATCATCGAGGTAGGAGAGGGTGACGTTGCGAAAGTTTTTCAATCCTGGATGGGCGGCGGCGCTTTTAGGGAAACCGGATAGTTGAGAGAAGCCTTCTTTCCGCCAGGAGAGCGGAATTTCGGCAGGAGAAGAAATGCTTTTTGCTCCAACGCTCCCGTCGGGCTGCACAAAAGCCCTGTGCCACTGTGCAGAAAGAGAGGGTCCGGTGAAAAGCAGGCCCAGGAGAAAAATCAGGATTGATTTCATACGTTCAGGTTTTCTTCAAAACGCCGGAAGTTTACGCCGAACTGGAGGATGCGAAAACCCTCTATGAGGGTAAGCAACAGCAACGCAAGCGGAACCAGCAGTTCCGCTTTTTCCCACCAGCTGTAATCACCGGAAACGATAGTGTAAGCCCCCAGCGCAAAAAAGGGGATGATGATCACCCAGCTGAGCCAGTTGCGGGAACTGAGCAGCCGCTCGAGCCGTTTGTTCAGCAACTGTAAACCTGGGTCATAGGCCTCCACGGGTACCTCCCGGTGCGCCTGCAGGAAGCGGCAGTGAGCGAAGATCAGCCACTTTTTAGTGGACTCCGCCGCGTTGATAATGAAAATGAAGCACAACAGCGTCAAAACCAACATGTCGTTCCAGCGTCCGGAATTGCGCCCAATGTCCAGGTAAGCGGCCGCCCCGATATAGAGAATGATGCCGAGAAAGATCAGCGCCACCACTATAAAAATGATGGCCACAGCTTTGACCCGCTGGACTTTTTTGTCCATATCCACCTTTTCTTCCCACAGTTGAAACGCCGGGCTGTATTTTTCCTTGATCAGGTGCAGTCTTTCGGCGGCGGGGCCTTCGCTGGGAGTCGTCATGGTCGTGCGTTTTTTTGCAAGGCCGGTTGGATGAACATGGATCTTCTCAACTATTTTCGCAAAAGACCAGGAGACTTGGAGAACCGGCCATATCGATTTTTCTCCCTGTCTCCCTCTCCCCAAGTCCCCAAGTCACTTCCGGCACTCCGGGTTAATTCCAAGTACATATTTGCGGACCACATCAATCCGCCCCGCGGCCTCGGCGCCGGCGAAGCCTTCGATCATCTCGTTTTCCAGGCGCTCTTCGGCCAGCAGCGTCAGGGGACGGGCGACGGGCATGTAAGACCAGTGCCAGCGTTCTTCATTGTAGCCGTAAGGGCGTTCGGGGCCCTTTTCGGTGTAGGGCTGGCAGAAGCCGTATCCGGCGGCATTTTGCGTGAGCCAGGCATAAACCTGTTTGCCTTCACCTTCCTCAAAGAAATTATTATTGAGGCTGTTGAGGTCAATGTCGGTGCCCCAGTGGTGGCGGGAAGTGCCGGGCATGGAGCTGTATTCCAGAATTTTCAGGGCGCGTTCCTTGGCATCGGGCATCGCTTCGGAGAGGTCCTTGCCGTCTACCTGCCGGGCGCCGGTCCACTTGGCCTGCCAGATACTTTTCTGACTATTGAAATTGCGCGTAGCCGACAGGATTTTCAGATCGACGCCGTCGGCTTTGGCGGCTTTGTACATATCCTGGAAAGCCTCGTAAGTATCTTTGCGCAGGTACATGCCTTCGCGGCCAGCGTATTTCGCTTCGATTATTGTGAAATCGGGATGTTGCGCCGGCTCGAATTTACCCATGATGTAGTCGGTGGTGAACTCGGTGTCGATGTAGGGGAGTTGGTGGTCGGAAACGGAGGTGGGAGCAGGCATTTCGACATCGGGATCATTTGCTTCCGCCGGTCCGTCATCGGGCTTTTGGTTATTGGCACAGGAAAAAAAAATTAATATGACTAAAAGGGGAAATAATAGTCTGATACTCATGCAAATGATTTTGAAAGAAAAGGTGTTCCGATAAAAAAGTCTCTAAATGTCCTTTAAAAGGATCCTGGTAAAATGCTTGAAATCATCCAGGTGGTTTTCGATGATGCTTTCAACGATCGCCATTTCCAGCTTGGTGTAATTGTGAATAGCGATATTCCTGAATCCTACCATAGATTTTAGAATGTCGCCGAGTTCCTTAGGGATGATTTTCGCTTTTTGCAGCAATTCAAAACTATCCCGGCTGGTCTTGGGTGTCCACAAGCCCTTCAGCCGGACGACGTAATTCGCCAGATCAATAGATTGTTCGCAGGCGCGCAGTAAGTTCAGCAGTGCGGCGTCTTGCCGGGTGTAATCAGTTGAAAAGTCATCGCCGGCTGCGGCGTATTCCTCCTGCACGCGCTGCATATATCGTTCAATACTAGCTGATTTGCTGAGAATAACATTATCCATTATGATAGACCTGTCCCGTCTCTTTTATTTGGGAAAGAATATCTTTTCTTTCTTCCTGTAATCGTTGATAAAAAGAGTAAGTAAGCATTTCAAAAACGCCACAGCTTTCTTCATTCTTGCAATATATACGACACCCGGTAGACAGCACCTGGAATTGCATGACGGTGGAGACGCTGCGCAGGTCCACGAGATCCACGTCCCGGTTGAGTTTCGCCGCCAGCTTTTCCTGGAGCTTCCAGCGCTCCGGCACGGAAAGCTTTTGATCGTATCGCGTCAGAAAGGCCACGTCCCAATCGCTTTGAGCGGTTTCCCGGCCCTGCGGGCGGGAACCGAAGAGGTAGATACCGAGCAGACCTGAAATGTTTTCCTTCAGGAAAGTCCGAATGTATTCCAGGATGTCCTCGTGTTCTTCCATTCAGTTGACAATTAGTCCTAAAATTAGCAGGAAATTTACCATTTTGGGCTTAAGTGACAAATAGAACTTGTCAAAAGTCTTATTCAATCCTCCAATCCTTTCTCAATATTCAAACTCCATCCGCTCACAGGGATATCCGAAGAGGAATTTCTCTTTTACCATCCGGGCCACTTTGGGCGGCACCATCTCTTCCCATCCCGGTTCTCCCTGGCGCAGCATGTTCAGTACCCGTTTGGAGAAGATGTGCAGGATGTCCTCGTCGAATTCCTCTACATCGACGATCTGGCGATTGTCGAGCAGGTGGCGGAACAAAAATTTAACACCTTCCGGTATCGGCATGTTTTCGGTGGTGATCAGTTCGGCGCTGCCTTCCTGCAGGGCGGGGTACACGTAGATCTTGACGTTGCGGGTAAACAGCTCGCCGAAGGCGGCCAGCAGCCGGCCGTCCATATTCTGATAGTACTTTTCATTGATGATCTCCGAAAGCACCTGAACGCCGAGTACGAGGCCGAGCTGTTGCACTTTGAAATCAGAAAGGTAATCGATGAGCCGCTGATGTTCTTCACAGTTGGAGATCATGACGGTCTGGCCCATAGCGTTGAGCAGTTCGGCGCGATCGAGGAAGTCCTTGTGGTCCAGTTCGCCCTGCGCCAGCAGGTTGTCCATGGTGATTTCGGTGAGCAGGTAGGTGCGGCTGGCGTCCACCTCCGGTTCGTTGCGGAACTGTTGGTAGCTCGTCTGGATCATATCCAAGTTGACCAGGGTAGGAGGGCGGAAGCTGCCGCGTACGACCATGAGGTGCTTTTTGTACAGAAACTCGGAGCCGTGCACGCTGCGCCCGTCGGGGCCGAATATCGCGACATCCGTCAACTCGTGCTTGACCAGCATCAGGCAGAGCAGTCGATTGTCGACCGCTTCAAAGTCGGGCCCCGTCAGGCGGATCATATCGATTTTGACCCTTCCGTGCAGGCTGTCGAGTAAGGACTCGATCATGACCTCTGGGTCCTCGTTGTAGCGGTAGCAGGCATAAATGAGGTTGACCCCGAGCGTTCCGATAGCCTGTTGCTGCAGCTGGTTGTCGTTATCCAGCATACGCACGTGCAGTACGATCTCGTTGGGCTCCCCCTCCGGATGCAGCTGGAAGCGCAACCCCAGCCAGCCGTCGCCTTCGATGGTGCGCTGATAGTTGATGGCGGCGACGGTATCGGCGAAGACGAAGAATTTGGTCTCCGGCCGTTCGTTCTGCAGGCGGGTTCTCATCAGGTCGTACTCGTGGTCGAGCATTTTGTAGAGGCGCGATTCGCACACATAGCGTCCGCTGGGCTCCACCCCGTAAATTTTATCCGAGTATACCTTATCGTAAGCCGACATGGTTTTGGCGATGGTGCCGGCTGCCGCTCCTGCCTGGAAGAAGTAGCGGGCTACCTCCTGGCCTGCTCCGATTTCGGCGAAGGTGCCGTAAATGGAGGGGTCGAGGTTGATTTCCAGTGCCTTCTGGTCGGTCTCTAGCTGTTGGCGCATGGCTGTAATTTCTAGGATGGAACGCAAATCGTTCGGGAAAATATTTTTGCAAAATTAAGAAATAGGCGGCGGAGAAGGGGAGGGGGGTGAGGAAAAAGCAGAATTAATTCCCGAATTTTGTGATCATCGTTCCCCAAACACCGGATACCAACTTCAAGCCGACGAAATGAATGACTGGAATCAATCCAAGCCCTTGTTGGTCCTGGCTGTACTAGCCGGGCTAGCCGTCCTGGTTTTCTTAGGACAACAAATATTTGCAGAGAAAGAGCAGCAGGCTTTTCTGAATCAAGCGCCTTTCGGCAAAAAGCAAAGTACGGCGCCGGCGGTGGAATTCTCTGCCTGTGCGGTTTGTGGATACCGGTCTATCCGCCCGGATACCCTGCTATGTCCCATCTGCTACGTAGAACTCACCGAATCGGAGCGCATCCTCTGGGAATATGAGTCCATGGAAGAAATGATCGCGGAGGAGCAGGCCAATTTTTTTGCCGCGGAAGGCTTTCGCGACAGCGGGCTGTTCTTTATGCCCGGGATCTGGAAAATCGATGCGGCCGGCTACCCCAAGGATACGACCTGGCAACCGGTAGTCGATAGCCAGACCGTAGTGATGCTGCGCGATACGCTGCTCGACAGGGGGATTGTGGAGTGAGGCTGGGTGCTGGGTTCTTGATGCTGGATGCTCGCCAGGCTTAGCCCATCCAGCACCCAGCACCCAGTCCCTAGTATTTAGACGGTCAGGACGACGCGGAAACGCGCTTCGTTATTGATCATGCGGGCGTAAGCTTCGTTGGCTTTTTCGAGCGGGAAGGTTTCAATTTGGGGGGTAATACCGGCCAGGGCGCTGAATTGCAGGGTATCCTCGCTGTCGCGGGCGGTGCCGCTGGGCCAGCCCTGGACGGAGGCGCGGTTGCCGATTAGGGAGAAGGGATTGACCGACACGCCTTCGGGCGTTGCGGCAACGATGAGGAGCTGTCCGTTGCGTCCCAGGCCTCCGATAACCGATTCGATGGCTTTGGCGCTGGGGGCGGTGGCCAGAATGATGCGTGCGCCGCCGTGTTTTTGCAACTCTTTGGCCGGATCTTCCGCTTTGGCGTCGATAAAGGCGTCGGCGCCGAGGTCCATAGCCAGCTGTTTCTTATCCGTTCCCCGGCTGATGGCAACGGTTTTGAAGCCCATGCGGTGCGCGTACTGCAGTCCGAGGTGGCCCAGCCCGCCGATGCCCTGTACGGCCACCAGGTCACCCGGCTTGGCGTCGGTATTGCGCAGGGCGTTATAGGTGGTGATGCCGGCGCAGAGTAGGGGAGCCGCGTCGACGTCTTTCAGGTCATCGGGAATACTGGCGACTGCTTCCTGCGGTGCGACGAGGTATTCGGCGTAGCCGCCGTCGTAGCTGATGCCGCAGACCTGGGCGTTTTCACACTGGATGAAGTCGCCGTCGCGACAGGCATCACAGTTGAAGCAGTGTCCGCCGTGCCAGCCTACGCCAACGCGCTGTCCCTTTTCCCAGTTTTTGACATTTGCCCCCAGTGCGTCCACTGTTCCTACGATTTCGTGGCCTGGGATGCGGGGATAGCTGATCCCCGGATAAGTGCCTTCCTTTACAAAAGCATCACTGTGGCAGATGCCGCAAGCATTTACTTTGATGCGGACCTGGTCGGGCGCCGGTTGTGGAATTTCGCGTTCGACGAGTTGGAAATCGCCGCCGGCTTTGTTAATTATCATGGCTCTCATGGCAGGAAAAAATTTTTGTTTGAGGAAAATACGCTTATGCAAGGAAAAAGGGGCCCCGAATGTTTAAAGAGGAAGTTTGTTGGCCCGGATTTCGGCAGCCTCTAAATTCATCACAGTTAATTCGGCTTCTTTTGGCGCTATCCGGCGTTGTCCATTCCTCACGCCTGCGTGCCGAAGCACTTCGGCGTGCGGAGGCACGTAGCTCCGGCTGTACTCGTCATGGGCGCCTTGGCTAGCACCAAAACAACCTCGCCTAAACTATGAGGAAGAACCCATGAATAATGACGACGAATGATCGGAAATATTTGATTTTCAAATACTTGTGTCAGGGTTAACCCTATTGGTTTTTATATCAGATCAAGCCTTCCCGGATGAGATCGTGGAGGTGAACGATGCCGAGGTAGCGCTGCTCTTCGGCTACCAGCAGCTGGGTGATGCTGTGGCGGCGCATCCGTTCGAGCGCTTTGACGGCCAGAGCCTCTTTGGAGATAGTTTTGGGTGAAGGGGTCATAATATCTTTTGCCTGCAGGCCGTCGATTTCCCGTCTTTTTTCCAGCATGCGGCGCAGGTCTCCATCGGTGATGACGCCGCATAGCCGGTTTTCCTGGTCGAGGACGGCGGTGGCGCCCAGTCGCTTGGTCGTCATTTCGAGGATGCTCTGCTGGATGCTGTCATTCAGGTACACTTTTGGTTTTTCATTGTGCGGATAGATATCTGCAACGCGCAGGTAGAGCTGCTTGCCGAGCGAGCCGCCGGGATGGAACTGGGCAAAGTCGGTAGGAGTAAAGCCGCGTAAGGCGAGCAGGGCGGTGGCCAGGGCATCTCCCATAGCGACCTGGGCGGTGGTGCTGGCGGTGGGCGCCAGGTTGTTCGGGTCGGCTTCCTGGGGGCAGGGTGTGTGCAGCAGGTAATCGGCATGGCGGCCCAGATAAGAACCGGGGTTGGCCACCATCCCGATCAAGGGGGCGCCCATGGATTTGACCAGGGGCAGCAATACTTTGATCTCGGGCGTTTCACCGCTTTTCGACAGGCAGAGTACCGCGTCGCCCTTCTGAACCATGCCCAGGTCACCGTGGATGGCGTCGGCGGCATGCATAAATAAGGCAGGGGTCCCGGTGGAGTTGAGGGTGGCCGCCACCTTCTGTCCGATCAGCGCACTCTTGCCGATACCCGTTACCACGAGGCGGCCGGGAGCTTCAAATATGACCTGGACAGCGGCGACGAAATGACGGTCGATACAGTTGAGTAACCCATCCAGGGTATCTTTCTCAATTTCAAGCGTTCGCCTGGCGGTTTTAATAATCAGCGATTCCGTATTCACAATTTTATTTTGTACTTTTGACGGCTTTTGGGCCAGGAAGGGTGAAATCCTTCACAACTACTTGATAAAAAAAGTGTTAAGGATTCGTTAAGCCTTAATTTTTTGGCTAAATTTAGTTACCTGGAGCGCAAAAATAAGTCAAAAAAACTGTTACAAAGAATTTGACAAGACATGACAGTGACGTACAAAACTTTGCAGGAAGCATTGCAATCGTATTTCGGTTTCGACACCTTCAAAGGAAATCAGGAAGAAATTATTACAAGTGTTCTAAACGGACAGGATACTTTCGTCATTATGCCGACGGGAGGAGGGAAATCGCTCTGCTATCAACTGCCGGCGCTGATGATGAACGGAACGGCGATTATCATATCGCCGCTGATCGCACTGATGAAGAACCAGGTAGATTCGATCAGAGGATACGGCCGGAATGACGAAGTAGCTCATTTTTTAAATTCCTCGCTGACCAAAGCGCAAATGAAGCAGGTTAAGCAGGATATAACCGACGGCAAGACAAAATTGCTGTTCATTGCACCGGAAACCCTTACCAAGGACGAAAATATCGAGTTTTTTCAACAGGTTAATGTTTCTTTTGTCGCCGTTGACGAGGCGCATTGCATCTCGGAGTGGGGGCATGATTTTCGTCCGGAATACCGGCGTATTCGCGCCATGCTCGACGCTATAGGCAAAAACATTCCGGTCATCGGGCTGACGGCTACCGCGACGCCCAAAGTGCAGTCGGATATCGTGAAGAATCTCGATATGAAGGAAGAAAACACTTTCCTTTCTTCCTTTAACCGTTCGAACCTGTACTACGAAGTGCGCCCGAAAGGCAAGAAAAGCCAGACGGTCAAACAGATCATCCAGATAATCAAGGGTATCCCGAATCAGTCGGGCATCATATACGTACAAAGCCGGAAATCGGCCGAAGATATTGCTAAAGCCCTCGTGGTTAATGATATCAAAGCGGCGCCTTATCACGCAGGGCTCGACGCCAAAACGCGAAGTAAAACACAAGATGACTTTCTCATGGAGGAGGTCGATGTCATCGTAGCGACTATCGCTTTCGGCATGGGCATCGACAAACCCGATGTGCGCTTCGTCATCCATTTCGATATTCCGAAGAGCATCGAAAATTACTACCAGGAAACAGGCCGCGCCGGCCGCGACGGACTGGAAGGCAGGTGCATCGCCTTTTACGCCTACAAAGACATTCTCAAGCTGGAGAAGTTCTTGCGTGATAAGCCGGTCGCCGAACGCGAAATGAGCGCGCAGCTCATGCAGGAAGTGATGGCTTACGCCGAAACGCCTACCTGCCGCCGCCGCTTTCTGCTTCATTATTTTGGGGAGAACTACAAAAACGACAACTGCGGGCGCTGTGATAACTGCCTGCATCCCAAAGAGAAGATTGAAGTGAAGAAGGAAATGAGCCAGGCGCTCCAAATCGTTCTGGAACTGGATGAAAACTACAACATCAAAACCCTCGTCAATTTCACCCTCGGCAAGGAAACCAAAGAGCTGCTGGACTTCGGTTTTGACCAGAAACCGCTCTTCGGCGTAGGTAGCGAAAAGGACGAAAACTTCTGGAGCTCCGTTTTCCGTCAGGCATTGCTGCACAACATGCTCTACAAAGATATTGAGTCCTACGGCAAACTGAAAATGACGGATAAAGGACGCGCTTTTATCAAGCAACCCCACTCTTTACAGATTCCGCTCAATCACGACTACGACGAAGAGCCTCAGGATTACTACGAGGAAGGCGCCAACGGCAATGGGGCTGTTCTCGACGAGACCCTTATGCGCATGCTCAAAGACTTGCGCCGCCAGGAAGCCCGGCGCAAAGACGTGCCACCATTCGTCATCTTCCAGGACCCTTCCCTGGAAGATATGGCGACACAGTACCCCATCAGCATGGAGGATATGGCGCAGATCACCGGCGTGAGTAAGGGTAAAGCTATGCGCTACGGCCGTCCTTTCATCAACCTGATCAAAGAATACGTTGAAGAAAACAACATCGAACGGCCTACCGATTTCGTCGTCAAACAAGTGGCGAATAAATCAAAGGTTAAAGTGAGTATCATACAGGCGATCGACCGGAAAATACCGCTGGAAGATATCGCTTCCACCACTAACCTGTCGATGGAGGAATTACTCGTAGAGCTCAACGCCATCGTCAGCTCCGGCACTAAAGTGAATATCGACTACTATATCGAGGAAACGGTCGATGAATACGCCCGGGAAGAAATCTACGATTACTTCATGGAAGCCGAAACCGACTCGACGGAAATCGCTTACCGCGAGCTGCAGGAGGAAGACATCACCATGGAGGAAATACAGCTTATGCGGATCAAGTTCCTCTCCGAAATGGCGAATTGAGTTCATGGTTCTGCCTCCTCAACTTTGAACCGCTCAACTTTTGATTAGAATGCGTCTATTACTGCTCAACGGACCAAACCTCAACCTGCTCGGCAGGCGAGAGCCCGACGTGTACGGCGGGCAAAGCTTTGAAGCGTACCTGGAAACGCTGCGCCGGGATTTTTCCGGAGTGCAGCTGGATTATTTTCAGAGTAATTCAGAGGGAGTGATCATCGATAAACTGCAGGAGGCGGGCTTTGAGTATGACGGCATCGTGCTCAATGCCGGAGCCTATACCCACACATCCGTTGCTATTGCCGATGCGGTTAAAGCTATTACTACCCCTGTCATCGAAGTGCATATTTCCAATATTCACGCCCGGGAGTCTTTCCGCCATCATTCTTACCTGGCCCCGTATTGCCGGGGCAGCATTGTCGGCCTGGGACTGCGGGGCTACGAGTTGGCTCTTGCCTTTTTTGTGAAAGGCTAGTACACTAGTACACCGTGTATTAAGTTAGTTAGCATTTTGAATAGGGGATTTTTTCCTCAATCGAGGCGCTGCGGAGCCTCGTAGCCTAAGCTACGAAGGCGAGCACGGAACGAAGAGTGAGGGAAA
>Ga0102943_1000913_pt1 | contig 18955 bp, 26 predicted proteins | sample SalPonC_black_MG_FD_78174 | JGI IMG/M metagenome (GOLD analysis project Ga0102943, IMG submission 78174) | Salt pond soil microbial communities from South San Francisco under conditions of wetland restoration - Salt Pond MetaG... | ecosystem: Environmental > Aquatic > Marine > Intertidal zone >...
CTGGATTCGCCCTCTGATTTCAGAAGCTGTGAAAGTAACGTATTTTGCAAGTATAAATCCCGATGTGAAAGTTATGGGAAAAACGATTAAAAATGCGGCAATGTGCGGGCTGATGGCGATAAATCCCAACTCGATTATTTGTTTGTCGAGAATGAAGTTGTAATTGAATTGCTTTGTCTGAGAACATATCTTGTGGACGACCTAATGCTCGCATTGTATCATTATGAATATAGAATCCGAACGCATGCATACCTAAGAAGATACAAACCCAGTTTAAGTGTGAAATGATAGAATCACGATGTCGTAAAACACGATCTAATAAATTATTATAGTTATTAGCTGGTGTATAATCACGAACCATAAAGATTGCACCATGAGCTGCACCACCAACTACACAGAATCCACCAATCCACATATGATGAGTGAATAAAGATAATTGGGTAGCATAATCAGTTGCAATATATGGATATGGAGGCATTGCATACATATGATGAGCAACAATGATACTTAAAGAACCCAGCATAGCTAAATTGATTGCTAACTGAGCATGCCAAGATGTTGTTAAAATTTCATATAATCCTTTATGGCCTTCACCAGTAAATGGACCTTTATGAGCTTCTAAAATTTCTTTCATGCTGTGACCAATACCCCAGTTTGTTCGGTACATGTGACCCGCAACAATGAATAAAACTGCTAAAGCTAAATGATGATGTGCCGTATCACTTAACCATAAACCACCAGTTACAGGGTTTAAACCACCTTTAAAGGTTAAGAAATCTGAATAAGCCCCCCAATTACCACTAAAGAATGGTGTTAATCCTTGCGAAAAGCTTGGATATAATTGACTCATTAACTCACGGTTAATTAAAAATTCATGAGGTAATGGAATTTCTTGTGGTGCTACACCTGCATCTAATAATTTGTTAATTGGTAATGCAACATGAATTTGGTGACCTGACCAAGATAAACAACCTAAACCTAATAAACCTGCTAAATGATGATTCATCATTGATTCCGCGTTTTGGAACCATTCTAATTTTGGTGCTGCTTTATGATAATGGAACCAGCCAGCAAATAACATAATAGCTGACATAGCTAAACCACCAATTGCAATCCAATATAATTCAACTTCACTAGTGATTCCTTCTGCTCGCCACATTTGGAACCAACCTGAAGTAGTTTGAACACCTTGGAAGTTACCACCTACATCACCGTTTAAGATTTCTTGACCAACAATTGGCCAAACTACTTGTGAACTTTGCTTAATATTAACTGGATCAGTTAACCAAGCTGAGTAATTAGAAAAATATGCCCCATGGAAGTGCATACCGCTAATCCATAAGAATATAATTGCTAATTGTCCAAAGTGTGCACTAAAGACTTTACGAGACACTTCTTCTAAAGAACTAGTTTGACTATCAAAATCATGCGCATCTGCATGTAAGTTCCAAATCCAAGTTGTTGTTTTTGGACCTTTTGCTAACGTTCTAGAGAAATGACCAGGTTGTGCCCATTTCGCGAAACTAGTTTCGACAGCGTCTTTTTCAACAAAAACTTGCACATTTTTTGCGCGACGGTCGGTTGAGCTTATTGCCATTAAATTTCTCCTTAGTTGGGAGACGAAAATCTATGAAACTCTCATGCAAAAAGAAAGAGTAATAATTTTTTATTTATCTCTTAAATATGAGTTTTCTAATTATTATTATATATTTTTTTACTTATTTGAATAAACTTTTTTCATTATCAAATTTTATTAATATATTTTTAAAATATAAATATGATATTTTTTTTAAATAGTTTCGAATTTTTTAATTATAGTTTTAAATGATAAAAGATAGTTTTATCATGAATGAATTTCAAAATGACTAGAGGTTTTAATGATAAAAGGGAAATATTAAGGTGACCAAGATTCTTAAATCTGCTCTCGATTAACATTAAATAATTCTAACTCCTTAGATCCAATTCTATTTCAATTTCGGTATTTAGTTCTACTACTAAATTGCTCTTTTCTGGTTTTTTTCGATATAAAATTTTATTTGTCTGTTCGATCTTTAAAATAGTGGATATATGATAAAATTTTAACTAATAAAAATTATTATTTTTCTCAAGGAATGTTTAGATAGCAATTCATACAATCTCATCTATTATGATATATAGATAGTCAGATTATGTGTAGAAGTGATTGTCTTGAAAAAGTCTTAATATGAACTAGAGAATCATACCACTTAACAAATATAATAAATGCCAGAACGGTAACTATATTTGTCAATCCATCACACCACATATTTTAAAAATCATCTAATCCACAATTAGAGAACTAGTAACGAATTTGGAGAGTTAAGGTGTTAAATTGATCAATTTACTTATTCATTAGCCGAATTTGATTAACTTTATCTGTAAAAAAAACCAGAGTTTACAAATAATTATAATTTTGAGAAAGTCTAGTCGTTTCAATAGATGATGATAAGAACTTATAAATTGAGAATATTATAAGGTAACATTACAATTACAGATACATTAGGAACTAAAGGTTGACTAATTATAACAGTGAGTCTAATCTTGTGAAATCATTTTTTTTGGCAGATTTTTAGTAAATAGATAATTGTTAGAAAAACACAACAACCTCTTGTCGGTTACTTGAAACTGTTTCATTTATATGAATAATTTTATCTTTAATGAGTTTTGAAAAAATTTGTTGATACAATCATAAAGTCATAATCTTTAAACGATCAAATAGTTTTTTAATTAAAATCGTACTATCAATTATTTTAAGGAATATTCCCTAAAATAATTGATAGTTACTCATTAAACAATTAATTTTTAAATTTTAAGTCTCAAAATCTAAAAATTAGAAATATAATCCTAACATATCAGGGAAAAAACGATTAATTTCAATGATAAAACCTGCTGTAAAAGACAACCAAATTGTTAATAAAACTGGAGCTGTCGACAAATATTTTTGAAAATCTTCCATAAAAAATTAATTTTACTAATTATTAAATAGTTTATTCTAAAATTTGATGTTAAAGTTTAACGAGGTGATACTGTTACTTCATCTTTTGGAGCCACTAAATCACCATTTACTAATTCTTGCCATGCAGAAATTGGCCAAATATATCCCGTAGTCATAATTTTTAAAGCTAATGGAACATTAATAATAATTTCACTTTCACTAGGATTTTTAGTTGTACTTACTGCACGTAAATATTTTCTACCAACCCAACCAATCCAGCCTGAGATATAAATAAAACCAAACCCTGGGAAAATAAACTCAGCCGCATGGCTCCAATCACCATCGGCAATTAAATGAGGTAATCCATCAGTTCCACATAATAAATCAGATCTACTATATTTATCAAATCGAGCTTCTGTACGAGCAATTTGCTGCTTTAATGCTAAAGCTGGAGGTGAATCAGCTTCATACTGACTCATTCTTTGTTCTAGTTTTTTTACACTTGTCGCTAGTCGTTTATTAAAAGCGGGAGAGTCACTACACTTTGTTAATCCTCCAATTTCAGCAAAGGCTTGATCTGGAGTAAAAGCTAATAATACTGCAAACAATAAAGCTATAAAATTAAAACGTTTCATTATTTAATAAAGTTTAATATTGTTAATTTGGTAAAAAATTTGAGAAAATTAAAATTATTCTTGACTACTATATATAGTAATATACTTTTAACGAAAAAAAATATTTATTTATTTTTATAAGTTCTAATTCGATAAATAGACTTCGGATTCTATTCATCTATTTAAATGATCTTCAGAATTTAGTTAAAAATATTATCTGTAAATCAACTTAATCAAATAAGTTTATCTTTGTCTTAATCTTTTATTTCTCTAAAAAATACGGCTACTATAATTAATTGTAACAATCATATCCATTGGTAATATGATCTGTTTAGTTTTAAAGAATTTTTAATATTAAAAATTCTTTAAAACCGAAAAAAGTAATAGATTATTCGAAATCTTTACGATTTGGATTTCGTGATGGATCACCTGAAAGAAGTCCAAAAATAAATAAAGAAACAAAAAAGATAATCGTTGTATAAACCAAAATTTTTAAAGTTAGCATTTAATTGTTCTTAAAAATTATTTTTAATAATATTAATTATACTAAAATAAAAAGATTCTGAATCATTTTATTTTAGTATAATTAATATTGTAAAGAATAAAATTATTTAATTCTTTTTAGGAAAATGTCTGAATAGAAAAGAATTATTTTTTCATACTTAAACTGAATGGATAAATTTTTGAAACACTAATTTGAGCTTTTTTTGAATTTTGCTTTACTAGGCTCAATTTACTAGGTGTTTGACTACGAAGAGATAAATATCCTTCAACCATAATATAATCATTAACTTCATAGTATTTTGCAACATCACGCGCTAAATTTCCCCAACAAACTAAGTTAATTATCCTATTGTTTCGAACTTGAGGTAATTGAACTCGAAATTGTGTAGTTGGAATTTGTTCATTAATAATTTTATGAACTGGAGCTTCTAAAATTTTGACTATACTTCCAACATAGTTTGTATCAACCATAGTCTTTAAATAATTAAATTTTTCTGTTTTTGAACATCTTCGAAGTTAATATCTCTTAATCGTTTTAATAACCGAATAAAATATTCTAAGAAATAATCATCTAGTTGAATAATTTCGGACGGATCAATTTTAAACATTTTGTATAATTCAAATGTTGATTTTGAAAAATTATTTTCAGTATTTAAAATCTCTACAAATGCTAATCGATCACTAATATTTTGACCCCATTCAAAAAACCCAAAAAAATTACTAACAAATTTTAGCGCAAATAATGGAACTGGTTGAACTTTTGCTTCTTGTCCTGCTAATTGCTCACAAAGATTTATAATTTCCGATGAAACCCATCCTCGCAAGCCACTTAAGAAAAATGTCTGATTTGTAGTTTGTGGAATTTGAAAAGAGCGTAAACAAAATCGAGCAATATCTTGGGTATCCATATATGAAATATTTGTATTCTCATTTGTTACCCAAATTGGTAAATTTTCTAAAATTGGAATTGCATATTGTTCAATTAAACCTTGATAAAAACCAGTTAACCTAAATATAGTATATGGGATTCCAGAATTTTTTAATTTAATTTCAATTCCATATTTTAATTTCATTAATGGAATGTTTTCAAATTGCTCGACATTTTGAGCTGAAAAAAATATAAAACGTTTAATATTAGCAGCTTTTGCCGATTCAATTAAACATAATTTTCCATCCCAATCAACTTTTTTTAAGGAGTCTAATTCATTTGCACGACTTGTTGAAGCATCAATAACAGCCGTAATTCCTTTTAAACAGGGGGGGATTGTTTCTGGACGTGCTAAATCACCATAAACTAATTCCACTCCCCATTCTTTTAAAAAATTAGCTTTTCGAAAATTTCGAACCATACATCGAACTGGGTAACCTTTAGTTAAAGCCTGTAACACGACTTGTCGACCTAGTGTTCCCGTTCCACCGATTATAAGTAAACTCATAAGTTTATATTATATTAAAGAATTTTAATCATTAAAAATACTACTTTGCAAAATATCTTCTGCTTCAAGATTAACTAATTCTTTTTTTGTTAATACTTGACCACGACTATCAAAGATTCTATTGGCTTGTCGCATTCTTGCGCGATCTAATGCGTTTTTAACACTTCGAGCATTAGCAAATAATGGTTTTTCTCGTCGCTTTTGAATATAATTTTCTAATGCAATTTCAGCATCTGGTGTTAATTGATATTGCTGTTCTTCTAATATTAATTTTGCAATTTTTAATAATTCTTCTGTTGTATAATCAGGAAAATCAATATGATTTGCAATCCGTGAAGATAACCCTGGATTTGATTCATAGAATTTATCCATAGGTTCTTTATAACCTGCTAGAATAACAACTAAATCATCACGTTGATTTTCCATAACTTGTAAAAGAATTTCAATAGCTTCTGATCCGTAATCTCTTTCATTATCTGGCTTATATAAATAATAAGCTTCATCAATAAATAAAACTCCACCCATTGCTTTTTTAAGAACTTCTTTTGTTTTAGGTGCAGTATGACCAATATATTGACCGACTAAATCATCACGAGTCACTGTTAAAAGGTGACCTTTTTTAATATATCCTAATTGATATAAAATATCAGCCATTCGTAAACCAACAGCTGTTTTTCCTGTTCCAGGACTTCCAGTAAAAGACATATGTAAACCTGGATTAGCAGCTGTAATTCCCAAATTTCGTCTTAATTTATCGATTAAAAGTAACGCTGCAATTTCTCGAATACGTGCTTTTACAGGTGCTAAACCAACTAATTCTTCATCTAAAAGATTTAATGTCTTTGCAATTTCAGTTTTTGCATACTCTTCTTGTAAATTTATTGGTGTTGTGTTCATAAAATATCGTTTTTATATTTTTAATAAAGATTTACTACAATGTATTATACAAATAATTTAGAATAATTTTGTATATTAAATCAGTTAAAGTATATAACCGATTTAATATATTAATTTTGGAATAAATGATTTAAACTGTAAACGTTGGAATACTTGATAAACAAATAAATGCGAACCCAGCACTTCCACATGCTCCAACAAAGAATCCACCTTTGAATTCATCCCAAGCTTTTTTCGTTTGTAAATCATTTGGATTACCAGATGATTTTTCTTGTCCAAAAGCCGCTACACCATAAATTGTTAAACCTATTGTTAAAATTACAATTAAACCAATAGTTGAAAGAAATCCTGCTAATAATCCAACATCTGAATCACGTAATGGTCCTAATTTTGCAAATGGACCAATTAAAAAATACCCATGTGCTAGACCAATTTCTAGACCACGTAATAAAGGTGTTAAGCCAAAGCGATACGCTGGTAAGTTTTGTAAAATCGCTCTTGTCACTGCAGATGAAGTTATTGGCGTTGCTAGATGACCTACAAATGGATCATCATTATACGGTTTAATAAAGTTAGCCATAAAGTTAATTTGAAAATTAGTTAAATTAATAATAAAATTTTTTAATTAAATAAAAATAAGGTTAAAAAAATTTCATCAAATTTTAACAACCAAAATTTTTATATATATTACTATATAATATATACTAATATATATAAAAATTTTTATAAACTTAAATAACAAAGATTTTATGACTGTTGCTATAGATTATTTTTTATTAGTAGGATTTTGTTTTGCTCTTACATCGGGATTATTTATTGGATTAAAATCAATTAAATTAATTTAATTTTTATTGAATTGTAAAAAATGCAAAACGAAATTCGTCAAGACAAAATTGTTGGATCAAGACGATTTAGTAATTATTTCTGGTCGTTTTTTTTATTTGTGGGAGGTTTAGGTTTTTTACTAGCTGGGATATCGAGTTATTTTAAAGTAAATTTATTACCATTTGCAAATCCTACTGAATTAGTTTTTATTCCGCAGGGTTTAGTAATGATGTTTTATGGAACCTTAAGTTTAGGGTTTAGTATTTATATCATTTTAACAATATTACTAGATGTTGGTAGTGGTTATAATGAATATAATAAAACAGAAAATCTTGTAAAAATTGTTCGTAAAGGATTTCCAGGAAAAAACCGTGAAATCCTTTTAACATATCCGTTAGCAAATATTCGATCAATTGGAATAAAAATTACTGAAGGGTTAAATCCAACAAGAAGTATTTATTTATGCTTAAAAGATGAACGAAATATTCCATTAACACCTGTTCAAGAACCAACCTCAATATCAGATTTAGAAGAAGAAGCAGCTGATTTAGCAAAATTTCTCGATTTAAAATTGGAAAATTTATAAGATTTTATTGATTTTTATGTCTACATGATTCTATAATAGAATCATGCGGGCATAGTTTAGTGGTAAAACCTTAGCCTTCCAAGCTAATGATGGGGGTTCGATTCCCCCTGCCCGCTTTATAGAATGAATTTGAATGAGCAACAATCTTTTTTTTATAGGAGAATATATAAATATGTCTGGTGGTTCTACGGGTGAACGTCCGTTTTCGGATATTATTACTAGTGTACGTTATTGGATTATCCATAGTATTACAATTCCATCACTTTTCGTATCAGGATGGTTATTCGTTAGTACAGGTTTAGCATATGATGTATTTGGAACTCCACGTCCAAATGAGTATTTCACACAAGATCGTCAACAAATCCCATTAGTAAACGATCGATTCAGTGCAAAACAAGAATTAGAAGATTTAACTAAAGGTTTATAATTGAGGTAAAAAAAAATGGCAAAAAATATTAATCAACCTGTAGCTTATCCTATTTTTACGTTTCGTTGGTTAGCAATTCATGGTTTAGCAATTCCAACTGTATTTTTCTTAGGTGGCATTACAGCAATGCAATTCATTCAACGATAAATTGATATCTATATATATAACGATAAGAGGTAATTTTTATGACAGGTCCAAATCCAAATAAACAAGCAGTAGAATTAAATCGAACTTCTCTTTATTGGGGACTTCTATTAATTTTTGTTTTAGCAGTATTATTTTCAAGTTATTTCTTCAACTAATATTAATCTAATAGGAGTTTTTTTATGGCAAACACTGGTCGAATTCCATTATGGCTTGTAGGTTTAGTAGGTGGTTTAGCAGTAATAACAATGCTAGCATTATTTATCTACGGTTCATATTCAGGATTAGGTTCATCATTGTAGTATTATATAAATAATTGACAAGAATTATATAAATTAACAGTTTAAAATTATAATTTTAAACTGTTAATTTTACTTATCGTCTAAATAGCTTTTTAAATTTTTTTATAATTTTATTAATAAATTTTTGCGGGTTTAAATTTAGTTGTCCTTGATTTTGTGTTCCACTTCCAAACCAACCATACCAAATTTTAGGTAGAACTCTATTTAATTTTTTCTCTTTTTCTTCGGGATCTTGCCAAGCTGTATTTCCACCACTGTAAATACTATTTTTTGGCCGAGGTCCTATATGAAGTTCAGCATTTTCAACTAAAAATGGGATATAAAAATATTGACCCCAAATTGCATGAAATAAAGCAAAAATTAAAAAACCTACATGGGTTAGAACAATGAATGTAATTATGCCATTTAAAAGTTGAGTTTGAGCTTGAAGACTTAAAGTTAAATTAATATCAGGATTGGTATTTAAAAATAATTTAAATCCATTTGCTCTATCTACTAACGAAAGAATAATTCCTTCAACAAACGTTACCATGAGTAAGAGTGTCCAATGCCAGCGAATTAGATAAGGACAATATCGTTTACCAATTCGAGTTATAACTGCATAGGCAACAATTCCTGAAAGTTGATTCCAAAAATTTTTACAAATATTAAAAACTTTAGGGATTATTGTATTATAAACTTTATAATAAAGTGAAATTATTGGTGAGTTTGTTCCATTTTCGAATTTTGAAATAATCATTGAAAGTGGATCAATATAATATTTTTGCCCTGTTTCAAGATCAACATTTATGATTGCTTTTAAGATTGCATAATAAATCAATTGACCCGGATTATACCAATTTGCATTTTCTCCTAATTTTGATTCATTTATAATTCCCTTGTATTGCTTAATAGATATTTGAACAGCATCTGTACCTAATTGACTTAAAAATGGAAGATCTGTTAAAAGATGGCGATAGTTTACAATTATATTAATTAAATGTTTATACCACAAAAAACCTGCTGCAAGACCAATACATGTAATATAAAATGAAGTTTTCAAATTATATCGGATTGTAAGAATAATAAAACGAACAAAAAGAATGAAAAATAGAAGATTTTCAATATCAACTAAATTTAAACCAGATTGAATATTTTCCCATAAACCTTGGACGATTAATTTTACCGTGTCTATAGATATACTAGTTGATGTTTCAATATTTGAAACATTTAAATCCTGCCTATTTGTAATTTGTTGAATAGCGGGATTTTCTATTCCAAACCAATTTAAGACTGTTTCTTGATCAATATTAATTGAAAGAAGCAAAAGTCTAAATAGATATAACATAAATTAACTTTATTTATATATGAATTAAAAAATTTAATATTTTATTATTATATCTACTAAACATACTAAATTTTCCATTAAAAATCAAGATTTTCTATCAGTATTGAGCTTCTAGTATATACAAAATTTTGAAAGAACAATTTAAGAAGTTATAAATTTTATCTATTTCTCTATTAGTAACATGGGTATATAAAAACTACCCCCAAGGGAATTCGAATCCCTGTCTGCTCCGTGAAAGGGAGCTGTCCTAGGCCTCTAGACGATGGGGGCAATGAGATTGTTTTATAGTTATAAAAATTTTGAAGCGGGCAACGCGATTCGAACGCGCGACATCAACCTTGGCAAGGTTGCGCTCTACCACTGAGCTATGCCCGCTAAGAAAATTTTATATCTAAACAATTTTTTTGCTTTTTAATATAATCTATAAAAATTTATCAGATATGTCAATAGTTTATTTTAAATTAGAAATTATAGTTTAAACTATAATTTCTAATAATTTAAAATGTTGCCGCAATACCATCAGCAGCAGCAATCGCAATTACAAGGAATATCCAACCTTGAAAACCTTTAGTAATACTATCTTTTGAATTTTCCCATTCACCTGGTGTAGCTAAAGCTACTGGTACTGTTATAACTAAACCTAATGAAACTAAAACTAATATAGTTGTTAAAGCAGTTATCATAAATCTATTTAAAAAATTTTTATATTGATGATCAAATTTAACTATATACAAGAAATTAACAATTAAAGATTACCTTTCTTTAACGCTAATAAAACAATTACTGCTGGACCTGATAACATAATAACACCTGTAGCTACTAGTTGTCCTAGAACTTGCCAATTAATCATTTTTAAAATCCTTATTTATCAATTTTTAATAAAATTTTAAGTAATAAAATAACCGATAATGTTAATTCTCATTTTACTTTAAAACTAATAAAGTAAAAACATTATTTTAAAATAATATTTTTACTTTATTAGTTTTCAAAATCTAAAGTTTTTTTTATTTAATACTTTAATATTTTAGTCTTTTTGTGGTAATATCTAGTTAGGGTTGCTAACTCAATGGTAGAGTACTCGGCTTTTAACCGAATAGTTCTGGGTTCGAGTCCCAGGTAACCCAAGTTTTTAATTTACAAAATTCATTACTGTCTTAAAAAGACATTTTAATTAAACAAAAAAATTATATATATATCTAAATATATTATAGTCTAAAAAAACTAGCTGTAGAATCTAAATTATCATAAGACAAAAATAGATAGGTAATGACTGTTAAAGATAAAATTTTATAGTTTGGAAGAAATTTTCCTTTTATTTCATTGTCGAATTTTAAATCATTTTTAGTTTTCTAAATCTAAGAATAATTTATTACTTCTGCAATTTTCAATTTTTAAAATTTAGCTTCTTTGATTTTTATGAGTCTTCCATTCCAGAGGAAAATTCTTACTATTCCTTTTAGTTACTATTTTTTCATGAATGACAGTAAGCTCTAAACTAATTATTTAATTTTATCTGGCAATCTGAACATTTCATTGATAGTCATTATTTAATATTTTTTTATCCTCATAAACTCATGAAAGGAATAATAATTCTCACCATTACGATTATTTAAAATAAATCTATAAATTCTTTTTATTTTAGAGTTTTTAGATTTTCGACTAGGCAAATATAAATCCATTGAAAGTAAACGTGATTTGGAGAGGATCGATCTGTTAATTTGATTTATCGATGCTCTCTCAGATATATAATCTTTTGTACAAAAAGTAATAAGGTTTCCAATTAAAAAGGTAAGTATAAAAAAGTCGACAGAATCAATTACCCATACACGATTCAGTTTATTATAATACATATATTTTTTTGATCTAATGAAATGGGATTCTTATTTTTTACCTAACTTTTTGAGTTAGGTAAAAAATGATTATGATTATGATTAATCAATAGGACGCATTGATAATACAGGCTCATTAGCACGGTTAATACCTTTTTCAAAACCAGCAGCAGCAGCACGAGCACGACCTGAGTGCCACCAGTGTCCAATTAAGAAGAAGAATCCTAAGAAGAAGTGTGAACAACATAACCATGAACGAGGTGATACATAGTTAACTGAGTTAATTTCTGTTGCTACACCACCTACTGAGTTAAGTGAACCTAATGGAGCGTGTGTCATATATTCAGCAGCACGACGTTCTTGCCAAGGTTGGATATCATTTTTAATTTTGTTGATATCTAAACCATTTGGACCACGTAATGGTTCAACCCATGGTGCACGTAAATCCCAGAAACGCATTGTTTCACCACCAAAAATAATTTCTCCACTTGGTGAACGCATTAAATACTTACCTAAACCAGTTGGACCTTGTGCTGATGAAACATTGGCACCTAAACGTTGGTCACGAACTAAGAATGTAAATGCTTGAGATTGTGAAGCTTCTGGACCTGTTGGACCATATAATTCACTAGGATATGCTGTATTGTTATACCAAGCGTATAATGAAGCTGTTAAACCCATTAACGAAATTGCAGCTAAACTATATGATAAATATGCTTCACCTGACCAAACAAAAGCACGACGTGCCCAAGCAAATGGTTTTGTAAAGATGTGCCAGAAACCACCTGTTAAACATAAAACGCCAACCCAAATATGGCCACCGATAACATCTTCCATGTTGTTTACTGATACAACCCAACCATCTCCACCAAATGGTGAACGGAATACATAACCAAAAATTACAATTGGGTTTAATGTTGGAGTTGTGATTAGACGAACATCTCCACCACCTGGTGCCCAAGTGTCATAAACACCACCTAAGTACATTGCTTTAGCAACTAATAATAAAGAACCTACACCTAAAAGACATAAGTGAATACCTAAGATTGTCGTCATTTTGTTTTTATCACGCCAATCATAGCCAAAGAATGGGAATGATTCTTCTAAAGTATCTGGACCTAATAATGAATGGTAAATTCCACCAAAACCTAATACAGCTGATGAAATTAAATGAATAACACCAACAGCAAAGTATGGAACAGTTGATGTAATTTCACCACCTGGTCCAATTCCGTAACCTAAAGTTGCTAAATGTTGCATACAGATGAAACCTTGTTCATATAATGGTTTCTCTGGTACAAAGTGAGATACTTCAAATAAAATCATTGCACCAGCCCAAAATACCATTAAGCCAGCGTGTGCTACGTGAGCACCTAATAATTTACCTGAAACATTAATTAAACGAGCATTTCCACTCCACCAAGCAAAACCTGTTGACTCAATGTCGCGGCCTGCAATACTACTATTAAAGGGCGTTTCCACGTGGTAATACCTCCTCAGGGAATACAAAGTTTTCATGTGGTTGGTCTTGAGCAGCCATCCAAGCACGAATACCTTCGTTTAATAAAATATTTTTTGTGTAGAATGTTTCAAATTCTGGATCTTCAGCTGCACGTAACTCTTGTGATACGAAATCATATGCACGTAAGTTTAATGCTAAACCAACGATACCAATTGCACTAGTCCATAAACCTGTTACTGGTACAAATAACATAAAGAAGTGTAACCAACGTTTGTTAGAAAATGCTACACCAAAAATTTGTGACCAGAAACGGTTAGCTGTAACCATTGAATACGTTTCTTCTGATTGTGTTGGTGTAAATGCACGGAATGTGTTAGCTGCATCACCATCTTCGAATAACGTATTTTCTACTGTTGCACCATGAATAGCACAAAGTAAGGCACCACCTAAAATACCAGCAACACCCATCATATGGAATGGATTTAATGTCCAGTTATGGAAACCTTGTAAGAATAATAAGAAACGGAAAATTGCTGCAACACCAAAACTTGGTGCAAAGAACCAACTAGCTTGACCTAATGGGTATAATAAGAATACTGAAACAAATACTGCAATTGGACCTGAGAAAGCAATTGCATTATATGGACGAATACCTACTAAACGTGCAATTTCAAATTGACGTAAGCAGAATCCGATTAAACCAAATGCACCGTGTAAAGCAACAAATGTCCAAAGACCACCAATTTGACACCAACGTGTAAAATCACCTTGTGCTTCAGGACCCCATAAAAGTAATAACGAGTGTCCCATACTATTTGCTGGACTTGAAACAGCTGCTGTTAAAAAGTTACATCCTTCAAGGTAAGAACTTGCTAAACCATGAGTATACCATGATGTAACAAAAGTTGTACCAGTCATCCAACCACCTGCTGCTAAGTAAGCAGTTGGGAATAATAATATACCTGACCAACCAACGAAGACAAATCGATCTTTCTTTAACCAATCATCTACTAGATCGAATAAGCCACGTTCTTGGTTTTGCCCAATAGCAATGGTCATAAATAATCCTTTAATTAAATATTAATAGAGTAAACAATTAATAAATAAATTTTACTCTAGTCTTTTCAGCTTCTAATTATCATTATATGTCAAATTATTTTAAAAAATTGAAATTTTTATTAATTTATATAAACGAATAAAAAATTTTTTAATTCTTATTTCTTTAAATTAACACGAAAAGGTTTAATTTAAAGAAATGAGAATTGATTAGCTAATATCATCAATTTGAATATAGATAAATAATAATGCCATACTAAGTGCTGGAAAAACCAAACCAACAATAGGAACTAAAATTGAAGGTAAAAATGCAGCTGCCATATCTTATCTTAAAAAGTTTTTTTAATAAATAATTATCAATTTATTAAATTGATAATATTAATTGTATATGAAAAGAAGTTAGAATGAAACATTAATATAAATCAAAAATTTAGATAGTTTTATAGTAAAATTAATATTATTAAATCTAATATTATTAATCTTAGAAACTTTACATATTATATTTTAGTTATTAATTATGGAAACTTTATTATTATCTCGTTTACCAGAAGCGTATATGATTTTTAGTCCAATTGTGGATGTATTACCCATTATTCCTGTTTTCTTCTTATTATTAGCGTTTGTATGGCAAGCAGCAATTGGATTTAGATAATTTTGAATTTATAATCAAAATTTATTGTTTTATGATTGTATAATTATCTATAATACAATATTAATTTTTATATTTAAAAAATAACAATAAATGGTAGAACCTTTATTATCGGGAATAGTTTTAGGATTAATTACTGTAAGTGCGTTAGGTCTATTCGTAGCAGCATTTTTACAGTATCGTCGTGGTAATCAATTTGAAGTTTAACTTTTATTAGAATCTTACAAATTTTAATTTGTAAGATTCTAATAAAAGTTTTAATATAATAAAAAATTAAATATTTTCATTTTTTATTTATTGACTTTTAAACAAGATATTAGTACTTTATATTTTAAAAAGTTAAGTGTTTAAACAAACTATCTTAAAATTATAGCTGGTGTAGCTCAATCGGTAGAGCAACGGATTTGTAATCCGTAGGTTGGGGGTTCAAGTCCCTTCACCAGCTTTAAGAAACTTAGTTAGTAGCCATTATTTATGTTAATTCAAAGTTGAAAGATTAAATATTATAGGCCCAGTAGGAATCGAACCTACATTGGAAACTTAGAAGGTTTCTGTCCTAATCCATTAGACGATAGGCCCTAAAATAATATGGGTAATACAGGATTTGAACCTGTGACCTTCTGCTTGTAAGGCAGACACTCTACCGCTGAGTTAATTACCCATTATTTGTAGTCGGAATATACATATATATATTTATACTGAAAAATGAACAGAACGTCAATATTAGAATTTTAAAATAAATATTTTATGTATATTTCATAAAATCGAATATTGTTTTTTCATTATAAATATGATATGATATGATATATGTATAGAAGGGTCGGTGCCCGAGTGGTTAAAGGGAGCGGATTGTAAATCCGTTGCGTTTCGCTACGTTGGTTCGAATCCAACTCGGCCCATAATTTATTTGTAAAAAATTACTTTGAAATAAAATGAAAATTATAAAATATATCTTTTTTTATTTAAAATAACTTATTGTTATTTTAAACAAATACTTATCATAATAATTAGACACAAAACGTCTCTTCTTTGAAAACGTATTTATTACAAATTAAAATTGTTTAAAAGTAGATCCTCATAACTCTAATTTAGTTCTATCTTTCGTTCTGAATAAACATTATAATCCAGTCATAGCTCTAATAACTGCATATAAAATTATTATAAATAAACACACTGTTAAAATTATAAGTCCACGTAATTTTTTAATTTTAAGTAAATTTTTAAATGGAGTTAAAATTATTAGAATTAAACCAGCTAAACTACTTATAAAAAAACGTGGGAAACGAGAGACATTACTCCAAAAATCATTCATAGTACAAATTATAAACATCAATTTCTTATTATAATTATATATAAATATTAACTTCCTTGCAAAATTCTCATTTCTGTTAATAAATAGTATTATATTTTAATTGATTTATGGTAGAATCCTTTATAAGAAAGTAGTTTAAGGCTCTGTAGCTCAGTGGTTAGAGCAGGGGATTCATAAGCCCAAGGTCGTAAGTTCAAATCTCACCAGAGCCATCTACTTTAAGATGCATAACATTTTAAATAATTTTTAAGTTGATTAATCTAGGAGAAATGGCTGAGTGGTCGAAAGCAATAGATTGCTAATCTATCGTACAATTTTTGTACCCAGGGTTCGAATCCCTGTTTCTCCTTCATTAACTTTATTAAAAATTAGAACGAATAAAAAGTTGACATATTTAGAAAATAAGTTACACTCAATAATTATAAACTATATTTTGGGATTGTAGTTCAATTGGTTAGAGCACCGCCCTGTCACGGCGGAAGTTGCGAGTTCGAGTCTCGTCAGTCCCGTTAATTGTTAATCATTAAAATAAAAACTATTTAATAATAATATTTTTCATATTATTATTAAATAGTTTTTATTCGCCTTGAACCTTTAATAAGGCAAATCCTAAAGAAAGACCAAATAAAGTCATAAAGAAACAGATAACCGCTGCGTTAACAATTTCTGGACTTGCATACGGGAATATTGCTTTGATTAATTCCATATTTTTTTTTAATGTTACAAAAAGTTTTAATAATTAGAAACCATTTCGAGCCCAAACGGTTAATGCTAATGAAAATGTAAACATTGTCATTAAGCCGGCCCATCCTAGACTTATAATATCCATAGATCTATATTTTAATTTATTTAATTTTTATAATTTAAAAGGATTTTAAACCTTTTAAATTATTTTATAATTATATTGTAATTATACAATACCATTTGTCCAATCAACATCAATATCATCAATAATTAATGATGAATTATAAATTTGTAAAATAATTAGTAAAAATACTAAGAATGCCGCCATTGTAATACCCATAAGTGGAGTTGTTCCCCAACCTGGAGCAACTTTACCATATTCAGCATTTAGTGGGCGTAAAATTTCACCTAATCTTGTTCGTAATGCCATAAAAATATTTATATTGTTAATAAATTAATTTTTCTAGTATATGTTATATAATATTAAAATGTTAATTTAAATAAATATATAACATGGAAACAGCAACTATTATCGTAATTTTTGTATCAAGTTTACTCTTAGGAATTACCGCATATTCTATTTATACTGCGTTTGGACCATCATCAAAAAATTTACGTGATCCATTCGAAGAACATGAGGATTAAAAAAATAAAACCAATAAATTGGTTTTATTTTTTAATAATTCGAGGTGTCTCTCTAAAGAATACGGCAAAGAAAATTACAATTAAAGTACCGATAAGTAAAAATGTATAAACTAACGCTTCCATTGTTTAATCCTATTTAAATATAAAGAAACTTAACAAACTGACTGTATTATAATTATACAGCACCTTGTTTTTTCGTTGATTTATCACCAAGTTTTTGGAATGCACCAAATTCTACCTGCTCTGTAACTTCTGCACCAATACCAGTGAATACATCACGGAAAATTGTTCGACCACCATGCCATAAATGACCAAAGAAGAATAATAAAGCAAAGTTAGCATGGCCAAAAGTATACCAACCACGTGGACTACTTCTGAATACACCATCAGATTCTAAACTTGTTCTATCAAATTCGAATACTTCTCCTAATTGTGCTTTACGAGCGAATTTTTTAACTGTTGGTGCATCTTTAAATGTTTGACCATTTAGTTTACCACCATAAAAATCAACAGTTACTCCAACTTGTTCAATACTATATTTTGATTCTGCTCGACGGAATGGAATATCCGCACGAATAATACCATCTTTATCAACTAAAATAACTGGGAATGTTTCAAAGAAGGCTGGCATACGACGAACTGTTAATTCACGACCTTCTTGATCTCGGAAAATTGGATGACCTAGCCACGCTTCAGCAATACCATCTCCTTTATTCATTGCACCAGCACGGAATAAACCACCTTTCGCTGGATTATTTCCAATGTAATCATAGAATGCTAATTTATCTGGAATTCGTGACCATGCTTGACTTTCAGATAATCCTTCACTTACTGATGCTTCAACTTGTCGCTCAATTTCTTGTTGGAAATATCCACTATCCCATTGATAACGAGTTGGACCAAATAATTCAATTGGAGTTGCTGCTGCACCATACCACATTGTACCTGAAGTAACAAACGCAGCAAAGAATACAGCTGAAATACTACTTGATAAAACTGTTTCAATATTACCCATACGTAATGCACGATATAATCGTTGAGGTGGACGTACATTTAAATGGAAAATACCAGCTAAAATACCAAGAATACCGGCTGCAATATGATGAGAGGCAATACCACCAGGGTTGAATGGGTTAAAACCTTCTGCACCCCAAGCTGGAGCTACAGGTTGTACTTTACCTGTAATACCAAATGCATCTGAAACCCAAATACCAGGGCCAAAGAAACCAGTAACATGGAATGCTCCAAAACCAAAACATAAGATGCCTGATAACAGTAAGTGAATACCAAAAATTTTCGGTAA
>Ga0102943_1000915_pt1 | contig 18935 bp, 14 predicted proteins | sample SalPonC_black_MG_FD_78174 | JGI IMG/M metagenome (GOLD analysis project Ga0102943, IMG submission 78174) | Salt pond soil microbial communities from South San Francisco under conditions of wetland restoration - Salt Pond MetaG... | ecosystem: Environmental > Aquatic > Marine > Intertidal zone >...
ATGGCCTTGAGTTCCGTGTCCGTCGTGACCAATGCCCTGCGCTTGAAAAATTTCAAACCCACCTTGGAACCACGGGTTTCAGCACACTCCAGCAACCCTGAAACAAATGAAATAAAGGAGACACCCATGAAAACTATCATCAATATTGACGGTATGAGCTGCATGCACTGTGTGAAAAATGTCACAGAGCGGTTGAACGCCCTTGATGCCATTGATGCCACCCATGTCAACCTGGAACAGAAACAGGCCGTGGTGGAATCAACACAGCCCATTGACCCGGATCTGGTGACCCGGACCATCACGGATGCCGGCTACACCGTGACCGGTATCGAAGGCCCGCAGGGATAAACCATTGCAAATGATGGGATATACCCACGATCCGCAAGAAATACCCACGATCCGCAAGAAAATGTCCCGTAAGCCGTTCAGGGCATGCATTGTGTCACATACGTGAAAAGGAACGGCTTATGGCAGATGTCAGCAGTTTCGGCAGGCTGAACCGGGCAATATGGTTCATGCCTGCCGGCTGTTTGGAGGTGATGGCCTCGGCTGCGGCAATTCCGCTCTGGACGGCGGCATGGATACCCTCTCCCATGTCGCGGGTGGACAGGCCGGCGGCATCGCCGATAACGAACACCTTTTCCGGCCCCGGTGTGACCGGTTTATGCCGCAGAAAGTAGGTGTGCCCTTTGGGATTGTCGAGGGGTTGGTCCAGGAATCCCTGGTGTAACAGCCGATGGACAAAGTTGTGCCAGTGCATCATGATAGTGGTCCCCCGGGATGCCAACCGGTGCTGTTTGCCGCCGATGCCGATGTTGATCCATCCGTCTTTCTTGGGCAGGTACCACGCATATCCGGGCAAGCCCCGTTCCAGGTACCAGATATGGCATTCCCGCCTCCGGCAGCGCCCCTGAAATTCCTTTTCAACCGCGGAAATCAAGGCCTGTTCCGGGCGACGCTGCAAAGGGTCCACAAAGGTGCGGCGTACCGGGCAGTGGGTGCCGCCGGCCCCCACCAGGTACCGGCATTCAAACTGATCATCGATGACAAACCCGGATCTGTTTTTTCGGATCTGTTTGACAGGATGGGTATGCATCGGAACATTGGCCCGCCGAACCAGCCACTGGTCGAATTCCATGCGCCGGATCGCGTACTGGTGTGTTTTCACAGGCACCCTGATTCCGAAGAGATGAAAGTGCATTCGGCGGATATGGGTCAAGGCGTAAGGATAGGCTTCAGGGGGGCATTCAAGGGAATCAAAAACATTCGGTGTGATCCATCCGGCACAGAGTTTTGGCCTTGGAAACACCTGTTTTTCCAGGATCATGACATCCATCCCGCGTTTTTTGAGGCGCGCTGCACAGGCTGCACCGGCCGGCCCTGCTCCCACAATGATCACATCCGCCTGAACCATGGCCGGCTTCATGAGATTCGGCAGTCCGGCCAGGGACGGCCGCGTCGGGTCAGAACAATTTGCCACAGCTGAAGTGCCCGGGCCCGGAACGCACCGGCACAGCTGAGCAGATAGTATTCCCACATCCGGTAGAAACGGTCCCCGTAGCGGTCCTTAAGCTGTGGCCAGGCGGCTTTGAAATTCTGGTGCCAGGCCATAAGGGTTTTGTCATAATCTTCTCCAAAATTGTGCCAGTCCTCCATGACAAAAAGACCCTCCATGGCCTGTCCCAGAGCGGCGATGGACGGCAGAACGGAATTGGGGAAAATGTATTTGGCGGTCCAGGGGTTGCAGATCGTAGTTGTGACATTTCCGCCGATGGTGTGGACGAATGCGATACCGTCCTCCTTGAGCAGACGGTGGGTCAACTCCATATAGGTCCGGTAGTTTTTAAATCCCACATGCTCCATCAGGCCGATGGACAGGATGCGGTCATAGGTGCCTGAGGCATTGCGGTAATCATCCAGCCGGATATCAACCGGCAGGCCTTTGCAGTAATCCTTGCCGAATTCAGCCTGTTCCTTTGATACGGTAAAACCGGTCACAGATACCTGGTATTTTTCGGCTGCATACCGGGCAAATCCGCCGAAGCCGCATCCCAGCTCCAGAATGGTCATGCCCGGAGTCAGTCCAATTTTTCGGCAGATCATGTCCAGTTTGGCTTCCTGGGCTTTTTCCAGATTTTCGGCATCCTTCCAGTATGCGCAGGTGTACTGCATCCGTTTTTCCAGCATGTGACGGTACAGGTCATTGCCAATGTCATAATGGTGTTTGCCCACCGCAAACGCCCTTTGAATGGTCTGTAAATTGAATATTTTTGCCATAAAGGCATTGCAGGCTGTCATCCGGTCCTGTTTGACCTGGCCGGGAAGATCGGCACGAAGTGTTTTTTCTATGAATGTATCCAGGGCGGAACATTCCCACCATTCATCCATATAGGACTCGCCCATCCCTAAGGCTGGAGAAGCCAGAACCCGCTTATAGAATTGATCGTTTTTGACCTGGATATCAAAGGGCCTGTCTCCGTTTACACGGATACCGGCTTTGGCCATCATATCTGAAAAGACTTTTTTTGCCTGGGCCATCTTCTTCCTGTTCCTCCATATATGCGCGGTTGGTTCGGGTAAAGCAGCTGCTGGCTGTATTTATAGCGGATATGGTTTCAAGAATCAAGACACAGCTTTTTCCTCTGTCTGAACCCCATCCCGGTATATTTTACCAGGCCCCCTCCGGATCTGACGGTCCGTCACAGGGCACCACCAGGGGCTCCCCATAGCGTGTAGTGTATCCGAATTGCTGGATGCAACAACTGGAAAAAGGGTTTGTTAATCTTAAAAGAAGAGGGCGGTCCAAACCTGTCCGGTCAAAAAATATCTGCTGGGGAAAATTTTTTTGCATTTGTAACCAATGTGTAACCTGTGCGCAGGGTATATTACAAATAAGGGTGCATGCCTTATGGCATTTGCTGTAAAATTATTACTATTTAATGTAAAGGGGGTCGTGATGAGAAAAGCTATAATTTTTTTTCTGGGTGCAGCATTGTTTTTGTCTGCTTTCACAGCATGGGGGGCTGATATGGAAAAACAGGCAGCCGCGGATGGGTATATCGATCTGGTGACAATGCATCGGTATATCAAAAACAGTGAAGGATTATATGATGAATATACCCGCAAGGGGGCATTCTTCAAGACAGTTTCTGCAGACCTTCCCCTGCTTCAAAGAGACCATGTGGTGCCTGTCCAGAACAATTGTTATTTTCTGTATGTAAAAAAGCGGCTTTCAGGTGAAGATCAGACCATGGTACTCAAATCCGCACCGGAATCCCACCCAGACGGATGGCTTTTGGAAAAAGCACTGGTGGACGTGCGGCATACCTCTCCATATTGATATTGGCAGGCCCAGGGGGCATAATTTTGCTGCACGTTTTTTTTTCCGGTTATGGGGAAGGTATCAGAGCCATCTTTATCAAGGGCACCTCCGCTGATACTTTCCCCTATTTTTTTTTGTTCAGTTTTCATATCAAAGCCCTCACTATTCCGTTATCAACTTCCAATAAACGAATACACTTTCTTCCCTGCTGGTAACTACCGGCTAACCGCTAACCGCTAAAAGCTAACAGCCAATAGCTAAACGCTTCCATTTTTTGTAGTACCTCTCAGGGCAAGGCGGTGTCAGCATCAGTTACAACGCCTGTTTCAGAATATGCATCTTTTCAGGTAAAGAGGCGCCCGGTTCCGCTCGTAAAATTTTTTTGCATTGCCTGAATATACCAAGGGCCTCTGTCTTTCTGCCGGTCTGTACATAGGCCTGCATGAGCCGGGGGTATAAAGATTCCAGAAAAGGATCGATTTCAAGGCCTTGTCTATAGCAGTGAATGGCCTTTTGCCATTCGCCCTGATGCTCCAGAAGATCGGCAATTTTCTGGATGGCGTACAAAAATTTCGACCGCAGTTTCTCACGTTCCGGAATCGCCCATGAACCCTGTTCTTCACAAAGAAACGGGCCGCGGTAGAGCAAAAACAGTTCATTAAACAGCTGCAAACCGTTCTCCAGGGATTCATGGGGGTCATGGTTCTGTTCAATTCTGCGGCAGCAGGATTGAAAGGCAAGGGTATCTGTCCAGACAATTTTCGCATTCAATGAAAGCATGCCCTGTTTACGCACAAGGGCATCATTCCTGCCAAGCAGTTTTCTGAGACGGTGCAGGGTGATTTTACAGGCATTTTGGGCGGCATCACCGTCGCTGTCCGGCCAGAGGGCATCCTGAAGGGCATGTTCCGGAATGTTTTTGCCTCCTTTTGCCATCAGGTATTTCAGTATGGTTGCAGGTTTCTGCCGGGTTTTTCGTGAAAGCGGCAGAGGGGTTTCTTCCCGTTGGATGGCAAACCCCCCGAAAGAAAAAAACTGCAGGGGCCATGGCCAGTTCGGGATATCCAGCGGGGGCGTGTCAATGATGAGATGGTGTGTGCAGACAAGGCTGCGGACATATTTTACCTCGATGTCGTTTTTCAGGGCATGCCCAAACAAACGGGCCATCTCCCTGGGTATCCAGCAGAAACCATATCGGTAATCCCACGTCCTGCCAAGATAAAAGGCTTTTCTCAAGGTTTTTTCCGCTCTTTTTTCCGCCTTTTTGTCCAGTAAAAAAGTGGTCAAAGTGAGAAGTGCCATGAACTTGTCCTGGACGGAGCCAAAACGGCTGCAGAAACGAAAAGACTGCTTCAAATGTGTTTCTGCAGCCTGCCTTTCACCTGTGGCATAGTACATTTTTGCCATCAGCAGGTGGCCGTTTGTGAGCATCATTTCGTTGCCGCTGTGTGTCGTTTTTTCGAAAAATGCCAGGGCATGATACCTGCAGTCAGTGATATTTTCTGTTAAAAGGTGCAGCCAGGCCAAAGCATAATGGTACAGGCTCTGATGCCAGAGCCCTTGCTGATCCAAATCGGGAGTCACCTCCTCCAACAGTTTTTTTGCTGTATCGTATTTGCCCAGGCCCATGGCACAGAGGGCGGCATGGGCCCGAAGCCCCAGGAAATAAATGGAGATGCCGGTTTGTTTTTCCACTTTCATGGCCTGCCGGGCAGCAGTCAATCCTTCTTGAAAATCTGCGCTGAGCCAAGCATGAAAGGTTTTTATATTCAGAAATCCTATATAATAGAGGGGAGCGGTTTTTTTGTGGGTTATTCTTTTGAATACCGTGAGAAGGTTCCCGGCAGCACAGAGATCGCCCTGCATAATTCGCAAAAGAATAAGCGGAGAAAAAATCTGAAGCGTGAGATTTCCATCTTTTGTCGCAAGGAGCACTTGCCAGGCCCGGTCATTCCACTTTTTTGTTTCAGCTGGATCAATGTTTCTGAGGAGCAGGGCGTTGAGCATGGAGGCCGTGAGTTTCAGAAATACTTCAGGCGGGCCGGTAATCCCGAACTGTGTTTCCAGTATCCGACATTTTTCAAAATACCGGTCCAGTTCTCTGAAAGTATCAAACCGGAAGGTAATGGCATCCAGTATGCCGGACAAGGACATAAAGCACCCTGAAGGATCTGCCTGGGTTTCAAATATTGCAAGCGCTTTTTTCAACAGCGTTTTGGCGTGGTCAGGGGCAGTTGGAATTTTGCAGGTTCCTTTCCAGAAAACAAGCCAGGGCATTTTTAAAACCACTTCATGGGGGAATGCATCAATCCATTCTTCAAGTGTTTGAAAACGCCCCTGGGATGCCAGAACAGGCGCCATGTCAAGAATGAGATTCATGGCCTTCCTGAATTGATTAGACCGGATGTACAGCCTGACGGCATCTTCTGATTTTTTTTCTTTGGCAAGGATAGAAGCGGTGCGTACCAGCAGGTCTTGATGGGCAGGTCCTGAAAAAAACTGCTGCGCCTTTTTTTGAAGAAATTCCTGAAAAAGCGGGTGAAAGCGGTATTCAGGCGGATTGGTCATGGTAATGGTGGTAAAACCATTTTTTTTGATCAGTTTTTCCAGCACACCGCAAGCCAGATCACCTCCCAAATCTCTGGCAGCATCCAGGGAAATACTGGAAAGATAGGACAATCTCACAAGTATGGTCTGTATTTCAGGTTCAAGCCCATCAAAAATGGTAGTCCCCAGATAATCAAATATTTCATCAGGGGTCTGGTGCGCAAGCTGGTGGGGCTGAATATTGTCATGGGCCTCATTTTTCAGCAAAAGCAGCAGCAGGCCGGAAATCCACCCATCGGTTTTCCGGTGCAGCTCTGAAATGATGGCATCAGGGTATGGTTTGTGTGTGATACAACGGATAACCCCTTTGACCTCTTTTTTTTGCAAGCGCAAATGATGCCAGTTCAGCACGTGCAGGGTACGGTTGGCCTTTGCACGGGCAAATGCAGCAGGTGGTTTCGTCCGGCTGCAGATGATGATGCTGATTTTGCCTTGCAGTATCTCTATGGCGCTGCACAGCACTTCATGGATCTGTGCTTCTTCTCCTGCTGCCTGATAGTTGTCCAGAACAAGGGCCAGCGGGTGGGGTACATGCTGAGAAAACAGGGTGAAAAACCGGTTTGTGAAAATGGAAATTTGCGGAAAGAACTCTTTGGTGAATAATGGTAATGAAGTATCAGTGTCAGTGGAGATTTTTTCCCAGGCCTTGCTCATGTAATAAAAAAAAGAGGCTATATCTGTATCTGTCGGGTCAACACCATACCAGATGTCGGGAATGTCCGCTGTTTCGAGAAAACTGTTGACAAGCGTGGTTTTGCCTGATCCTGCCGGCCCGCAGATCCAAAGGGCACAGTTTTCCATAGATTGTGACAGAATGGTAAACAGATGGGTTCTGGGGTAGGTTTGCAGTAAGCGGGGGCGTGAGAGCTTTACCGGAACGATCTCTTTTTGCAGGCCCAGTTTGCTGTCCATTGGCTTTCCCATATGCCTTGTATCTGATATGCCCAGGTTGGGAGATTCAGATTCAGAAAACAAAGAAGGTTGTGCAGAAATTTACCTGGCGGCTAAAACAAAAAATCTTATGGCGTGCCCTTTTTTTGGAAGCACACATAATAAAGATTATCTTATACTTCTGACAGATCTGGTGTCAATGTTTTTTTCAGGTATGGACAGCACAGGGCACATATTCATAAGGACCTGGTTGTTGGAGCCTGGTTTTTTTGCCAGACATGTAATTTCGTCTCATCAGAGGTTCTGGTGCTGGGAGTGCGCATGGAGGAAGGATTTTCATACAGTCTGTAGAGTCTGGGAAAGGGCAGTGCACAGCATTGCGGACAGACAAAATGAATAATTTCAACTTCATGATACCTGGCAAAAACACTTTTCCAGGGTTTTTTGTCACTTCTGATTTTATGACAGTGGGCGCATTTTATCATCATACGTACCTCCTTGTCTGCTTTATTTCTTCCAGAATCGTAAGATTGCGTTTCAAAGATGCTTTTTTTATGTGATCGGTGATGGTGTGAAAAATTTTTTTTATCCTGAAAAAAAGCGTCATCATTCCCCTCCTTTTAAAAAACAGGCCGGGATATCAGCATTTGGCACTATTCAGCGATGGCCTTTTAAATGCAGTTTATCATGGTAAAACAGCTGGTTATTGTTTTTTTGACGTCAGCTGTTGAACTTGATTGTTACAATAATCGGGGAGAGGTTACACTCTGGTTACAGAAAATTAATTTTTTTGGTTTTTTAATAAAAAATGGGGGATGAATCTGGGATCGATCCGGCCGGGGGGAACCATGCCGTATTCTTCCTGTATTTCGGAAATCATGTCAACGAGCAGATCGGTCAAAGGACCTGGCAGGTCTGCTGTATCATCCAGGCCGCTGGCCTGTGCTGCCCAGAGGATCAGGTCCCCGGGCCTGGGATCGCCGGTCCCACCAGTTATAACAGGGGTTTTTTCACTGGTGCTGCCGGTTGAGTCAGCGGTGTTTCCGGAAAAAAGGGCCATGAAAAAGGGTGCAAACGTGTCGGCTCCAATAGGAGACAGGTCTTTTTCAAGGCCCAGGCGGTCTTTGGCCCACAGGGTGAGGATAAGGCTTTTGTAAGTGAGCACCCCTTTTTTAAAAGAGGCAAGGTCTGGTTCCAGATATTTCAGCAGCTGGTCCAGTCCCATGATCTGGTCCAGGGCCTGTCCGGTTTTCTTGATATCAGCCAAAGCGGCAAAATGGCGGTACAGTTCACCGGTGGCAAAATTGTCAAAATACAGGGGCCGGTCCAGAAACAGACCGCCCACGACCCCGAGAAAATGTTCCCCCAGAAAACTCAATGGCAGGTTCTGTTCCTGGATATAGCTGTTTTTATACCAGGTTTTCGCCTTTGTTTTGAGCTGGATGCCGGCCCGGGAACCCATCCTGAAAATATCTTCCAGATAATAGGTCTGGATGAGGTCGGCTGCAGCTTCCAGGCTGATATTTTCCTGCAGAATGGTTTCCAGACCCAGGCTCAGGTAAGCGGCAGCTTTGTAGATGGTCTTTTCCATGGTTTCTTTGTCCCGGATTTTCTGCCGGTCTGCGGAGATGATCTTGTTGACCAGGGCGGCCAGTTCTGATTCCAGGGTGAAAACAAAATCGGACGGCAGCAGGGCAAGGCTTTTGACAAACAGGTCCTGTCCGGACAGAAACCGGGTAAAACACTGGGGGGGCAGGGGCAGTTCCGGGTCAAAGGTCTCAGGGCCGAATACCTGGGTTCTGGGGCGCTTGCGCAATGATGCAATATCAGTGGGCTGGTAAATGCCGATGGCCTCATGCACTGGCAGAAGTCCTTTTTCCGCCAGGCGGATGTTTTTCAGACGGAACTGCTCTTCTTCGGTTTCTGCCGGCAGGGTGCTCATGGTTTCCAGCACCAGGCCGTGGAAGACGGACAAATCCATATCCGCCAGTCTTCTGACCATGGCATCGATGAGTTCCGAAGCCTTGACATCTTCGGACAGCGGGGCATAGGTGTCAGTGTCAGTATCTGGATCAGGTGCCGTATCCTGTTTTTCTTCAGGAAACCGGAAATAGAACTTGTCGTCCAGGGTGGTGTAGTCTTCAAATTCCGATGGTGGCGGTTCATCATGCTCCCGTATGATGATATCCATGTGCTGGAACAGATAAAATTCAAAATAATCAGGTTTTTCCATGATGATCCAGCGCAAAAAGCGTTCCGGGTCTGCCTGGAAAAGCAGGTCAAAGGCCTGGGTCATCACCTGTGTATTGAGCCGGTCTTTGTCCCATACCTCTACATCCAGGATGTATTCCCATTGATCCGATGCTGCCAGAGACAATATGGGGATAAAATCGGAAGGACCGATTTTGTGCATGAGAAAATACAGGTCCTGGTCCGGGAATGACTGTACTAAGGTGGCCGGGCTCGGGGCATCCAGTATGGTATCCAGGGCGGTTTCCGCATCCAGGTCCAGAATTTCTTTTCGTTGGGAGCGCAGTTTGAGTTCCCGGTTCTGGCGGTTGGCAAGGTGGTTGTCAAAGGGTTTGTTCATGGTTTTTTTCCAGTTCTTTGCTGCAGATGGACACATAGTGCCTGACATCTGCAAATTGGTTAAAAGGAGACAGGCAGTTCAGGGCAGCGTGAAATTTTTTCTGGTTCATCAGGCAGATGCCTTTGCACAGGCCTAAATCCTTGCTGTCGGCAAAATGAATGAGGCCCTGGTTCAGCACCTGCAGGGCATCATCAAACTGTCCGGATTTCTGCAGCAGCATGCCCAGGCCCAAAAATGCCCTCAGGTCCGGATGATAGGCCAGGGCTTTTTCAAAAAGTATCCTGGCAGTACTGTCCGAATTCTGTACCCGGTCATCTTGTGCATATGCCCCGTGGGAAAAGGTCATGGCCAGCCGGGAGAGAAAATCTGCATGGAACCGGTACAAAGATGGATCATCAATGAGGGAAACTTTTGTGGCAAAGTGTGACAGATGGGTGTAAAACGCCTGGCGCAGGGTATCTCCGAATATCTTGACCTGTGAAAAATCCAGGGTGTCGTCCACCGCAAACCAGGGCAGGTCTTCCATTTTTTTGTGCCAGATATCCGCTGTTACCCATCCTTTTTTTATGGCCCGGTCATACAGCCGGGTGCCGGGAAACAGCACCAGCATATAAAAAACAGCCCCCAGGGGCTGCAGGTTCATGAGCAGATCAATGCTCTGGTTAATGGTATCATCAGTTTCACCGGGAGATCCGTAGATAAAATAGGCCCGGGGCACAATCCCGTAGGCCGCTGTCCAGCGGAATGCCTGGACGGCAAGGTGGTTGGGAACTGGCTTGCCCAGGTGTTTTTTTATGGCATCTGACCCGGATTCCACACCAAAGCTGATCTGTATGCACCCGGCTTTGCGCATCCAGGCCAGCAGTTCCGGGTCCACATGGTCCACCCGGGAGATGGCATTCCAGGTGATGGACAGATCAGCTGAAATCAGTTTTTGACACAAAGAGATCACCCGGTCCCTGTCCATGGTAAAGGTGTCATCGGAAATGTAGAAATGGGAAATGCCTTTAGCGGCAAGGGCCGTGATTTCATGGGCAAACCAGTCGGCAGAGTGGCTCCGGACCTGGCGGGTGCCCCAGAATTTGGGGGATCCGCAGAAGGTGCAGGTACCGGGACATCCCCGGGACATGGCCAGGTGCTGAAAGCCAAAATATTGGGAGGGATGGGCTAATTGGTCCAGATTCTGTATCAAGGGGGGATTTCCCGTATCTTTCAGACGCGGGCCGTCCCGAAATACGAGTCCCGGTATCTGCCGGACACCGGGGGCATTTTGTTGTGCCAGGGCTTTTGTTTTTGTCAGGGTTTTTGCCAGGGCGAGACAAGTTATTTCCCCTTCTCCTTTGACGATGAAATCTACAGCTGCACAGGCAGCCATGATATGGTCCGCCATAAAGGTGGCACCCGGCCCGCCCATCATGATCCAGGTCCGGGGGACCAGGTTTTTTGCCGTCCGGGCAAGTCCCATGGCTGAAAACCGGCTGGCGCTGGTCACGGAAAATCCGATGATATCGGGTTTCACCTTTTGGAGGGTGGTGATGAAAGTCTGTTCCGGATCTGTTATCTCAGCCTGTGCCAGGTTGAGGATGGCGGCTTCAAATCCGGCATCCAGCAGCTGGGCAGCCAGGTAGTAAAGCCCGATGGGCACCACCTGTGCATCAGTGTCTGTGACGCGCAGGTCCTTGCATGCCGGGTTGACAAACAAAGTCTTCACCACACCGCCTTCATCACAATCCAAACCCATTTAAAAAGTGTTGAATATGAGTTCCCGGGTGTCTCTTTTGGGCACATGGTGCACCTGGTTTTCATCCCTGAAATATTTGATGCTTTTGTCCGGACCCACCGGGTCAATGACCGCCTTTTCCGCAGGTTTGCCCAAGGCCACCACCAGCTTGACCTCCAGGTGGTCGGGGATATCCAGAACCGTTTTTATTTTTTTGATATTTATGGCCCCGAACATACACCCTGCCAGGCCTTTGGCCCGGGCACCCAGCAAAATGGTCTGGGCCGCTATGCCATGGTCGCACCAGAACTTGTCGGAAATGGTATGATCCCCTAAGATAACAATATAGGCTGACGGCTGTTCCGCCGTTTCCGGCCCTGGCCAGTCCGTCAGATAGGCAGCCCAGCCCAGGCAGGAAAAAATATTCCTGTTGGTCTGTGCATCCGTGGAAAGGATGTATTTCAACGGCTGGTTGTTGGCGGCTGACGCGCAGTGCCGGGCCAGGTCCACCAGATCTTTCAATTCATCCATGGTGATGGGGCAGGCATTGTCAAACCGTCGGCAGGAACGGTTTTCCTTTACCAGGGCGGTAAAATCTTCATAGGTTGTCATGGCAGTATCATCCTTTATTGCATGCCACCCGTTCAAACCGGGGCATGTTGATGTCAATCCAGTCCAGGATTTTGTCCATTTCATCAGCCACCTGTTTTAAGGCTTTTCCCCGGTGGCTCACCTGTGCTTTTTCTTCCATGGGCAGCTGGGCAAAGGTCTTGTCATATGCCGGAAAATAAAACAAGGGGTCATACCCGAATCCGTTTTCCCCGGCCGGTTTTCTTGTGATGATGCCTTCGCAGGATCCCTCGTATGTCAGGGCCGCCCCTGTGGGAACCGCAATGGAGATAACGCATTCAAATGATGCCCTGCGGTTTTCATGCGGTTCCAGATCTGCCAGTAGTTTGGCCACATTATCGGCATCTGTGGCGTTTTTACCGGCATACCGGGCGGAAAAAACCCCGGGTGAACCGCCAAGGGCCTCCACGCACAGGCCGGAGTCATCTGCCATGGCAGGATATCCCAGAACCCGTGCGGTAAATGATGCTTTTTTATAGGCATTGTCGTCAAAGGTGTCACCGTCTTCAATGACCTCTGGAATGGGGCCGAAATCATTGAGGTTTTTGATGTCCAGGGGGAATCCTTTTAAAAGATCCTGAATCTCCCGTGTTTTGCCTTGGTTGGTGCTGGCCAGTACCAGTATCTGTTTCAATGGTCTGCTCCTGTGTGTTTATGGGGTGATGTCGGGTTCATAATGTAAAAAATTATAAGACCGGGCCGGGCCTTTGTAAAGTCGGCCTTTTTTTGATTTTCTGTCATACAGCATGCATGGGGGTTTTTGCCAAAATCATTGACACAGGACCTACAGATTTGGCTACACGAATTACAGATTTGATGACAGGGCCAGTGCATTTTTATTGATGGCAGCCTGGATTTCCGGGTGCACATAATCATGAAGTTGTTCTTCAAAGGCAAGGTATACCAGCATGGCATGGACAGGTTCTATCTGCATCTGCGACAGGGCCGGGAGATGGTCATTCAACGGTTTTGACAGGCCGGCCAGAAGAATGCGGATGCTCTGGACAGCTTCGGCTGCCGGCAGTGTCACCGGTACATGTGTCTGTGTGCAGATTTTTTTGTCCAGGGCCTGGTCAGGCTGGCATGCCGTCAGCTGGGTGGCCAGGCGCAGAAAAATCCGGGGCCTTATTTTAAAGGCGGGTGCCCAGAAAAAAAGGGACTGGTTTTCCCATTCAGGTTTTAGGGCCCGGGGCAGATTGCCCAGCCGGACCAGATCTGCATAAGAGGACAGGGAAAATGAAAAGATTCTGGCAGATATTTTCCAGAACGGGACCATGACATCGGTATCATTTCCGGGGCGGGCACAGGCGAATCTGACCCTGGCCAGGTGCCGGTCCCGTGCTTTCCACAGGCTATGGCAGTTGCGGCACACCAGCACCAGAGAATCCCGGCTGCCTTCCAGGTCCCATCCGCAGGCCGGACAAAGGCCCGGCACAAAAACGGTCTGTTTTTCCGGCCGGCATACTGGCAAAGACTGCAGATTGCGGTCCGATTCAGGGACAGACCCGGTGGGGCAGTTCAGGATGGCATCCACCAGGATTCCGTCTTTTGCATAAAACGGGGAATAAATCAGGCTGCGGGTTTCACCGATATCTTCTGTAAACCCGGAAACCGATTTTCCCTGCATACGGGAACGGGACTGTTGTGTCCGGCCCAGGACTGTTTTTGCATCTGCCGGCCGGAGAAATCTGCCCCGGGTTTCTGGCGTGATCTGCTTCAGGGCCAAAGCCTGGGACCGGAATCCCAGAGAAAACGGCAGGTTGAGGGAGGATTCTTCCAGGGCAAGGGCGGACAGATCCAGGAATTTGTGGGTCACCCCGGGGGCATTACAGGTGTAGCGCACCCCTTTGAAACGCCAATAGGGAATATACAGCAGGTCGTCATCATCAGGGGCCCCTGGATGTGCCATTGCAGCGGAAGATCGGGAAAACATGTACCGGGGAAACCCCTGCTGACAGATGCAGGACTTTACCCGGCAGTATTCGCAGACAAAGAACAGGGTGTCTTCATCCAGGACAATGGGGGCGCCGCACTGGGGGCATTGATGGGAAACCCGGAAACTAATGTTTTTCTCCGCACTGGTTGCAGAAGACAGCCTCCTGCAGGTTTTCAGCCCCGCAATGGGCACAGAACCGGGATACAGGCTTATTTTCTACCATGTTGCCGCACCTGGGGCAGAAACGGGCCCCGGGAGTGAGGTTTTTGCTGCAATGGGCACATTTTTCAAATATCACCTGCTGGTGTCCACAGGCAGGGCAGAAATTGGCATCCACCGGAACAGGATGACGGCATTCCGGGCACGCCGTTGTTGCAGATGGTTCTGTTTTTTGATTTTCCGGTGGATGCAGGTGCCTGGCAAACATGCCCGGCAGCATAACCCCCAGCCCCATTCCCATGCCGGCCTGGGCCCCGCCGGCAGCCGTGCCGTCCGGATTGTCGGCAATTTTTTCCATGGCCATGGCGGTTTTCATCTGCATAAGCTTGTTCATGTCGTCAAACACCCCCAAACGGCTTTTGTCGTCTATGGCCTTCTGCACCTCAGGGGGTGGTGTGATGGCATTGATAAACAGCTGGGTCAGGTGCAGGCCGAACCGGGAAAAATCTTCTTTAAGCCGTCCGGCCAGGCCTTCGGCCAGTTCATCGTACCGGGCAGGCAGGTCAAAGACGGTGGCGATCTCTTCTCCGATATAGTCATTGAACCGCGAGACCACCACCTGATTGAGATATTCTGCCACCTCCTGCGTACTGTATATGCCCTGGGTGCCCACCAGGCGGTTGACAAACAGCACCGGCTGGACAATTTTGAGATTGAACACCCCAAATGCCCGGAGCCGCACCAGTCCGAGTTCCGTGTCTTTGAACGCCACCGGGTCCCGGGTGCCCCACTTGAAATTGGTAAAGGTTTTCAGGTTGGTAAAGTAGACCTCAGCCCGCAGGGGGCTGTTGAATCCCCAGGGAAGGCTCAGGATCTTTGTGAGAATGGGGATGTTGGCGGTTTTCAGGGTATGGCGGCCCGGGCCGAATGCCCCCACCGCCTTGCCGCTGTAAAAAAATACCGCTGCCTGGCTTTCCCTGACCACCAGCTGTGCCCCGTACTTGATATCAGCCGACCCCTGTTCCGGCAGCCGGTGGACCAATTCCTGTCCGGTTTCATCAAACCACTCCAGCAGTTCGAGAAACACAAGGTTGTTGGTTCCCATAGAAAATCTCCTTCTATCCAATTGAAACGCAGTGAAATGACCATTCTTACCCAAGCTTATATTCGGCCTGTAATATAATCAAGCTGATACCGCCTGATATATATAATTAACGCGGGAAACCCGCAACCCAATTGCCCTTTCTCATTTTCTTGTTTTTCTTGACAGAAACTGAGATGTAAGGCACTAATCGATATTTAGGGAGCGGAATAGTTTTTCCCTTTGCGCGTGCTGCTGTCATCTATTTTTGTTTCAAAAATAGAAGTTTTCAAAGGTCAGCTATTCCGCAAGCATTATGCTTTTCCCAATTGAAAATACCATTTATTGGATTGTAATGGTATCTATTATTTTTTCGGGTTGTGTAATTCGCGGTGCTGCCTCTGATTGTCATGATTGCTTTTCCTCCTTCCTGAATGATTTTTTTTGGTGGGGTCTTAGAAAACTCCAGAGGAGGTGGCGCAGAGGATTCACCAGCCAAACATGCTTTCAGTATAACGGCAAACCTGTGGCAGGCATCATAAGATGCTCACCAAAATACTCGGCACTGCTGTATTTGGCATGATCATTCCAACGATTCGACCATGTTTCCTTCAGCTTGTCGGGGGGGTATCGATCACACACTCCCACTGGCTTTGGGTAGGTATGCAGAATCCCGCTATCTCCAAAGCAGCCGTCGGTTTTGCCACTGTCCAGCAGCTCTGTCCAGTCTGCAGTTCCTTTCGGATCCTGTCCATGGGACTTGTTGAGTGTGTTAAGACAAATATGCGCAATAAAGGCCTGATTGGGCGTAAGCACCGCATCGAAATATTGTTTGGCTGCCTCGCTTGGCTGGTCTCTCCTCTATTTTTCTCTATCATGATCAATTTTCATAGCATTTTTCCAGCAAAATATTTTTTGCTTCATTGTATAAATTATATATAATAGTTACTGGAGGGTTGTCATAAACGTTATAATTAGTACCAAAATTCCTTGCAATAGTATCATTACTTTTTATCTCTATAACTACATTCCCAGAGTAGCCCAGAATTTCCTGTGCCTCATAAGTTCCAAGATAAGTTTCACTATCATATTCATGTTGCCTGTAGGTGTATAAAAAGACTTCCTCATCAGCGTATTCTTCCAGTTCTCTCACTGGAGTAACTTCTCTTACAATATAATCTCCCTCATAAGGTTCCCAATACCCTAAAAGCATATTGAAAGTTGTGTAGGCTTTGTTTTGTTCTCCTTTGTATTGTATTGATACATTATAGCCATATCTATCCTCAACCAGCAAGTTATAATCTAAGCTGGTATTCACGTAACCTTCCTTACCCAATATACTCATGCCTATTACATTATCAAGCACATCTAAGTCACTTTCCTGCCAGACCGGTGCGCCTCCCGGACAGGTTAGCCCTTCTGGAACGCTTTGGCACAGGGAATCATACTCTTGCATTTTCTGAGCCTTGATATCGTTTATCGCTTGTTCAATCTTTTCTAATTCGGCTATAGCTGCCCAACAAATTATCAAAATTCTATAATAGTTTTCACGAACCTCTTTATTCTCTATTTTTTTATCAAACTGATGAATCAAATAGTTAAGACCTGCAAAATAAAACCCCCCTACCGCATACAATTTTCTATTCTTTTTTATTACTGGCAGGTCTTCCAGGCTCTGTTCATACTCATCTCTGCTCAAACTGCAGTCAATTCCACTGCTGTCATCCCCTGCCCAAAGATCCATTGCTTTGACTGTTTTTGCACTTTCAAGCGAATGGGACTGTATTTCTGATGCAATTCCAATATTTGAGCCGCTATAAACAAGGCCACCATTATCATAAAGGAAATAATTGAATGTGTCATCAGCATTGTCAACAAACTCCATGCGCATCTCCATTTGCTCAATGCTGGAAATTCTCCCGTCTTCTTCAATATGAATGGTAAAAGGTTCCATTGTCTTGGGATCAAGGGTAAAAGAGGTAAAGGGAAGTGAAGGCCCCTCAGCTGTTTCAATGCCTGTAAAACTAGCCGAACCGATGCCGTCCGGGTCACTTATTTCCATCAGGACATCCCCTGTTTCAGGGAATGTGATCTCTCCGGCAAAAGGTTCGATAATCAGGCGGAAACCATGGTTTTTGCCAGTATAGTCAGGACTTTTATTGCTACGATTGACACAGCTGACAGCGTCTGATTCACTTGTCCAGCTGCCGCCGCGTCTGACCTTGCGGGTGCCAGAGGACGGTCCCCGGGGATTATCTGACGGGCTGTTCTCATAGTAATCGCTGGCGAACCAGTCGGAACACCACTCCCACACATTGCCGGACATGTCGTACAGTCCCAGACCGTTGGGGGATTTGCTTCCCACCACATGCGTCGAGCCTGTATCCGGGTCTTCACCATACCAGGCCACACTGTCCACATCATCTCCGCCGGCATACGGCTCTTCCAGCCCTTCGCTTCGGGCGGCATACTCCCATTCGGCCTCGGTGGGCAGACGAAAAATAAACCCTGTCTCATCTGACAGCCAGTCCGCAAATGCTGCGGCACCGTTCCAATTTACCGCCACCATGGGCTGATCACCGTTAGCCCCGAAATTGTTGCCGCTCAATGAATAGATATTGTCATTGTTGACAGGGCAATGTTCGCCATCCAAATCAATTCCTGTTTCATCACCGGTTGCCAACAAAAACTCACGGTATTGATCAACAGTCACTTCATACCTTGCCATCTGGAAACCATCCACGCAGACCTCATGCACCGGGGTTTCCTCATCGTCACAGGAATCTGCCCATGCTCCGCAGCCCATATCGTAGCAGCCGTTTTCTACATAAACGAATTCCATGCCGGCCACCTGGCTGACAGTGTTGACAATACCTGATGGTTTTGCGGTAATCTCCTGGTCATCTATCATAACCCGGTTATTATGAATTTGCAGTACTCTGCTTGCTTCACCATTGAAAGAAACGGTCTGGGGATCTTTGGTCGCAGGTATTTTTAGAATTGACCCATCTGATCCCTGAAACGTGACCACCGTGCCGGATCGATACACAATAAACAAGTCCGATCTGGATTGAATTTGTATTCTGTTTTGTCCTGGAAAATGGAACAATTCAGCCCTTGCACCACTCTCCAGTATGATTTGATTGGATGTTGATGTACCGTACACTTGTTCATCATTGCCTGATGCTATGGTATGTTTAAGTAATGTGCTGGTCAAAACAGTTGTAGATGCATGACACAGCGTTGAATAACTTATGGCCACCAGGAAAAAGAAAAACAGCCAAAAATAATTTTTCATAATATCCGCCTTTGGGTATAGGGTTTTTTGGGTATCACAAAAAAAACCAGATCACCTTTGCGGTAACCCGGCTATCATTCGAATGGACCCGTGGCTTTCCGTCCCTGCTTTCCAACAGGTTTGGCTTTATCTTGGGTTCATAATTTTCTGTACTAAAAACAAAGTAGATTGTCAATAGGGCAAAACCCCAAATTTTAGAGTTTTGCCAAGTTTTCGGATTGTTCTGGTATTCTTCATATAATTAATGCCCAAATTTTTTTGCTTTGGGGAATGATCCTCGACTCCAATCAAAAGCAGAAGGGATTGATCTTGGTCGCCCTATTGAGGTCCAAATTCTAAAAGGCCCCTTGGCACCCCTCATTGGGGTCTCCTTGGGAGATACATGATTTTCAGCTTCTTGTACTCAATGCATTTATATCAGTTTCGCAAGTTTTGCCTTACCTGTTAACGCGCTACACTAATTTTCAAGGGGTAAATGTTTCACTAATATTGGCACTGAGGGTTATCATGCATACAAAGAGGTCAACCCTATTCCAAATATTTTACAATTGTCTTGACATAAAGAGTAAAAATTCAGTACCTCTGATTTAGTTTTCTTATTGTCCTAATGGTTATTTTTCAAGTTTTATTACAGTTAGGGATGAATAGCGATGTATTTGAACCTTTGTCTATTCAGAATAATCATATGAAGCTTTTTCTAA
>Ga0102943_1000917_pt1 | contig 18894 bp, 16 predicted proteins | sample SalPonC_black_MG_FD_78174 | JGI IMG/M metagenome (GOLD analysis project Ga0102943, IMG submission 78174) | Salt pond soil microbial communities from South San Francisco under conditions of wetland restoration - Salt Pond MetaG... | ecosystem: Environmental > Aquatic > Marine > Intertidal zone >...
CACGTCGATCACGGCCCGGCGCGCCTCCTCGTTCAGGTAGTCGATCTGCGCCGTGTCGTTCCACGGCATCGTTGTGCCGTCGTTGCCGTGATAGACGTAGCGCCGTTCTCCGGTCGCACGCTCCAGGCGCTCGAAGACGACCGCGGCGTCCCGCGACTCCCAGTAGCCGTCCTCGATCCGGACCTCGATCCGGTCGTCGCCAGACAGGTCGGGGCCGGTGAAGGCGTAGCCGGGATAGGGCGGATTCGGCAGGCTCAGGAACCGGTCGGGATGCTCGACGACCCAGCGGCCGTCGATCCCGACGTGGTTGGGCACCGTGTCGGCCGCGAGGCGGATCCCGTGCCGCCAGGCGCGGTCGCGCAGGTCGCGCCACGCCTCGTCGCCCCCGAGGTCGGCAGCGATCTGATAGTCGTACAGCGCGTACGCGCTCGCCACGGCGTCCTCTTGTCCGCGCAGGCGCTTGATGCGGGCCGACGCTTCGCTACGCTCCCACAGCCCGATCAGCCACAGACCGGTGAAGCCGTGCGAACGGAGCTCGGCCAGCGCCTCGTCCGGCACCTCGTCGAGCCGTCGCACCTCCCGATCGGTCCAGCGCGACAGCTGATCGAGCCAGACGTACGCGTTCTTCGCCACCAGGACGACGCTGGGCATCCAGTCCGCATCGGGGCTGTACGCCTCGGGCTCGTCCCGTCCCCGGGACAGCGATGCCCGGTCCAGGACCGGCGCCGGGCCCGGCGGTCCTGGAGCCGCGCCGGCCCTGAGCTCGCTCAGCATGTCCAGCGAGCGGGCCAGCTTCGCGAGCAACCCCTCGAACGCGGATCCCAGGCGTGCGCCCCAATGCTCGCGAACGTACCTCAGCTGTCCCTCGAGCGAGGTCGGGCTCGCGCGCATCGGCGCTCGCAACAGCGACCAGAGGTCGTCGCCGCCGGGAACGTCGGGCAGGCCCGGCAGGTCGGCCAACCTGCGCTCCATCGCGTCCGCAACCGCAGCGTCGTCCTCCCCGAGGCCGCTTTCGTCGACCAGCTCGTGGAAACGCTCGAGCGCGGGATTCTCGTTCGCGAGCCGCACGGCGATACGCTCCTCGAGCGCGACCTCGCCGCCGGGAAGCGCGTCGACCTGGCCGGACAGCCACGAAGAGACCGTCGCGTCGCCCCGCATCACCTCCGCCGGCGGGAACGCCGCGACGAACGCTCGCTTGGCGGTGCGCAGCCTTCCCTCGCCCAGCCGCTCTGCGAGCTCGGCGTCCAGCCGCGACGTCCAGACGGGATCCCGCTCACGCCTGTAGGCTTCCAGCATCAGGTGGATCGCCTCGTCGAGCAGCCCCGCCGCGACGATCTCCGCGCCCGATACCGCAGCCTCGGGAAAGCGGCGCGCGTCGCGCTCGTGGTTGATGCGGTCAGCCAGCCGCTCGGCCGCAGCGGGGTCCGCGACCAGCACGCGTCCTCGCAGATCCACGAGCGAAGCTTCGACGCCGTAGCGCTTTCGGGCCGCGAGCGCGACGTGAAAGTCGCGCCTCAAGCGGACGTCGTCCGGGAGCTTGAGGATGATCATGGCGGTCTCCTGCGTCTGCACGAGGCGGAACCGCCTCGCGACGGGTACGGTAGGGATACTGATCCGACGGTACCACGCTCGGTCGGCCTGCCTCTGGAACCGGTACGGACCGTCCGCTCGCCACCGTCCGCTCGAGAGGAGCACGCATGCCTCCCTGGAAACGACCTCGGGCACGTTCCCGTGAACGCCGCAGCGTCGCGCGCCTCGTCGGCGCCACGGTTCTCGTCGTCCTGCTCGTCGCCTGCGGAGGCGAGGCTCCGCTGCCCGGCGATCCGCTGCGCATCGCTAGCGGTCGGCTGCAGGACCCGGTGCTGGGCGAACCGTACCGCGCCGACGTCGTCGCGGTCGGCGGCCTGCGCCCGTACGATCTGCGCCTCGAGGAGGGCGCCCTTCCGCCGGGCATCGCGCTGCAGAACGGCGTGCTGGTGGGGACCCCCACCGAGCTCGGCCGCTTCGAGTTCACCATCGCCGTCTCGGACGCGAACCTCTCCTCGACGTTCGAGACGTTCACGCTCGCCGTTCGCGACGTGCCGGTCCCGCGCCTGCAGCTGGCCGTGCCGGAGACGGAGGTGCGCGACACGACCGTGCTCCGCGGCCGGGTCGAGGAGGCGCGCAACCTACGCGCCGTGCGGCTTCGCCTGAGCTGGGGCGATCTGGAGCTGGCCCTGCCGGACGACGCCGTGCGCGCCTCGCGACCCGACGTGGCTCTGTTCTGGGAGCCTCGACCCGACGGCGTCGCGATCGACCTCGCCGTGCTGGGCGAGGCGTACACCGGCTCGGGCGAGCTGTTCCGGCTCGAGGTCACGGCCGACGAGGCGATCCGATTGGGCTTCGACATGACGGTGGAGCTGCTCTACAGCGGTCGCCACGCCTACGATGCGCGACGCGTCGGGGCGCCCCCCGTCGCGGCTGTGACGCCATCGGCGAACGAGGATGGCGGCGACGGGCTCGCCGGCGACGAGGCGCCGGCCGACGGGAACGGGACGGACCCGTCCGCGCCCGACCCGAGCGAATCGGACCCGAGCGAATCCGGCACGAACGCTCCCGAGTCGGAGGCGCCGTGAGACGCGTCGCGATCCGTCGCATCGCGCTGGCGCTCGTCGTCGCGCTGACGGCTCAGGGAACGGCGACCTCGGTGCTCGAGCGCTCGGTCGCGGAGATCTTCGGTCGTGCCGACGCGGCCGTCTTCGGCGAGGTCACGTCGGTCGATTCGGAGCTCGTCGACGACCGGATCCGTACCCGCGTCGAGATCGCCGTCGCTCGTGTCTTCTCCCCACCCGGCGACGCCCTGCCGGGCGACCAGAACGCCGACGCACGCGCGGACGAGATCGGGACGGCGGACGAGGTCCGCGTCCTGACGTTTCTGGCGGGACAGCTTCCGTCCGGAAGCACGACCGTCGTAGACGACGTTCCACTTCCGTCGAGAGGCGATCGCGTTCTCGTGGCCTGGTACCAGGGCGACGATCTCGTCAGCCCGATCGTGGGGGTATGGCAGGGGCTTTGGCGTCTCAGCGAGGACGGCCTGATCGACGCGCGGGGACGCGTCCTCGGCGTGGACGACGACCTGGTCACGCTCGGCGGCGCGGAGCGTGACGTCGCGACGGTCCTGAACGCCCTCGAGACCGCGCTCGACGAAAGCGGCGACGTGCGCCTGGACGACCGCCTCGGCACCGACGATCCCGACGCGCCTCGAGACGCCCTGCCGGACGCCCCGTCGGCTCCCGAGGGCGGCGACGAGGGCGCCGCGGAGGGCGCCGACGAGGACGCCGACGAGGACGGCCGTGCAGGCGAAGCGGCCCCACCGGGCCCGGCGGGGCCGCCCACGCCGATCGAGCTGCGGGTGGACGTGCCGGACGACGAAGCGCTGCGATCGGCGCTCGACGACGCGACTCGCGCCTGGACAGACGTCGGCGTGCCGCTGCGTCTCGTCATCGACGACGAGGCGTCGGACCGCGTCCGGATCGGGTCGCTCGCGGCGTTCGGATCGGACGGGCTGGCCTACTCGCGGCGCGTGGCCGACCGCGACGGCGTCGAGCTGCTCCTGCGTCCCGGGCCGGACGGTCGGCGGGTGGACGTGCTTGCGCGCGAGCTGGGGCGCTGGCTCGGGCTACCGGACGACGGCCCTCTCGGCCGCGAGCGTGACGTCGCCGCAGACGGCGTGCGCACGGGCCTGTTTCCCGCCGACGCGCTGCTTCTTCCCGACCCGCAGGACGCGGCCGCGTTGCTTCGTGTCCGCAGCGGTCGCCCCGAGGACCTCGACGGCGACGGGGTCGTGGACCTCTACGACCTGGCGCTGCTCGCGGAGGCGTACGGATCGGTCGGAACGCGCCTGCGGGCCGATCTCGACGGCTCCGGCCGCGTGGACGACGCCGACGTCGACCGCCTCGAGGAGGCGTACGAGTTCCTGCCGGCCTCGCGCGACGCGCCCGGCGAGCGACGATCGACGGATCCGGGCTCTGCCCAGAACTGATCGCTCAGCTGGACGCGATGGCGTCGATCGCCCTCGCGAGCTCGACGTCCTTGACCGTGATGCCGTCGGCATCGTGGGTCGTGAGGTCGATGGTCACGCGGTCGTAGACGTTCCCGAGCTCGGGGTGATGACCGCGCTTCTCGGCCTCGACACCGACACGCACCAAGAACGCCAGCGCCTCGGGGAATCCACCGAACGTCAGGGACCTGTGCAGCTTGCCGTTCTCGACGCTCCAGGCGGGCAGCGACTCGAGCGCGGAGCGGATCGCGTCGTCGTTCAGGGCCTCGGACATGGGCACCTCCTGCGTCGAGCGTGTCAGATCCGCGGCGCTGGGCACGTAGGGCCTGGCACGTACGACCCGGCACCGTCGGCCTGGCATGCGGGCCTGGTGGCGTTCATGGACGCGACCGCGCGTGGAGCCTGGGGGCCCGGTGCGCCGGGCGGGCCTGGGCGTCGTCAGGCATCCTGCCGACTCGGGATCGTCGTGCTCGGGAGGTACGCGACCACGAGCTGCTGCGCGCCGTGGACGCAGATGAACGTGCCGCCGCCCAGACGCTCCACGAGGTGCTCGCGGAACGAGCCGATCACCTGACCGGGCAGCATGGCCACGAGGTGGTCCGCGCCTCGGATTCCGTAGCGACGGACCGTGACGGTCCGTCCGTTGACGGTGACGTCGACGGGCTCGCCCACGAACGGCACGACCACGGCCGGCTCGGCCGACGGATCGGTCGCGCCGATGAGCGCGATCGCGTCGGACAGCGCGTCGGGGGAGGCGTACAGCGCCAGTAGCGCTCGCTGCACGAAGCCGTGCAGCCACCCCTCGTCGAGCTCGCCACCGACGCCTCGAGCGGCGCCCTGCATGAGGCGCTGCAGCGCCTCGCGCCGATCGGGCGCCTTGCCCACGATCTGGCCGGCGCGCCGGAGCGCGTCGCTGACCAGGCCCGTGGGGTCGCCCGGCGCGCCGGGCGCCAGCATCCGTAGCACCGCGAGCTGCTCGTCGTGCCGGTCGCTGGCCAAGATGTGCAACGTGGCGGCCGCCTCGGCCACACGGGCGGCCAGCGAGCCGCCGCTCTCGCGCATGCGCAGGTGCAGGTAGTCGCTCTCGAGGAACGTCTCGACCTCGTCGCCGTCGACGGCGACGACGCGGTCCTCGTTCAGCGGAATCTCGACGTTGCCGACGTAGAGGTGCCGTTCCTGCCCCTGCACCGTGATCGCCAGGTCGCGACCAGCGAACGGAAGACGTACCGGGCCCGCGAGACGCAGCGTCACCGTTCGCGCCGAGACGGGAAGATCGGTCCGCCGCAGACCGGGCGAGACCGCGAACAGCACGCCTCCGGAGAGCTGCGGCTCCTCGGCGGAACCGCCGACCGAGCGCGGCACGAGCTGCTCGAGGCGCGCGAAGAACGCTTCGACGTGCTGCTTGAACTTGCTCTGGTCGCGACGGAGCATGGCGATCTGGCTCCGCTCGACCTCCTGCCGCTCGCGAAGCTGCCGCTCGAGGTCCTTGCGGCGCGCTTGTCGCTGCCAATCGGACAGCCGCTGCCGCGCCAGGTCGCGCAGCGCCGAGCGCAGCTCCGACGCGTCGGCCCCGCGAGGCTCGACCGCTGCTCGCTTGCCTGCGTAGGGGTCCTTCACGACCTCGATCGCCATGCGCCTCAGGTAGTCCAGCGACTGCTTTCGCTCGATCGGTGGCACGGGGTCGCCGTCGCGCAGGTGCATCACGGCGTCGACGACGTCGCGGGCGATCACGACCAGGCTGTCGACGTCCGAGAGCGAGACCAACGGATCGACCCGGTCCGGTACCGGCTCGACCACGCGGAACTGACGCAGGTTCGCGTCGTGCCCGAACGCCTTCGTGGCCCGGAAGCGCTCGAAGTTGCGCATCGTCGCGTAGAGCACGCGCGCGGTCACCCGCTCTCGTTCCGCGCGCCAGGCCGCCGCCATCCCCTCGGCGAACCGTTCCACCTCGCGGCCGAAGACGCGCTGAGCGAGGCGCTGGAGCACCTGCTGCTCGTGCCGCTCCTGCTCGGTCGGCGGCGCGGACGACTCGGGCCCTGCCAGCAGCACGGTCTCCTCGGCGTCGCCGAACAGCAGCTTGTCGGCGATCTCGAGCGGAGCTCCGCCCGAGCCGGCGACCTCGAGGCGCCCACGGTCGGACGAGGGCGCGCCCCAGTCGTCGTCCAGCTCCAGCGGAGGGCTACCCCCCAGGACGAGATCGTCGAACGACGGCTCTCGGTCGTTCCCGAGGTCCTCGAGCCCCGTCTCTCGCTGCCCGAGCTCCCGGCTGAGACGTTCGAAGCGCGAGCGCTGATCCGGATCGAGACGGTCGGCCACCTCGGCGATCTGCCGGCGGAGCGCCCAGATCGTGTCCGCGCCGCCACGGACCGCCCGTCGGTGACGAAGGTCGTCCATCTTGTACTCGAACAGCTCGAGCGCCAGGGCGGGCATGTCGTGAACCATCGTGACGCGAGTATACGTACGCCTTCGGACCCCAGGCGCGAAACCCTGCACACCGCGCTTCCGCGCGCTTGACGCCCTTCTTCCCCTAGGCGATGATGGCCAGGGACGGGCGGCGTTCCGCCCGAGGAGGTCTAGGCAATGCCCCACATCATCGCCGAACCTTGCATCGGCACGAAGGACCAGGCGTGCGTCGACGTCTGTCCCGTCGAGTGCATCTACGAGGCCGACGATCAGTTCTACATCCACCCCGAGGAGTGCATCGACTGCGGAGCGTGCATCCCCGCCTGCCCCGTCGACGCGATCTTCCCCGAGGAGGACGTTCCCGCCGAGTGGGAGTCGTTCATCAAGAAGAACTACGCGCTCTCCGGACTCTGATCCGACCCTGAAGAGCCGGCGCTCGGTCCCTCGGCCCGCTGGGCCAGGCGGCCGAGCGCGCTCGTGACGACCTCGACCGCCGCATCGAAGTCGTCGAGCTGCAGGTGCTCGTCGGGAGCGTGGTCCAGCCGCGCGTCTCCCGGCCCGTAGGCCAGCGCGGGCGCCGGCCAGCGCCCGGCGACGACGTTCCAATCGCTCGTTCCGGTCTTGACGACGGTCCGGGGGCTGCCACCGACGGTGCGGATCGCGGTCCGGAACGCCCGCGTCAGCGCTCCGTCGCGGGGTCCGCGCACCGCCGGAACGCCCTCGATCGGCCGGACCTCGAGGCCCTCGCCGAGCTCGCTGGAGGCGACGACCGCGAGGAGCCGCTCGGGCGGCCAGGCGGGGGGCAGGCGGACGCCCACCGTCGCGGACGCACGCTCGCTCAAGCCGTCGTGATCGTGGCCCAGCGCCAGCACCGTCGCTTGGAGGCGGTCGAACGCCCTTCCCGACGCGGCGGCACCGTCCACCGCGCCGAACGCACCGAGCAGTCGGTTCAGCCCTGCCAGCAGCCGGTCGGCGGCCGACCCGTCGGGACCTGCGGAGTGGCCACCGGGCCGTACGCACGAGAGCTCCAGGCGCAGGTGGCCCTTGTAGCCCAACGTCACCGCGTCCCAGCCGGACGGCTCGCAGATCACCAGCAGCTCGGGCTCCGGCTGCGTCTCCACGACGTGCCGCGCGCCCACGCTGCCTGGCGCCTCCTCGCCGACGGCGCCGATCACGCGAACGGTGAGCGCTTCGCGCGCCTGCTCAGGCATCCGAGCCGTGGCGGCCAGCGCGGCGCACAGCGGCCCCTTCGCGTCGACCGCTCCACGGCCGTACAGCGCGCCGTCCCGCTCGGTGACGGGAACGACGCCCGGCACCGTGTCCACGTGGCCCAGGAACGTGACCGCGAGGGGCCCGCGACCGTGTCGCGTCACGAGGTTCCCCGCGCCGTCCACGAACGCTTCCTCGACGCGGCCCGCCATCGCGGCGCGCAGCCGCTCCACCACCGCCGCCTCGCTGCCCGACGGGCTTGGAGTTCCGACGGCGGTGCGGAGAAGCGCGCGCGCGAACGCGTCCGTCTCAGCCCTCCCCGCGCGCCTCGGCGGTATCGGCCAGCGCGCCGCGAAGCGCCTCGACCGCCTCGTCCGCCTCCGCTTCGCTGATCACGAGCGGCGGCACGAACCGGATCACGGTGGCCCCGGCGTTGATCGCCAGCACGCCGCGAGCCTCGAGCGCCGCCAGCACCGGTGCGGCCTTCTCCTTCAGCTCGACGCCCAGCATCAGCCCCAGACCGCGGACCTCGCGGATGCGGGGCTCCTCGGCGGCGAGCGCGTCCAGCCGGGCGCGCAGGTGCTCGCCCACCGTTCGGACGTGATCCAGCAGCCCACCGCGTAGCTCCTGGAGCACCACGCGTCCCGCCGCTGCGGACAGCGGGTTGCCTCCGAACGTCGTCCCGTGCCCGCCCTTGGGCATGGCGGCGGCGACCTCGTCCGTCATCAGGACCGCACCGATCGGGACGCCCCCTCCGAGTCCTTTCGCCATGGTGACGACGTCGGCCTCGACCCCGAAATGCTCGTGGGCCAGGAAGCGCCCGGTTCGCCCGGCGCCGGACTGGATCTCGTCGAACACCAGCAGCGCTCCGCGCTCGCGGGTGATGCGGCGCGCCTCGCGCACGAACTCGATGTCCGCGGGGTGGATGCCGCCCTCCCCTTGCACCGGCTCCAGCACGACGGCGGCGACGTCGCCGTCGACCGCGGCGTCGAGCTCGGCGACGTCGCCGTAGCCCACGAAGCGTGCCTGATGGCCGAGCGGCTCGAACGGCTCCCGGTACGCCTCCGTCCAGGTGAGCGGTAGCACGCCCAGGGTCCGTCCGGAGAAGCCGCGCTTCGTCGCGACGAAGGTCGCGCGACCGGTGGCGGCGCGCGCCCACTTGAGCGCTCCCTCGTTCGCCTCGGAGCCGGAGCTGCACAGGAACGCCCGATTCAGCGGCGCGGGCGCCAGCGCGAACAGCGCCTCGAGGAACTCCGCGCGCGTGTCGTTCGCGAGGTTCTGGGGACAGACCAGCAGGCGTCCCGCCTGCTCGCAGATGGCGTCGGTCAACGCAGGATGCGCGTGGCCCAGCGACGCCACGGCGATGCCCGCCATCAGGTCCAGGAAGGCGTTTCCGTCGGCGTCGTAGATGCGGCAGCCGTCGCCCCGCACGAACGCCTGGCGGGGCGACCAGAGGCCGGAGTTGTGATGCGCGTCGCGCGCGATGATCTCGGCGCTGGAGACGTTCTGGCGGGAATCGGGCATGAGAAGACCTCCTTGCGAGCGTTCGTGGCGTTCGTGGAGCGACGGCCGCGCACGGCGAGCGGGCGCAGCGGCGAGGGGCTCAGGAGACCACGGTACCCCTGCCGGCCAACGCGGCGCGCACGGCTCCGTCCGAGCGCGCGTCGCCCAGGACCACGCGCGCCACGCCTCCTCGGACGGCGGCGAGGGCGCCGTCGAGCTTGGCGCGCATCCGTCCGCGCGCCCAGCGCTCCGCATCGGCCGAGTCCGACGCGTCGACGTGGGCCACGAGACTGGCTTCGTCGTTCAGGTCGCGCAGCAGTCCAGGGACGTTGGAGAGGAGGACGAGCGCCTCGGCGCCCAGCGCGATCGCGACGGCGGCCGCGGCGCGGTCGCCGTCGACGTTGACCGCGACGCCCTCCTCGGAGATCGCGGGGGGCGACAGGACCGGCAGGTGACCGGCCGCGATCAGCATCCGCAGCAGACGATCGTTCACGCGGTCGACCGTGCCGGTGTGGTCATCGCGAAGCAGCTTGACCTTGTCGCCCTCGACCGAGCGGACGGTCGCCTTGCGACGACCCTCGAGGATGCGCCCGTCGATGCCCGAAAGGCCGACCGCGTCCACGCCGGCGGCCTGCAGCCGCTCGACGATCCCCTTGTTCACGCGGCCGCAGTACACCATCTCGAAGATCTCCAAGGTGCGCCGGTCGGTGTACCGGCTCACGCGACCGCTGGGGCTGGTGACGAATCTCGGCGGGTGTCCCAACGCGGCGGCCAGGCGGTTCGTCTCGTCGCTGCCGCCGTGCACGAGCACCATCCGTTCGCCTCGGGCGTGCAACGCGGCGACGTCGTCGACGACGTTCGTCGGATCGATTCCGGCGCCCCCGCCGACCTTCACGACGATCACGACCCGGGCTCCTCGCGACCGACGCTCCACGGTTCGCCGGCCCCTCGGCGGACGGCGTCCGCGACGTCCTTCGGAACGCCGGCGCGCACGGCCGCCCGCGATACGCCAAGGTAGTGCGCGAAGCGGGAGGCCGCCTCGGCGAGCTCCCCCAGGAACGCCGCCCGGCCGCCAGGGGCCCGCGCGACCGCTGCTTCGGCGCTCGCCTCCCACCACCATCGCCTCAGGCGCAAGACAGGCCCACGCGACCCGCTCGCGTCGCGCACCGCGTCGATCCGGGCGACGAAGCGGTCGTCGCGCACGACGGGCAGGACGTAGTAGCCCCAGCGCCGCTGCGACGCCGGCTTGTACACCTCCCACAGGTAGTCGAACCCGAACGTGGCGCGTAGCCCGGGGCGGTCCCAGAGAAGCGGGTCGAGCGGCGCGACGAAGCGGACGCCGGGCGCGGAGCGGCTCCCGTCGAGCGCCTCGAGCCAGCCCGGAGCGGCGTGGTGAGCTGCACCGTCGACCTCGACACGGCTCAGCTCGCCTTCGGAGACGAGCTCGGCGATGGCCCGGTGGCGGGCGCTGGCGGGCGCGTGGAGGCTCCACACCTCGGCCGGGGCCGTCGCCCTCAGCAGCCCCGTCGAGCGGTGCCGGTCTCCGACCAGCGTTCGCACCGCCTCTTCTTCGGACGGGGTCGGTCTTGCCAGCACCGAGCCGGGCAGCACGCGCTCGATCAGGTCGTAAACGTGGCGGCCGTGCTCGCGACGACGCGTGCCGACGCGACCGGTATGCCACAGCGCCCGCACGATCCGCTTGGCCAGCCTCGGTCCGTACCAGCTGCCGCGCCAGGCTTCCACGCGCGTGTCCAGCTCGATGGCGGCCGCGTCGAGCGGCCCGCGATCGCGCAGCTGCCCGACCACCTCGGCGGTCTCGTCGGGCCAGCGGAGCAGGACCTCGTCGTGCCAGCGCTCGCCGTGCCAACGATGGTAGACGCGCCTCGCGGGCTGTCCGTCGATCTCGATCAGGCTGGCCTGCTTGTCCCAGCCGTCGTAGCCGACGCGACCTTCGTACACCGGGCCGCTCCAGTCGCCGATCCGGTAGCCCGGCACGCGGGCGGCGAACACGAGGTCGTGGTTGCAGCCCAGCGGCGCCAGCGGGTCGTACTGCACGCTGGCGTGTCTCCCCAGCACTCCGGCGACGTCGGTCGGCGCGAAGTGGTAGGCGAGGCTGGCCCGCAGCGCGTCGCGCGCTCCTACCCGCCGCGCGACGCGCGGACCCGCGGTCACGGGTGGAGGCCCGGGAAGCTCAGGCCGCTGCGCTCGTCCCAGCCGACCGAGACGTTCAGCGCCTGGATCGCCTGGCCCGCCGTTCCCTTCACGAGGTTGTCGATCGCGCTCATCACCACGAGCCGCCCACTGTCGCGATCGAGCGCGAACCCGATGTCGCACCAGTTGCTCCCGTCCAGGACCCGCGGGTCGGGAACGCGGTGGATGCCGCGGCGTGCCAGCACCAGCCGCACGAACGGCTCGTCCTCGTAGCTCTCGCGCAGCGCCATCAGCACGTCCTGCTCGCTGGTCCCGTCCTGGACGAACAGGTGCGCGGCGACCAGGATGCCCCGGACGCGCTCGACCGCCGTGGCCGTCAGGTGGATGCGGAGCCTGCCTCCCAGCGCCTGGGCGATCTCCGGCTCGTGCCGGTGGCCGACGGGCGCGTACGTCCGGATCGCCCCGGCACGCTCGGGATGGTGCCCGGACGGGCCGGGGCGGGCGCCCGCTGCCGACGAGCCGATCTTGGCGTCCACGATCGCGTCGCCCTTCGCAAGGATCGCGTGGCGCAGGAACGGGGCCAGCGCCAGCTCGGAAGCCGTCGCGATGCAGCCCGCACCCGAGATGCGCGTCGCTCCGCGCAGGCGCGCCCGATTCAGCTCCGGAACCCCGTAGACGAAGGTGCCCAGGAGCTCGGGCCGAGGATGGGGCCGTCCGTACGTGCGGAGGTAGACCTCGGGATCGTTCAGCCTCAGGTCCGACGACAGGTCCACGAGCCGCGGCGCGGTCCGGGAGAAGCGATCGTACCGTTCCAGGAACGTCCCGTGCGGCAGCGCCGCGATCAGGACGTCGCACGGCTCCAGCGCGTCCAGCGCGGTGAACCGGAGGCGGGAGAGGCCGCGCAGGTTGGGGTGCACGTTGCCGATCGGCTGGCCGGCGTGGCGCTCGCTGGTCACCTGAACGACCTCGAGACGGGGGTGCTGCAGCGCGATCCGCAGCACCTCTCCCCCGGCGTAGCCCGATCCGCCGACGATCCCGACGGTCAGCCGGTCGGGCGGACCCTCGGGCCGGCCGGCGATGTCGTCGGTGGTGTCGTCCGTGGTGTCGTCGTTGGTGTCGTCGTTGGTGTCGTCGGCGTTTCCGTCGCTCGAGGCCATGGCGCTCACTGTACGGCGTGCGGCGGGGCTTCTGCGCGCGCGCCTGCAGGGACCGCCGAGCCGTGGAATCGCGCCCGGCCGGCTAGGTAGCCGGCGATGGCGGCCGGGATGTCGACGCCGGTGGGCTCGACCGAGTTGCGGAACTCGAGGCCGTGGTTCACCTCGCTGACGAGAAGCCCGCGGGCGGACTCGAGCAGGTCGACCGCCAGCACCCCGCCGCCCACGGCCTGCGCGGCCGCGAGCGCGATCCGCTCCAGCTCAGGAGCCACCGGCACGCCCCGCACGACGGCGCCCCTGGCGGTGTTCGTGCGCCAGTCCTCTCCCTCGCGGGCGATGGCGGCGACGACGCGGTCCCCGACCACGAACGCCCGAAGGTCGCGTCCCGGCTTGTCGACGTGCTCCTGGACGTAGAAGAGCTGGTGCGAGGGCCCGCCAAGAACCTGCTTGTGCTCGATCAGCGCCTCGATCGCGTCGACGTCGCGGCAACGGGCGACCATCCGTCCCCAGCTTCCGACGACCGGCTTGACGACGACGGGCCACCCCAGCTCCTCGCACGCCTCGACGACCGTACGGGCCGAGAACGCCAGGAACGTCCGCGGCTGCGGCACGCCCGCCGCGGCGAGCGCCGCGCTGGTCGCGGCCTTGTCGCCGCACGTTTCGATCACGCCGGCGCTGTTCACGACGTCGGCGCCCTCCGCCTCGAGCGCCCTGGCGATGGCGAGCGTGCGTGCGTGCGAGAGCGTGCGCAGCAGCACCACCCGGCCCTCGCTGCGGCGCGCTCCCGCCTCCCAGCGCCAGTTCGGGGCGTAGATCCGTTCGACCTCGACGCCGGCGCGTTCCAGGGCGGCGAACAGCATCGTCTCCTCCGGTCGCACACGATCGTGAACCACCGCGATCCGCGGAACCGAGCCGACGGACACGGAGCCGCCCGCAGGCCTCATTCGCCCCAGTCCTCGGCCTCCTCGGGGGCGGGCTCGAAGCGGAGCGGCTCGAGCGACACGACCTCGAGCTCGACGCCGTCGTCGCTCACGAGGAGCTCTCCGAGCTCGAGGCGGGCGGTGTCGACGTCCAGACGGCCGTACGGGGTGGTCAGGGTCTGCATGGGTTCGCCTTTCCGGGCTTGCCACGTCGTCGGCGGATCGGATGATCGCCTTCGATTCGTAAACGGCCCTATGCGCAGCGCCTACCTCCGGATCCGCAGCCGCTGCGCGTGCGAGGTGCATGCTACTCGGCCTCGGCGCATCCGTCAAGCCCGTCCTGGACGGGCTTTTCTCGGATGCCGAAACAGCTGCTCGATCTCGCTCCGGACCGACGAAGCGATGCGATCGCCGGCGTGATCGCCTCGCAATCCCCGCCACACGCGGCTCTGTGCTTTCGAATCGTAGGCACCACCGAAGAACGAAGCGGCACCGCTTCGACCGGACGTGGCCTCGTTCGAACGGTTCCGGTTCGGCCGGCCTCCAGCAGGCGTCCAGGGTCCGGGTACCCTGGACCGATGGACGATTCGGCTCCCGAGCCTGGCCACGCTCCGACCCCCGGTCGCAGACCGGTGGCGCTGGCGTCTCCCGCCGACGCCCATGAGCTGGGCCTTGCCCTGGTGGCCTGGTTCGAGCAAGGCGCCCGTCCGTTCCCATGGCGCTCCGACCGGACGCCGTACCGGGTCTGGGTGGCGGAAACGATGCTGCAGCAGACCCGGGCCGAGACCGTGGTCCCCTACTACGAGCGCTGGATGCGGGCGTTCCCGACCGTGACCGACCTCGCGGCAGCCGAGAGCCAGCAGGTGCTCGCGGTGTGGGAGGGCCTCGGCTACTACCGGCGGGCGCACGCGCTGCACCGGGCGGCCCGCCGCGTGGCCGGCGACGGCGGACGCTTCCCGAGCGACGAGGCGGGCTGGCGGAGCCTCCCCGGCGTGGGCCCGTACACCGCGGCGGCCGTCGCCGCGTTCGCCCTGGGCCACCGCACCGTCGCGGTCGACGGAAACGTCCGGCGCGTGGGTGCGCGCCTGCGAGCGGAGCCGGCGCCCGTCGACGCCGAGCTTCGGAGGGCGCTGGAGCCCCTCCTGCCCGCGACGGAGCCCGCCCGGGCGACCGAGGCGCTCATCGAGCTCGGCGCGACCGTCTGCCGACCGCGTGCGCCGGCGTGCCAGGCGTGTCCGCTACGGCGCGGCTGCGCGGCCGCGGCCACCGGCGATCCCACCGCCTTCCCCGCGCGCACGTCCCGCGCGCCGGTCCCGATCCGTCGCCGCTTCGCGCTGGTCGCGCTCGACCGAGACCGCATCTGGCTGGAGCGCCGGCCCGAGGAGGGCCTGCTGGGCGGTCTCTGGGGCGTCCCGCAGCAGGACGCCCCGCCCCACGGACGTCCCCTGGGCGAGATTCGCCACCGCTACACCCACTTCGCGCTTCGCCTCGTTCCCGTCGTGAGCTGGGACGCGCCGCCGCCGCCCCAGGACGGCCGGGAGGCAGGTTGGGCGGAGCCCGACGCCCTGACCCGGCTGCCGCTCTCGAAGCTCGATCGGAAGGTGCTGCGCCACCTCCGCCAAGCCGGGCTGCTAGCCTCGTGAGGTGACGTTCCGTGTACGGTTCGCCGAGACCGACCAGATGGGGGTGGCCCATCACTCCGCCTACGTCGTCTGGCTCGAAGCCGCGCGCGTCGAGTGGATGCGCGACCGTGGGCTCTCCTACCGCGAGCTCGAGGCTTCCGGCGTATCGATGGCGGTCTCGGGGCTGGAGCTCCGCTACCGCCGGGCGGCGCGCTTCGACGACGTGCTGCGCATCGAATGCCACCTCGTCGCGCTGCGCAGTCGCTACGGTCGCTACGCCTACCGGCTCCTGAACGAGCGGGACGAGCTCGTCGCGAGCGGCGCGACCGACCACGTCCCCACCGACCGCCGTGGCCGCGCGGTGCGGCTCCCGAGCGGCTGGCTGGACGCGCTCCTTCCGCACGTGGAGACGGGAGACGACGGCGCCTGAGCCCGCGACGGCGCGCCCGAGCAGGGGCGGGTATGCTCCGGTTCGATCCGGCGCCGCGCGCGCCGCTGCGAGGTGAGACTGCGTGGACACCACCGTGACCCGTCCCCAACCGACCGCTTCCGTCGCCGCCGAGAAGATCCGTGGCACGGCGTTGACCTTCGACGACGTCCTGCTCGTCCCCGGCCGCTCCGAGGTATTGCCGCGCGACGTTCGGGTGAACGCGCGGTTTTCGCGCAGCGTCCCGCTGGAGGTCCCGATCGTCTCCGCGGCGATGGACACGGTGACCGAGACCCGGATGGCGATCGCCCTGGCGCGCCAGGGCGGGATCGGCGTGCTTCACAAGCGCATGAGCATCGAGATGCAGGCCGACATGGTCCGCAAGGTCAAGCGCAGCGAGTCGGGCATGATCGTCGACCCGATCACGCTGCCGCGGACCGCCCGCGTGGGCGACGCCGAGCGCTTGATGCGCGAGTACCGGATCAGCGGCGTGCCGATCGTGGAACGGGACGGCACGCTCGTCGGGATCCTCACCAACCGCGACCTGCGCTTCGAGGACGACATGGAGCGCGGCGTCGAGGAGCTGATGACGAAGGAGGGGCTGATCACGGTCCCGGTCGGGACGACGCTGGAGCGCGCGAAGGAGATCCTGCGCAGCCACAAGGTCGAGAAGCTCCTCGTGATCGACGACGCGCGCAAGCTGAGCGGCCTGATCACGATCAAGGACATCACGAAGAAGCTCGAGTACCCCGACGCCGCCAAGGACGCTCTGGGCCGCCTACGGGTCGCCGCCGCGGTCGGAGCCGCCGGCGACCTAGGGGAGCGCGCCGCCGCGCTGGTCGAGGCGGGCGTCGACGCGCTGGTGCTCGACAGCGCGCACGGCCATTCGCGCGGCGTGCTCGACGGGGTCGAGATGCTGAAGGAGCGTTTCGAGGTGGACGTCGTCGCGGGCAACATCGCGACCGCTGCCGCGGCGCGGGACCTGATCGCTCGTGGCGCGGACGGCGTCAAGGTGGGCGTCGGACCGGGCTCGATCTGCACCACGCGGGTCGTGACCGGCGTCGGCATGCCGCAGCTAAGCGCCATCATGGAGGTCGCGGAGGTGACCTCCGCCGCCGACGTCCCGCTCGTCGCGGACGGCGGCATCAAGCAGACGGGCGACGTGCCCAAGGCGCTCGCCGCCGGCGCGTCGTGCGTCATGGCCGGCTCGATGCTGGCGGGAACCAGCGAGGCCCCCGGCGAGGACATCCTTCGCGACGGTCGCCGCTACAAGGCGTACCGCGGGATGGGGAGCCTGGGCGCGATGGAGGGCGGCAGCGCCGACCGCTACTTCCAGGAGAACCAGACGAAGCTCGTGCCGGAAGGGATCGAGGGGATGGTCCCGTACAAGGGGCCGGTCGGCGACGTGGTCCACCAGATGATCGGTGGGCTCAGGAGCGCCATGGGCTACTGCGGAACGCCCGACCTCGCGGCGCTCCGGCGCGACGGCCGGTTCGTGACGATCACGCAGGCCAGCCTGATCGAGGGCCATCCCCACGACGTGACCGTCACGAAGGACGCCCCGAACTACCAGCGCCGCTGAGCCACGCGCGTTCGCGACGGAGCCTACGCACGCGGGTCAGGGATCGATCGAGAGCGTCTGCGGATCTTCCGGCTCGAGCCCCCGCAGACGGTCCATCACCGGACCGACGCCGAACTTCGAGAAGAACGAGAACGGCGAGATCACCCGTTCCTGGGGCTGTCCCTCCGGCAGCAGGTGCACCCGCAGCCGCGCGAACTGATCGCTCGTGATCCGGTCGCGACGCGCCAAGGCGTCGGCGGTCTTGTCGCGCAGCCGCGCGACGGTGAGGTCCAACGCGGCCCGCCCCCGGCGGACCGGGCCCTCGAGCGTCGGATCGACCGCGTCGACCTCGCGTAGCAGCGCGCCCACGTCCTCTTCGAGCCGGTCCGCCGCGCGCGCGAAGCGATCCGCCGCGCCGTGCAGCTCCAGCAGCCGCTCGCGCTTCACCCGCTCGGGGTCCGCCGCGAACGCCGCGGCCGTCGTTCCGTGCCGTTCCAGGATCCTCGCGACCGGCGGCTCGAGCAACGTGACCTGCGCCCGGGGCCAGACGGTCGGCATCGGAACGTCATGGTGGCGGTACACGCCGCGGAGCTGCGAGAAGTAGCGCAGCTCCCCCGGGCCCACGACCACCGCCGCGGTCGGGAGCGCGCCGTCCTGGACGATCGGCCGAAGCCCGGCGGCCGGCGTGATCGCGGCCGGATCGTCGTCGAGTCGCCGCGACAGGTCGTCCGCCGTCCAGCGCAGGTCGGGACGCCCGTCGGGATGGAAGCGTCGGCCGTCGAACCGCAACAGCAACCGCGGCCCGTCTCCGTCCTGGACGAACAGGTTCGTCGCGTCCTCGGCACGGCCCAGCTGAGGCCGGAGCCCGCGCGCCTTGAGCGCGTCCGCCGCGTCTCGGATCGCGTCGGGACCGACCGTGGGGTGGGCCAGCTCGTGGCGGAGCACGCCCGCGAAGCGCTGCGCGATGCGGGGACGCATCGGGTCGAGGATCACGAGCCCGTCGTCGCCGAACAGCGAGGACATGGTGCGTGAGAACACGTCGGCCACGGTGCCGCCCGCCTCGCACGCCGAGCGGGCCAGCGCCCGCGCCTCGGCCGCCCGGGGATCGTCGCCGTAGACGGCGCGAAGCCGCTCGGACACGACGTCGGTCCATTCGCCTCGCCATGGCGTCCGGCCGGACGGCAGGTCCGCCGGGAACGGCAGCGACAGCCGCCCCAGCGCCTCGTCGCGAGAAAGCAGCCAGGCGTGATCGATCTCGGCCGCGTCGTGATCCTGCGACGCCACCCAGAACACCGCGACGACCGGTCGCTCCGGTCGATCGAGACGTTGCGCGAGCCGGATCGCCGTGATCGCCTTGGACAGCGTGAACATGGGTCCGAGGAGCAGCCCGGCCTGCTGGCCGGTGACGATCGCCCGGGTCGTGGGATCCGCCAGCCGCTCGACCGCGGCGAGCTGGGCCGGCCGGTCGCCGCGCTCGCGCGCCTGATCCGCCAGCGCAGCCGCAAGTCCGCCAGGGTCCTCGATCGGCGCCCGCGCAAGCCCTCCCTCGAGATCCCCGGCGGGTCGATCGAACAGATCGTCCAGCGCGCCGGCCCTGTAACGGTCGAGAAACGAAGCGGTGCCGTCGGTCGCGTGGTCGATCACGGTGGACGGTACCCCGCTGGCCGGTCGGGGTGGGAGTCGCACCCTACCCTGACCACTCGGCGCCGGCCCTGCGCTCCGCTCGTGTCGGTACGCACCGACAGGTTCCTTGGGGGCTCGTACACTACGGGTGAGGCGTCGACCTGCGCGCCTCGACCTCCCGCGGACGCGGGCCCGCTACGTGCGAGCCGGAGCCGTTGGCGGGCTGCAGAAGGGCCACCATGAGAACCGTCAAGGCGGTCATGATCGCCGCGCTCGCGGCGC
>Ga0102943_1000920_pt1 | contig 18887 bp, 12 predicted proteins | sample SalPonC_black_MG_FD_78174 | JGI IMG/M metagenome (GOLD analysis project Ga0102943, IMG submission 78174) | Salt pond soil microbial communities from South San Francisco under conditions of wetland restoration - Salt Pond MetaG... | ecosystem: Environmental > Aquatic > Marine > Intertidal zone >...
AATGAAAGTAATTTTCTATCAGCTACTAATTAAAACCCAAATTGAGCGATTATTGCTCACTGCCTGCCCCGTACACGAAGTGTCGGGGACAAAGAAATTGGAAGATTTTCACCTCACCTATTCGGTGAAAATTGACAATTTCTAAGTCGGCTTCGCCTTCGCATAACTTCAGACGCTTACGCTAAAGCTTCAGCGACAGCGTGCGGAGCAAGGGATTATACCTAAGTAAAGCGCTTTTCACTCCGTTCAAACCGCTCAACTTATGTAAAAATTGCCTTTGCTTCCCCATCTTTGGGTATTTACTCTTAATCCGGCAAGATCAAGCACCCTGTCAATAACAGTTTCAGTCAGTTCTTGTAAAGATTTTGGTTTGGAGTAAAACGAAGGCGTAGCAGGGCAAATAATACCCCCTGCCAGGGTTACCAACTCCATATTCTTAATATGAATAAGGTTGTAGGGTGTTTCTCTGGGAACTAAAATTAAATTTCTTTTTTCTTTTAAAATTACATCTGCAGCACGGGTAATTAAATCATCGGAGATACCATGTGCAATCCTTCCCAAAACACCCATAGAGCAGGGGCAAATAATCATGGTATGATATTGAGCCGATCCGCTGGCAAAAGGAGCATAAAAATCAGTTACAGGATATTTTTTAAACGGATAATCCTGCCAGGATTTATCTCCTAACTCATACTGCCATATCTCCTCCGCATTTTTGGAAAAAATTAGGCTCACATCTCCTGTTTGCTCTTTCAATTGGAGTAGTTTGTCTAATAATATTTTGCCATATATTGACCCACTGGCTCCGGTAACAGCAATAATTAAATTATGTTTCTTCATTTTCTGTCAAAGTTTGCCAATTGATAATAAACAGCAAAAGTAAGTACATTGTTGTATTGTCCGCGGTTAAAAAGCCAGGTTTGTCCTCCGGGATGGTCGCCAACGGGCAACACAGAATAGCTGAATCGTACATTTAGGTATACATTTTGTAACATCTGGTATTGTACCCCAGCCAACAATGAAAGTTCGTACGGTTTAAAAGGGGGGTCTGCTTCCAACTCGCCATTTCCATCATCTTCTGTTCCTTTTACAAGGTACCCGGGGGTCAACCCTATATCGATATTCATTTTCTGTAAAAAAGAATACCTTAACATCACCGGGGCTTCGATATAATTCAGTCTGAACTGAAAATAATCCAAAGGATCATCACTATTTGTTTTACTTCCCTTTTCGGTATATTTTAATTCCAGTTGAGCTTTTACATATTTAGTAAGTTGAGTATAGGTGTATGCACCGGCTGTTATTCCAACTTTATGATAACCACTATGGCTATCGCCATCAAGTTGCGAAAGAGAAGCTCCGGCTAAGAATCCTCCTCCAAAAGTTTGTGCTGATAATGAAAATATACTAAACACACACAAGCTAATGCTTAGAAACAGATACTTCATGAATAATTATTTTATCTTATATTTTGGCTAAGATATTGAAATTTTAAATTTTATTAATAAACTTTAACAATTCATTTACGTATAGTTAGGTATAATATTTGTTACTTTACAAAAAGTAATCATACATTTCGGCTTATGAAAAAAACTTTACTCATTATCATATCTCTTTTTATTTTTTGTTCATCCTTTGCTCAACCAAAGGAAAACATCAACGAAGGACCAAAAGATACTACAGAAACCAATCTTATTAATTTACAAAAAATAAAATTGTACCCCAATCCTGTCTCCGATTTTTTATTTGTCGATTATGATATAGTGTATACAAAAGGAGCTAAACTTATTATTTATAATTCTATCGGAGCAACCATCTATTCCAAAGAGTTGAAAGAAAAGAAAGACAACCTAAAAATACAAGTATCGAATTATAAAAACGGATTATATTTTTGCTCGTTACAAATTGATGGCAAATTACTAATTACCAAAAAGATACTGATTAATCATTAACATACTTTTCTTTTACTATTTCAATTAATTTAGGTATTCCGGAGGATGCATTTTCCTGTATTATGGTTACCTTTGAAAGATAAGTTGTTTTCACTGTATTGGGGTCAATTAAAAAAACCGGTGTTTTGCCGGGGACATAATCTAATAAGCCTGCTGCAGGATATACATTAAGCGAAGTACCCACTACCACAAAAATATCTGCCTGTTCACAAATTGATATAGCATCAACAATAGTATGTACAGGTTCCCCAAACCATACTACATGTGGTCTTAGTTGAGAACCTTTCTCGCATTGATCGCCTAATTTTAGCTCCCATCCATCCATCGTATAAATAAGATTTTCATCCGCTGTACTTCGGGCTTTACGGATTTCACCATGCAGATGAAGGACATTTTTACTTCCGGCTCTTTCGTGCAAATCATCTACATTTTGGGTGATAATTTGTACATCAAAATATTTTTCCAGTTCAACCAATGCATAATGCCCTTTATTGGGCTTAGATTCTAACAATTTTTTGCGCCTTTCGTTGTAAAAACGTAACACCAGCTCAGGGTCTTTTTGCCAGGCTTGCGGACTGGCAACTTCCATTACATCATACTCTTCCCACAAACCACCCATATCACGAAAAGTTTTAATGCCGCTTTCGGCACTAATTCCTGATCCGGATAAAACAACCAGTTTTTTCATTATCGTTAGATATTTTAATTCGACATCTAAAAATAATTAAAATCCGGCAACAACAAAAAAATCTATATAAAACTAACACAAACTAAAATGTTGGCTGAATTTTTAGTAATTTAGCAGAAACCTCACAAGTTCGTAAACGACTGATTATCCGCAAAGTAAAGAATGATTGACTATAATACCATACAACGCATAATTGACACCGCAGAGATTGTAGATGTGGTTCAGGATTTTGTAAATCTGAAAAAAAGAGGGGTAAATTATTTAGGGTTATGTCCTTTCCATAACGAAAAAACACCATCGTTTACCGTATCTCCTTCGAAAGGAATTTATAAATGTTTTGGTTGCGGGAAAGGCGGTAATGCCGTGAATTTTATTATGGAGCACGAGCATTTAGGATACCCGGAAGCATTAAAATACCTGGCCAAAAAATATAATATTGAGATTGTTGAAAAGGAGCTTACAGCCGAAGAAATACAGCAACAAAACGAACGCGACAGCCTGTTGGTGGTTACCAAATTTGCTAACAGCTATTTCCAGGAAAAATTACATAAACATACCGATGGTAGAGCCATAGGATTAAGTTATTTTAAAGAGCGTGGTTTTAGAGAAGATATTATTAAAACATTTGAACTAGGGTATAGCTTAGATATAAAAGATGCTTTTACCAAAGCAGCCCTTGAAAAAGGCTACAAGTTAACATTCCTGGAAAAATCAGGGTTAACCATTGTTAAAGATCAGGATAAATTTGACCGGTTTCGCGGACGGGTGATGTTTCCTATCCATAGCCTTTCGGGGAATGTGGTTGGTTTTGGTGGCCGGATATTAAAAAAAGACGTTAAAGCAGCTAAATACCTCAACTCTCCCGAGTCAGAAATATATCACAAAAGCCGCATCTTATATGGCATGTATCAGGCAAAAAAAGCGATAACACAAAAAGATCACTGCTTTTTAGTTGAGGGATATACCGATGTAATTTCCATGCACCAGGCAGGAATTGAAAACGTAGTGGCTTCTTCCGGCACCTCCCTTACAGTTGAACAGATAAGACTAATCAAACGATTCACACCCAATGTTACCATTATATACGATGGAGATGAAGCTGGTATTAAAGCTTCGTTAAGAGGAATTGATTTAATCTTAGAGCAGGGATTGAATGTTAAGGTTCTACTTTTGCCCGATGGTGAAGATCCCGATTCTTTTGCCAAAGCAAACAGCTCTTCGGAATTTTTAGATTTTATCAGCAAAAATGAAGAAGATTTTATTACGTTTAAAACCAAACTTTTATCCAAAGAAGCCAAAAATGACCCGGTAAAAAAAGCAAATTTGATTTCCAATGTGGTACGGTCTATTGCCGTAATTCCTGAAACTATTACACGCACAGTGTATATCAAAGAGTGCAGTAAAATTCTGGATATTGATGAAAAAATCCTTTACAGCGAGATTGGCAAAATACGAAAAAAGAATGTAGAGAAAGAATATAAACGTCAGGTTATTTCCCCGGAAGATAATTATAAGAAAGCATCTCCATCAGTCCCTTCTTTTGTTAGTGAAGTTTATTCAGAGGCTCAGGAAAAAGAAATTATCCGTTTGTTATTGCATTATGGCAATCATACCCTTTATACTTACCAGGAAACTAAATACGATGAACCCAGAAATGTTTCTGTAGCTGAATATGTAATTAACGAAATCCTTAATGATGATTTAGAATTTAAGAACCTTATTTACAAACAAATTTTTCAGGAATATCTTGAAGCTCTAAACACTGGGAAAGAACTGGATAATAAACATTTTATTTACCACTCCGATCCTCAAATAAGTAAACTTTCAGCCGACTTATTAAGCACATCATACACTTTAAGCAGAATCTTTAAAAAAGGGGGTATCCTAATCGAAACCGAGGAGATGAAACTTAAACGGCTTGTTCCTGAGACCATTATTGCTTATAAACGAAAAATTTTAGAAATCGCTCAAAGCGATGCTTCAGAGAAGCTGAAAGAAGCTCAGAACAATAAACAGGATAACCAAAAACTGAGTTTATTACAAAAGGAGTTCATGCAAATAACAGCAGCTATTAATGAAATATCTAAGGTACGCGGCTGGGTAGTTTTTAAATAATTTTATTGTTGATATTTTTTTAAGGTAAAAGTTATAGATGTTCCTTGACCGGGAATACTATCAATGGTTATAGTACCTCCATTTTTATCTACAAACTCTTTACATAAAATTAACCCCAAACCAGAACCTTTTTCGTTGGATAATCCGGGAGTAGTATGGTGCTGGTCTATTCTAAAAAGTTTGGGTAAATTTTCCGGCTCAATGCCAATGCCTGTGTCTTTAACTGTAATATGTATTGTATCATTCACAATTTGAGCAAAAATTTCTATCAGCCCCTTTTCAGGAGTAAATTTTACGGCATTAGATAAAAGGTTTCTGATTACCGTTTTAATCATATCCTCATCGCCGTAAGCAATGGTATTACCAGGTATTCTAATGTTTATTTTTATTTCCTTCTGTTCGGTTTTCCGCTTTACTAAATCGATATTTTCATCAACCACAAATTGAATATCAACAGGCTTGGGAGTATAAATCACTTCACCCGTTTGAGTTGATGACCAATCGAGCAAATTTTCTAGTAAATTAAAGGTCGTTTGTGATAATCGGTTTAATTCGGCTATAATATTTTTTGTTTGAGCCCTGTTAAATGTATCAAAATCGTTAAACACCACATTTGTTGAGCTAACCAAGGTACTAATCGGGTTTCGCAAATCGTGTGCAATAATTCTGAAGAATTTATTTTTTGTTGCATTGCTTACCGCTAACTTATCGCGTTGTTGCTCAATTTCTTTCTTTTGTTGCAATATTTCTTTTTCTGCAAACTTTAATTTGGTAATATCCGAATCAATAGCAATCAAATTAATAGTTTCACCATCTTTATCTACCACCGGCGTTAAGGTTGTCTGAACCCATAACTCTTTCCCTTGTCTCGATTGTGTTTTAAATTCGTAAACGACTGATTTATTGTTTTTTAAACACTTCTCAATCGTTTCTTTTATATTAGGGTTATCACTACTTTGTGTTATGTTCGTATATTTCTCGTCTTTATACTGTTCTAATGTATAGCCATACATCTTTGTAAAAGCATTGTTAATCCATTCAATATTGCCTTTTGCATCAAATATAGCTATGGCATTATCTGTTTCGCTGGCAACTTTAGAAAGTTTTAAAAGCTCAATATTAACTTTCTTAAGCTGTATGGCCTGATTAGTAATTTCCCATTTTTGTTTTTCCAACTCTTTATTTTTAGCACTAACCCGTTCGTTGGCATCTTTAAGATGTTCTGCCTGTACAAGAATTTCTTCTTTTTGCATTAAAATTTCCTGGGTGCGTTGGATTACAATCTTTTCAAGTTTATCTTTTTCCCTGATTAATCGATAAGTATACAATCGAACAATGCCTATGATTAGAAAAATACCCAAAACAATATATCCTAAAATAGCGGCAAAAGAACGGTACCAGGGAGGCAAAATTTTAAATTTAAAAACCGATTGCTCGGGTTCTATATTGTATAAAGTTTTGGCTTTTACATGAAAAATATACTCTCCTTCGCGAAGATTATTGTACTCTCTTTTCGTTTCTGTAGTCCAGTCTGACCATTTTTTATCAAATCCCTCCAAATAATAGCTATACTGATTTTTTGATTCTTCGTCATAGAAAGGTAGAGCAAAATGAAAAATTACTGTATTGTTTTCGTAATCTAAAACAGTTCCCATATCAATATTCCCAGAAACATTTATTTTATTTCTGAGAATAGAGGTATCATCTTCATTTCTTACTTGTTTATAATTTGTTCCCCAGTATATGACAGAATCATTGGTGCTTACTTTTCGAATCATGGCGGGGGGAACCAGGTAATAATCTTTATCAAAATAATTCCTGTATCGGAAAGTTCCTTCGGTTGTTCCAAACCAAACAGAAGAATCGGAAAATGTAGTCACATAATACGTAGTAATAATATTATCAATAATTTTATAGACTGAAAGGGTATCGTTATCATTCTCAGTCTCTGTCGTATCCTCATCTGAAACATTATCCTCCAATTGGAGATTATCTTTGGCCAAAACGAATGTGTCTTTTTGACTATCGTATATAAAATACTTGTAATCAGAAACAAAAAGCAGATGGTTTTTATAATGAGTCATTCCTATCGAATTTACCGAGGGCAATCCCTTTTCTTCACCATGATAAATTACCTGAAAAGGTTTATCATTTATTTTAAAAGGGTTCCTTATTTCATAGAGCCCTTTATATCGAGCACTTAACCACAAATTCCCTAATGAATCTTCTTCAATAATTCTAATTTGCTCGTTGATATTAAATTGCTTCCCTAAGTCTTTCCATTCTCCATTAGCATAGTCTAAAACAGCTACCCCATTAAATAAACCTAAAATAACTTTTGATGGATCCCGGCTATATTGATATACTTTATGAATTTTTGGATAATCTGAAATCAGTTTAGATTTATTATTCTCAAGTTGAAAAAGTCCCCGGCTTGTAGCTATAAGCAATAGTGCTTCATTGGATGACGGTGTTTTTAAAGTATTCAGTTTTTGTAAAAGATTTTCATCCTTTTTTTTCAAATGCTTATCGGGAATAAAAAAATATAAAAACCCCCAGGATTGTTCGAATTTACCTTTTACAGGATAAAAACGATTAACTGAATAACCCTGTTCAATTTCATTATCTTTCGAATAAAATATGCCGGATCCTGTTGCAATATAAATATACTCGTCCAGACTTGCCACATCAATAATATTCCCAATAATCCCTAATTCTTCGGTCCAATATCTAAAAGGAGAGAAAATATCTACCCAGCTTATACCATTATCTAAGGCCATCCATAAAGATTGATTATTATCAAAATATAAATGGTAAGCAGGACTGATAATTCCTGTTGAGTTTTTATCGATGATATCAACTACTTTAAAATTGGTGTCAACAATTAAAACCTCTCCTGTTAGGACTGACAAAGCCAATAACTGATCATTAATTTTTATCCCATGATAAAGATTATTGTCCTTTAAAAAATCATTTAAGTATTTCCCTTCATCAGAAATTAACGAAACAGGTGTAATTTTCGCTTCATCATTTGTTGTATCGTATAAATACATTCCCTGACTTCTCGAACCCACCAATAATTTATCTCCTTTTGGTAAAATTGAATGGACGCGCTTATTGGTAAAAAATTCTCCCTTTGGTAAAAGTTGAAGAGAATCGTCTTCAAGAACCAATAACCCTCTCCCTTCTTCATAAACATAAAGACGGTTCCTAACTTTGAAACTCAGATAAAATCTTTCTGCTGATTTCTCAAAGTAATCAAATTGTTGATTCTTGTATCGAAAGATAACATTTTCGGTGAGAAAAAATACTGTATCGCCAATACAATAGGTATTCCATACATCCCCGAATTCTGCATATTCTTCATCAATAAGCTGCTTTAACGATTTATAATACAGCTCCCCCTGATTATCGGGAGTTAACAAACCAATCTCATTATATGCGCCAACAAATATATTATTGTGTTGGTCTACATCCAGACTTCTTACATTTGACTGGTTAGAAACAAAAATATTTCGCCACGAAACACCATCATACTCAAGAATACAACTAGAATTTCCAAAATACATTATCCCTCGATGATCCTGAGTAACACTCCAGTTTTGGGGTGTAGAATTATAATCTGTTGATGAATAATACGTAGAAGGAACTAATCCTTTTATCTGGGATTTAACAGGCAAAGCTCCCAGAATAATACAAAAAATAACAATTACTTTATAGTATCTCTTCATTATTAATCACCATCCGCTTTACTTAATTGATCTAATCGTTGAATAACAGGTTCCTTATATTTTCTTCCAATAGGAAGCTCAATATTTCCAATATCTATTCCGGAGAGACTATAAGCATCAATCTTATTAACTGCAACAATAAATGAACGATGTATCCTTAAAAATTGTACCGGTGATAATATTGATTCAAAATAGCTCAACGGCTGTTTTGTTACTACGGTTTTGCATACAGTAATAACTTTCACGTAGTCTTTGATGCTTTCGAGATAAAGTATATTCTTCAGATACACTTTTACCATCTTTTTATTTTCTTTCAGGTAAAGAAAATTGGTCTGTGTTGTTTCTTTCGTTTTTTTAGATATTTTTTCAATAATCCGGTTCACCGATTTTAATAATCTTTCAAAAGAGATCGGTTTTAATAAGAAATCATCAACATTTAAATCAAACCCTTCGATAGCATAATTTTTATTGGCTGTAATAAAAATAATTGAGGGTGGGTTAGATAGGGTTTTGACAAAATCAACACCGGTTAATCCGGGCATTTCAATATCTAAAAAAATAATATCAACCTTATTCTCTTTTAAAAACCTAAAAACAGGAATTGCATTGTCAAATTTCCCTACAACTTCTATGTATGGAATTTTTTTTAAAAAACCTTCAATAATTGTTATAGCCAATGGTTCGTCATCAACCACAACACATCTCAAACTCATAAATAACTCTTAATTAGATGGTTAAGCGTATAAGACTAAAATATTTAGTCAGCAATTTATAAATAATTTTTAAAAAACTCCTAATCATTGTATAAATTTTATTAAATATCGATAAAAATTGTTTTTTGTAGGTAGGAAATGGTCGTTTGTCGATAATTAAATTCTTATTGAATTAAAGACTTTATTTTCGCATGCAACTTTAAAATTACAATACAACAACGTAATTTTTTCATGATGCAGACATACTAATTTTTAACCCAAAACTCACTCTAAATTAATTAGTTTGCAATAAGAAGGTGTTGAGAAATCGACACCTTTTTTTATTTTTTTGTGATAATACGCATTAATCTTTTCATCTATTTGAAAGTCATATTATATTTACATTTAACAAATAGAAAATGAGACGACTTAATCCGGTTTTTATCCTATTATTATTTTTTTTATCGGCCTGTAATCAGCATCCGAATAAAAACAGTGATCAAAAGGTAATTGAAACCATTTTTTCCGAAGCATTATCCGACCATGAGGCATATCAGCATTTAGACTACCTTACCACAAATTTCCAAAAACGGCTTGCCTGCTACCCCCAGGGAATAAAAGCTGCTAAATGGACGACACAAATTATGAATAATATGCAACTGGATACTGTTTTTTTACAGGAAATCCAGGTTATGAACTGGGAAAGAGGGGATATTGAAATCGCTGAGATAAGAAGTGAAAAGCAGAGAATCCCCGTTAATGTTTGTGCCCTTGGCAGAGGCGTTGCCACAAGTAAAAACGGGATTGAGGCAAAAGTTGTAGAAGTAAACGGATTAGAGGAGTTAAAAACAATATCCAGGGATCAGGTAAAAGGAAAAATTATTTTTTTTAATAAGCCCATGAATCCGGAATTAAAGAACCCATTCCAGGCTTATGGAGAGGCTGCCGGTCAGCGATTTGCAGGACCTGTGCTGGCAGCAGAATATGGTGCTGTGGGAGCAGTAATTCGATCGTTAACCACATCAATCGATACTTTTCCACATACCGGAACCACTCGTAAAGCACCTGCTGACAAAACGGTTCCATCTGTGGCCATTGCTACTGAACATGCCAATACTTTAAGTGAACGGTTAAAACAAAACCCGGAGCTGACTTTTTATTTTAAAACAAATTGTAAAAATAAACCTGATACAATTTCCTACAATGCTATTGGTGAAATAACCGGAACAGAATATCCTGATAAATTCATTGTTGTTGGAGGCCATCTGGATTCGTGGGACAACAGTCCGGGTGCTCATGATGATGGCGGCGGTTGTATGCAATCTATTGAAGTACTAAGAATTTTTAAAGCCATAGGTTATCAGCCCAAACACTCAATCCGGGCAATAATGTATATGGACGAAGAAATTTCTCAAAGCGGAGGCAAAACTTATGCCAGCGAAGCGAAAAGAAAAGAAGAAAAACACCTCTTTGCCATTGAAAGTGACCGGGGAGTTACAAAACCTCTCGGCTTTTCGATTGATGCTAATGATAAAGTCCTTGAAAAAATAAAATTGTGGAATCCATTATTTGCGCCTTATGATATAACCGTATTTAAAAAAGGTGGTGGTGGAGTAGATATTGGCCCTTTAAAACAGCATGGAACTCCTCTTGCCGGATTATTGACGGACCCTACGCATTATTTTGACTGGCATCATTCGGCTAATGACACATTTGACCATATTAACCGGGAAGAGATGCAAAAAGGGGCTGCTGCAATGGCTGCCTTAATTTATCTGGTCGACAAATATGGGCTATACGAATAATTAATTAATAACTACCAATTTTAAATAGAATTTAATTTAAACTTTGTGTCCAAACTTTTGTTTAATAACATTAAAACAAAGCATAACAAATTAATATTTAATTCAATGAAAAATATTGACCGCCGAATCGTTATTCTAGCAGCCTTTCTTTTTATTGTAGGGTTAGCCTTTGGAATCATGAAATTTTTAATTGCCCAAAAAGAAGAACCATTTAGTCGACCACCTGTGGTAGCAAAGAGGTATGTCCAAACCGAGATGGTGGATTATAAAACAATTGTTTCGCCCGTTAAGGCCCCTGGTCGGGTAAGTTCAGTTTCTAATGTAGATATTATTGCAGAAGCTTCAGGGAAAATTTTAGTTTCCAATATACCCTTAAAAAGGGGTGCCGGTTTTTCTAAAGGCGATATTCTTTTCACCATTTATCCGGATGAAGTTGCTTTAGCATTAAAAGCCCGAAAAAGCCAATTCCTTAATCAATTAGCTAACCTGTTGCCCGACATTGCTATTGATTATCCGGATTATGAAAAACTCTTTAGAGATTTTTTTAACTCTGTTGATATCAACAGCAATTTGCCGGCATTTCCGGAAATTAATGATGAGAAACTCAAAATTTTTCTTGCCAGCAGGAATATTCTAAGTGATTATTATGGTATTTTAAAAGATGAGCTTCAATTAAGCCGGCACACAATCAAGGCTCCGTTTAACGGAACATATACAGATGTTTATTTGGAAGCCGGTGCATATATCAATACCGGAGGTAGAGTTGCCCATGCTATACGAACAGATATTTTAGAAATAGAGGTTCCCCTTGAACGTTTCGACGCACAATGGGTCAAAATAGGTGATGAAGTTACTATTCAATCCGACACAAAATCTATTCAATGGAAAGGAAAAGTAATTAGAAAAAGTCAGTTTGTTGATCAACAAACTCAATCTCAAAATGTTTTTGTGCGGGTAGAAAACAACAGGCAAAAACCTATGTTAGCAGGAGAGTATCTTGATGTAACTTTCCCGGGACATCCCATTGAAAATGCAATTGAAGTACCAAGAAATGTAGTTTTTAATACGAATGAAGTTTTTGTTGTCGATAACCAACGGTTAAGCAAACGGGTAATCAATATTATTAAGCTCAATGAAAAAACATTAATATTAAATGGCTTAAAAGAGGGTGAGTTGTTGGTTATGCAACCTTTAATTAATGTTCAGGAAGGAACATTAGTTGAAATTCAGAAAAATGGAGATGATGATAAACAACAATCATCGAATAATTAACCATTAAATGATTCCTAATTTAGATATCTTCAATATAAAAAACTATGAAGAAATTAATTGAACGATTTGTAGAATTCCCCATATATGCCAACCTGATTATTGCATTTTTTGTTATTGCAGGAGCAATTAGCCTGGTATCTATGAAAAAAGCATTTTTCCCGGAAACCGAAAGCAGGATTATTACTGTTTCTGTGTTTTATCCCGGCGCATCACCGGTAGAAATGGAAGAGGGCGTTACTTCACGTATCGAAGAGGCTATACGTGGGTTGGTCGGAATAAAGGAAATCAATTCAACGTCGGTTGAAAATAGTGCCAGGGTTGTGATTGAGACATCAGGTGATTTCCCTATTGATGAGGTTTTGATGGAAGTTAAAAATGCTGTCGATGGAATTTCTTCTTTGCCTACAGCTGCTGAGCGGCCAATCGTATCAAAACGAAGGTCCAGGTCAGGTGCTTTATATATGGCTTTAGTGCCCGACGATAGTTCAGGGGCAGATTTGATGACCCTGAAAGAATACGGACAACGAATACAGGAAGACCTTATTAATTCGGGAGTAATGAGCCAGGTAAATGTTTCAGGGTTTCCTCCACCCGAAATATCTGTTGAGATAAAAGAAGAAGAACTGTTAAGGTATGATTTGACTATTGATGAAATCATCCAGGCTATTCAGACTAATAACCAAGACATCTCAGGAGGGCAAATTAAATCTGAGGAGGAAGAATTATTAATCAGGCTTCGTTCTCGAAGTACTGACCCCAACAAAATAGGTAATATTATTTTACGCGGTACAAAAGATGGTAGTCATATTCTAATTCGTGATGTAGCCGAAGTAAAGAAAAAATTTGCCGACACCCCGAGCCAAACATGGGTAAATGGCAAAAGGGCTGTATTTATTGGAATTGATAAATTACCCGAAGAAGATCTATCGGCTATTACTGAATATGCCAATAATTATATCGATAAATTTAATCGCGAAGACCATGGTGTAAAACTGGAGATTTCTTTTGCCTTTCTTGATGTTCTTCAGAGCCGTCTGGATTTACTTACCAAAAATGGAATGATAGGACTTATTCTGGTAATTCTTGCATTATCCATGTTTTTAAATGTACGTTTATCCCTTTGGGTAGCTTTTGGTATTCCGTTTAGCTTCCTGGCCATGTTTATTTATGCCAACTTTGCAGGTGTTACTATTAACATGATGTCTCTATTCGGGATGATTCTGGTTATTGGCATCCTGGTTGACGATGGGATTGTTATTGCCGAAAATATTTATCTGCATTTCGAAAAAGGAAAAACACCTATGAAGGCCGCTGTTGATGGAACAATGGAAGTGTATCCTGCGGTTTTAACATCCATCGCTACAACCATTATAGCTTTTTCTCCACTGCTATTTTTAGCCGGTACCCGAATGGAAACCATGATTCAGATGGCCATTGTAGTTGTAGCCAGTTTATTCTTTTCATTATTCGAAGCTTTCTTTGTTTTACCTGCACACTTAAGCAGCAATCATATTCTTAGCCGAAAGAGCCTTGCAAACAAGAATAAAGGGATTAAGAAATATTTGGAACGGTTTATTGTTTGGTTACGCGATGACATTTACCACTATATTTTAATATGGCTTTTAAAATGGAGGCATGCAGTTATTGGTATTCCTATTGCTCTATTTTTAATTACCGGCGGATTATTAGCCGGTGGATTTATTAAAAACACCTATTTCCCGATGGTTGATTTCGATAGTTTTGAAATAAATATTGCATTTACACCGGGTGATGGCGAAAAGCAAACCAAGGAGTATTTAAACCGGTTTGAGAAGACTATTTGGGAAGTTAATGATGAATTGACCAATGAACTGGGATTAGATGTAAATTTAATAGACCGGGTTATTACATCTACCGGAAATTCGTTTAGCGGACAGGAAGTCGGGGCACATGCCGGCAGCGTTCGGGTTTATCCTATCGATATGGAGGGTATAGATATGAGCGGGCATGAGGTGGCTAATCATGTGCGTAAAAAAATTGGTAAAGTTCCCGAAGCAAGGAAATTTACTGTTGCCGGACGAAACCGTTGGGGATCTCCTGTATCTATCAGCCTCATGGCAAAAAATTTAAAGGAAATTGAAGAGGCTAAAGAATATTTAATGAACCGGTTAACAGAATTGCCACAGTTAAAAGATATTAATGAGAATGTAGCGCTTGGTAAGCAGGAAGTTAGATTAAAACTTAAACCCAAAGCCTACTTTTTAGGCTTAAATGAAAGTATTATTGCCCGGCAGGTTCGTCAGGGATTTTATGGCGGGCAGGCACAGCGCTTACAAGAAGGACGTGATGAATTAAGAGTTTGGGTTCGTTACCCAAAATCCGACAGGCTTACCATTGGGCAGATGGAAAATATGAAAATTAAAACCTCGGCAGGAGAATTTCCATTAACAGAGCTGGCTGATTACCACCTTGAAAGAGGGCCTGTTGCTATCAATCGGTATAACGGAAACCGCGAAATAAGAGTAGAAGCAGAAACCGTTGATCCTTATGCTCCTGTACCCGAAATCTTAGAACAAATAAACAATGAAATAATGCCTGATTTAAAAGCCAGGTATGCCGGAATCAGATGGGAATACCAGGGTCAGCAAAAATATGGCCGGGAAGCCATCTCCCAGGCATCAGGTTATTTTCTTATTGCATTTGCAGTTATTATATTTATTTTGGTTATGCACTTTAAAAGCTTTAATCAGCCTCTTATTATTATTGCTATGATTCCGCTTTCTTTACTGGGTGTATTCTGGGGACATGGAATACATGGTAAACCGCTTTCGATAATTAGTTTATGGGGAATGGTGGCGCTTACCGGAGTGATTATTAACGATGCCATTGTGTTTCTCGCAAAATACGACGGTAATTTGCTGCAAGGCAAAAAAGTACATGAGGCAATTGTAGAAGCCGGCAAGGTACGTTTGCGGCCAATACTTTTAACAAGTATTACTACCACAATAGGATTATTCCCTATTATACTCGAAAAAAGTGTTCAGGCACAATTTTTAATCCCTATGGCTATTAGCTTAGCTTATGGAGTGGCTATCGGAACAGTCTTTATACTTATCTTTTTCCCGATACTCATCATGCTATTAAATGATTTTAGAGTGTTTATGAAATATCTTTGGACAGGAGTAAGACCCGAAAGAGAAGATGTTGAAGTAGCTATTCAACTCCATAAACGCAGAATGAAATATGAAACTAATACAAGTGAAGATGATGATTAATATGAAAAAACCTATTGCACTTTTTCTGATATTTATTTTACCGTTTATTTCAATAAGCTTAAAAGCTCAGGATCCATTAACCCTCCCGGGTGCATTGGAAAAAGCACTGGAAAACAATTATGGAATTGTTATTTCCCAATCGCAAACGGATATTGCCGAAATAAATAATAACTGGGGAACTGCCGGCAGATACCCAAATATTGGATTTGATGCTAATTCTTCGAATAGTAAAGAACTTATCGATAACACATCATCCAACAGGATTGCAGGTTCTGTGGGCTTAAACTGGACCATCTTTAATGGGTTTCGGGCCAACATTACTAAAGACAGGTTAGAACAGTTGGAAAATCTTGCCAAAGGAAATGCTGCTGTAGTGGTTGAAAATACTATACAGGAAGTGATCCTCAGCTATTACAATATTTTACTCCAACAAGAAAAGCTCAAAGTGCTTAAAAATTTGATGCAATTATCCGAAGACCGGTATAAATACATCCAGTTAAAATTTGATATTGGAGGTACCGTAACCTATGATTTACTGCAGGCTAAAAACGTATTCCTCGAAGATAAAGCCTCATTCCTCAATCAAGAGGTTGCCATACGAAATGCTATCCGAAATTTTAATTTTCTTATTGGCGAACAACCAACCTCCCAATGGAGTTTTGTAGAAGATTTTAACGCTGACACGGATGACTATGTATTAACTGATCTGTTAGATAAAATGTTAGCCAATAATCAAACTTTGCAAAACCAATATACCAGCCTTGTTTTACAGCAGAAAGAAACAGCGCTTCAAAAAAGCACACTGTATCCCAGTTTGAACCTTTCTGCCGGGATTGAGAATTCTTACACATGGATGAATACCAAAACACAAGGCTCCACCTCATCTGAAGCATTAACTCCTTATGGAAATGTATCCTTATCGTTTGATATTTATTCCGGAGGAACAAGAAAAAGAGCTATTGATGTAGCTGAAATTAATGAAGATATCACGCAGGTAGAAATTGATGAGATGAAACATAGCTTAACTAATTTGCTGTTTAACGAATATGATTTGTATAATCTGCGAAAAACATTACTTAATGTATCTGAACAGAGTTTAGAGGCTGCAGAAATGAACCTGCAAATTGCCGATGAAAAATTTAAATCCGGAGCTATTAACTCTTTTAACTATCGCGACATACAAATAAGTTACCTGAATACTGCCCTTAACAGGTTACAGGCAGTTTATAATTTGATATATTCTAACACAACACTGACACGATTAACCGGAGGTTTTTTGGAAGAACCTGAATAAAAAATCAATATAAAATATTCGACAAGCCTGGAAGGATTAATTCTTTTCAGGCTTTTTTATTTTTAAATTTATAGTTCAAAACTTTACAAATCTTTATATTTTCAATACCTTTCCTAAACAATTACCTACACTAAAAGTTATACACTATACAAAGTATTTTATTTGTTTAGTAAGAAAAAAGGGAACTATGCAATCAATCATTAACGGCAAGTTTATCGATTATTACGAGTTAACCATGGCGCAGGGCTATTATTTATCAGGGAGATATAAAGAACAAGCCACTTTTGATTATTTTTTCAGAAAAAATCCTTTCGGGGGAGGATATACTGTTTTTGCCGGATTATCGGATTTCCTTGAAGCGCTTACAAAATTTACCTTTTCAGATGAAGATTGCTCCTATTTATCCCAAACAGGACTTGATGATAAATTTTTAAAGTATTTAAAATCTTTTTCTTTTAAAGGAATTATCCACAGTGTAAAGGAAGGTGAAATTGTTTTTCCGCAAGAGCCGGTAATGCGTGTCGAAGGGAATGTTCTTGAAACACAGCTCATCGAAACGTTACTGCTGAATATCCTTAATTTTCAATCATTAATTGCAACCAAAGCCTCACGCATTAAACAAGTAGCCGGAGACAGGGCTTTGCTGGACTTTGGCTTACGGCGTGCCCAGGGATTAGGCGGCTTATCAGCAAGCAAAGCCTCCGTAATTGGAGGTTTTAACGGTACATCCAACGTACAAAGTGCTTACGATTTCAACCTGAATGCTACCGGAACCATGGCACACTCATGGATACAAACCTATACTAAAGAAGAAGGTGCTTTTCGCGATTTTGCCCGCTTTTTTCCCGATAATTGCATTTTATTAATCGACACCTACGATACATTAAAATCTGGAATTAAAAATGCAATATTAATAGCTAAAGAGCTCGAAAAAGAAGGAAGACAGTTAAAAGGAATCCGTCTTGACAGTGGCGATTTGGCTTATTTGAGTAAAAAGTGCAGAGAAATACTTAATCAGAACAATTTAGCGTACGTAAAAATTTTTACTTCCAATCAATTAGATGAATATACCATAAAAAGCCTGCTGGAACAGGGTGCTCCTATCGATGGTTTTGGGGTAGGGACGAACCTGGTGACCGGGAGAGACGATGCCGCACTTGACGGGGTTTATAAGCTAAGTATATTTAAACATAAACCTCAAATTAAAACATCCGATAATATTGAGAAACAAACCTTACCGGGGAAGAAAAAAATAATCCGGTATTTCGATGAAAACGATCAGTTTTATGCCGATGCCATTGCTCTGGATGAGGAAGAAAACCCCGAAATGATAATCCATCCCTATCATAAAGAAAAAACATGCAACCTAAAAGGTTATTCCAGCGAAAATTTATTACAAAAAGTTTATGGGCAAGGGAAAAAAATGACCGATAATTATTCGGTAGAGCAAATAGCAAACTATTTAAAAAACAGACTGTTGCAGTTACCCAATGAACATAAACGCTTTAAAAACCCGCATATATATAAAGTAGGAATAAGCCCCAAACTGCTGGATTTACGAACAGAACTTATTCAACAAATACAACAAAATTTTAAATAAAAGGAGGTCGTATGAATGCTTTATTGATTGTAGATGTACAAAATGATTTTTGTCCCGGAGGAGCGCTGGCTGCTCCCCATGGCGATGAGGTAGTGCCGGTAATTAATCAACTAATGGCTGAATTTCCGGTTATTGTTGCCTCGAAAGACTGGCATCCGAAAGATTCTACACATTTTGAAAAATGGCCTTTGCATTGTGTTCAGGATACCCGGGGAGCCGAATTTCATCCCGATTTAAACGAACAATCCATACAAAAAGTGTTTTTAAAAGGAACCTCTGGTAAAGATGACGGGTATTCGGCCTTTGAAGCCACCAATAAGAATCTGAAACAACACCTCTTAGATAAAAAAATTGATAAGCTTTATATTGCCGGACTGACTACCGAATATTGTATTCTCGATACAGCGATGAATGCCGTAAAAAAGGGATTTACAACCTATGTAATTACTGATGCTATCCGTCCGGTAAATGTAAACGAAGGAGA